>Ga0209577_10004836_pt1 | contig 12625 bp, 10 predicted proteins | sample GraSoiAngelo_109_FD_185874 | JGI IMG/M metagenome (GOLD analysis project Ga0209577, IMG submission 185874) | Grasslands soil microbial communities from the Angelo Coastal Reserve, California, USA - 14_0903_12_20cm (SPAdes) (version 2) | ecosystem: Environmental > Terrestrial > Soil > Grasslands... | reverse complement strand
CGTGCGCTGGATGTTCGCCGGCTGGGGTCCGCTGGACCCTTCGCATTGGGGCCTCGCGAACGTCGCGGTACACCGAGATCTCAGCCAGCCGCAACTCGCTCCCCTTTACCAGGCGGCCGACCTGCTGGTGCTGCCGAGCGTCGGTGAGGGATTCCCGCTCGTGGTGCAGGAAGCCATGGCCTGCGGCACGCCGGCCCTCGTGAGCGACGAGACCGCGGCGGGCTCCCCCGAGGCGGCGAGCCTCCTGCTGCACGAATCGCTCGCAGCGCACGATCCGGCCACGCACTGGCGCGCGCGCATCGAGGACTTGCTGAGCCGCCCCGATACGCTCGGCGCGCTCAGGCCCCGGGTCGCCGAATTCGCGCGCGCCACCTGGTCGTGGGAGCGCACCGTCCAGCGCTACGGCGAGATTCTGCGCCACGCGGCGCAGCCGGCATGAGCGCGCCAGGCACCGCTCGACGACTGCCTGAGATTCCCTGGAACGGCGTACTCGTCAGCGCCACGGTGCTCGCGGGCGTGGTGTCGATCATCTTCATCCTGGACGACACCAAATGGCCGGATCCCGTGTGGCGCCTGCGCGCTTTTCAGTACTTGCTGCGCGAGCAGGATATTGCGGGCTCGGTCCTCGCCATCGCGATCGCTCTCGCGGCCTGGGTGCTCAGGAAGCGCAGCCCGACCCTCGACCCCGTTGGCGTCCTCGGGCGCAACCCGTGGGCCACCGCGGTGGTTACGTTCGTGGGCCTGTGCGCCGCGATGCTGACCGTGGCGCATAACCATGCGCTCAGCGGAGACGAGCATCTTGCCCTGTTTCAGAGCCGAATCTTCGCCGCCGGTCACCTGACGGGACAGTTTCCGCCGGAACTGGTGTATCGCCTGATTCCGACAAATTACATCGACCGCTGGCTGATCGCCTCGGGATCGGGGCGTGTGGCCTCCGTTTACTGGCCGGGTTTTTCGCTGATGCTCGTGCCGTTCACGCTTCCCGGAGTGCCATGGGCCTGCAATCCTCTGCTCGCGTCCCTGTCGCTCGTTCTCATCGCGAAGCTCGCCTCGCGGCTGACTGCGGACGCGCGCGCCGGCGGCTGGGCGATGCTGTTCACGCTCGCCTCGCCCGGATTCGTCGGCATGGCGCTTTCGTATTTCTCCATGACCGCGCATCTCTTCCTGAACCTGCTATTCGGCTGGCTTCTCCTCGAGCGCAGCACGAGGCGCCTCGTTGCAGCCGGGCTTGTCGGTTCCCTTGCGCTCGTGCAAAGCAACCCGGTGCCGCACATTCTCTTTGCGCTGCCATGGATCGCGTGGATTGGCCGGCAGCCCGGCGGACGCCGCAGCTTGCTCGTGCTGGGCGTCGGTTACGCGCCTCTCGCGCTGATTGTCGGATTGGGCTGGTGGCTTTTCTTGCGCGAGCTGCAGGGAAGCGTACCGATGCTGCTCTATCCGCCGGACGGCCAGCCGCTTCATGACCTGGCGAACCTCGTTTGGTACCTGTCGCTTCAATTCAGGGCCGTTTTCTCCTTTCCGGCGGACGAAACGCTCGCCAAGCGGATCGGTGAGCAGGTGCGCCTCTGGAGCTGGGCGGTGCCCGGCTTGCCGCTGCTCGCGCTCGCCGGCTGGTGGACTCTGGGTCGGCGCGTGGCCGGGCTGCATCTCTTCGCTCTTTCGCTCACGAGCACGCTCGTCGGCTATCTCTTCGTCAGCTTCGATCAGGGGTACGGCTGGGGCGCCCGCTATGTCCATTCCGCGTGGGGTGCATTGCCGCTCCTCGCAGCGGCCGCGATGGTGTGGGCCGAGCGCGGCACGCAAAGTCACGAGCTCAGCAACTACGTCGTGCGCTCGGCAATGTTCAGCCTGGTGTTCGCTACGGCGTTGCGCCTCTTCCAGATCCATCTCTTCATGCAGGACCAGCTCGCGCTGCGGCCGCCGTTCGAGACAGGCGTGCGGCAAATCGTTTTCATCGCGCCGAATTTCGATTTCTACACCCCGGACTTCGTGCAGAACGACCCGTTCCTGCGAGCGCCGGTGATCTTCATGATGTCGCGCGGCCGCAACCGCGACTATAGCCAGGTGATCGAGCGTCACTTTCCTTCGGCGCGCCTGACCTACGATGGTCCCGAGGGCCAGGTCTGGCGCCTGCCTTAGTCAGACGCTTGGTTGGTACGGAAGCAGATCTCGAGCCGATTCGGAAAGCACCAATCCCATAAGCCTGTGCGATACGCGGAGACGGGAAGCAGGTCGCCAGTGCAGCCAAGTTCGCGCAACAACGCTTCCCACTGCGGCTCTCCCAGGTAACTCGCGGAAATCATGGCTCCGCGCGGCGCATTCCCGAGCACATCGAGAAGCCACAGCCGAAATCCATCCAATGGCGCGCTCGCCAGATGGTCCTTGATCAGCAGAGGCCCGCCACCGGTGACACGCAAGGCTTCGTGCAGCAGACCCGTTCGAACCTCCGGCTTGACGTGGTGAAGCACATTGCAGAACAAGGCGCAGTCAAAGGATTGATCGGCAAAAGGAAGCCGGCACCCGTCGAACCTTACGAAGGGGATGCGCAAATTCGGCAGGGCATCAGGCGCGATGTCGACGCCCATCACGGACTTACCCGGGAAAAGGCTCGCTATCGTTTCTCCGATCAGGCCGCTGCCCGCCCCGACGTCGAGTACCCGGCATCGGTCCGCGGGCAGCAAAACGGCCAGATCCTTGATCATTTGCAACTGATAGCGCGGCTCGCGGTAGCGCAACCAGGGATCGCGGTCGGCGAGATGGCGCACGATGGCCGCATCTTCGGGCAGCCAGTTTGGGCGCGGGCTGCGCTCGAGCCGACGCAGCCGGGCCGCTGAAGCACTTAGGTGCGCCACAACGGACGGCCCACTTTCAGCGCCCACCGGCCGCCGAGAAAATTGAACATGACGAGCAGCACCGTGACGAGCGGTATGGCGAGCGGCACCGAAAGCCCGCCCAGGTCCACGAACGCGAACATGCCGGCGATCGATAGCGGCAGGTTTGCGCTGGCGATCAGGGCATAGCGCGCGAACGGCATCCGGCCGCGCTCTGCGTCGGGGAAAGACCAGGTACTGTGCAACCAGTAGCCGAAGGCGACGACGATCGCGAAGGAGATGACCGAGGAAACCGCGTAATGCAAACCAAGCCAATAGCCGCCAAGCATGATCGCGTTGTGCAACAGCGCGCACGCGAGGCCCACGGTAAGGAAGCGGCTGAGGACCATCAGCGGGCGCCTAGACATCGCGCTTGAACAAGCCCACGTAAACACAGGCATTGTTCGCAGTGATGTGCGCGGGCGTGACGTGGTCCTCGACCCATGCGCAAACGTTGAGCGCCATGGCAACCGCAGGCAGCATCAAAGGCCCCAGCAGCGGAATCGTTCGCAGCAAGTGCGCCGCCCCCAGACTGCGAAACACGGTAGTCCAGGCGAGCGGCCCGACCACCGCCTCCATGCGCGCCAGGCGAAAGCCCTGCGCCTCGACCTCGCGGCGCAGGCCTTCAGCGGTCCAGCGCCGGTAATCGTGCGGATGCGGATGATAGAGCCACGTGCCATGCGTCGAGAGCAGAAGCCAACCGTCCTTACGCAAGGCACGGCGCGCTTCGCGCAGGTAAGTCGCGAGGTCCCACACATGCTCGAGCACCTGGAAGGAAGCGACCAGGTCGTATTCGCCGTCGCCGCAATCCAGCGTGCCGTCGGCGCGGATCCTTACTTCGTGCGCTCCGTCGATATCCGCGCCGCGGTAATGCGCGCCCGCGTCGGCAAACCAGCGCTCGTAGGGCCGGCTGCCGCAGCCAAAATCGAGGATCCGCGCGCCGTGCAGTGCGAGCGCCGGATCGGCGAGCAGGCCGCGGAGCACGCGCGCCATTTCCCGCATCACCAGCCAGTCGGGCTGCCAGATGTGCGGCGTGGCGCGCGGGTTCTCATGCATATGCGCTAACGGCATGCCGGCGGCAGCGCGGCGTTTGCGCGCGCCCATTCCGAGATGCGTCCCAGCTCGACTTCCCTCGCGAGACGGTAGCGATTCAGAATCACCCGGTCGCCGTAGGCTTCGAGTCGGGCATCGAGCCCTGCATAGTATCGTGCCCATCCTGATCCCAAAGGCTCGGTCACGGAGGTTTGTCCGCGAAACAGCCGCGCGCAGCTCTTTTCGATCCGATCGAAGAGCAACGACGCTTGCCGCTCCCTTTCGATGTCGGCCGGCGCGCGCGGCGCGGCTCGAAGCGCGCAACTCACGACCGAAAGCGGCTCCTGCGACTGCCGATTGCCGGCGAGCCAGTTTGCCGCTCGCGAAAGCGCATCATCGTCGTCGGACCGCCACGGAATGGCGAAGCAGTCCGACGTGTCGACTCGATAGCCGAGGCGCCGCAGTCTCGTGTCATAGACGCGCACCTGGTCATCGGCCGGCTTGCCCTCCAGGAGCTCGAGCTGGCGACCCAAGATGCGAACGCGTCCGCGATGGCGTTCCAGCAACCCCGCGAGCCTCGGTGAATCGCCGGGAAGACTGTGCTGACCGCGAAAATTGACGAACGAAGAATGCGGATGCAGAAACGGTGCAATGACCGCCATGGGAAGTATCTCGACCGTCAGGTAAAGCGCGGGCTCTCGCTGCGCGCGCTCGGGTAGCGCGTAGGGCAGCCAATGGCGCGACCAGCGCTCGGCGAGGAACCAACGCGTCGGCGAAGCGATAAAGGTCATTGCGACCTGGACCAGGAGGAGCACGGCGAGCGCGACGCGTGCGAAACGCGCCGGCAGCAGCCGCTCCGCCGCTCGCGCGAGGCACACGCCGGCAAGCAGCAGCACGATCAGGCCGTATCGGCCGTTGGCCGAGCCCGCCAGCCAGAGGGCGAGCGCCAAGGCAAAGAACGTGAGCACACGCCAATCGGCGCCGACGAGCGCTCCACTGGGCCGCGCGCCTCGCCTGGCCGCTAGGGCCGCGAGTGCGAGCAGTGTCACGAACAGCGCGGCAAAGCGAAGATCCGGCGCAAAGTTTTCCGAATAGATGCGCGGGTCGAGCGTCGCCATGCGCAAGGGAAAGGCGATCACGGCGCTCGGGTCCTGTAGCGCGAAGCGCTCGCCGATCATGTTGAATTGAAGCGCGTCGGGCGAACGGAACCAGGCGTTCATCAGCGGAAACACCGGATTGCCGAACTCGCGCCACAGCAGCGCAAACCATGGACCCGCAAGGACGCCGACCGCCAGCGCTGCCGCCGACACGTAGGCGAGGCAGCTGCGCAAACGCGAAGCGCCGGCGAGCCCCGGCATCGCAAGGCTCAACGGCAGCGCCGCCAGCGCGAAGGTTGCATTGGAGTACTTGAGCGCCGCAGCAGCGCCGAATAGCGCACCGGCCCCCGCCGCACGGCTCGCGGCGTGCCCGTCCTCGCGCACGAGAAGCAGCAACGCCGCGAGCATCGGCGGCACGAGCAGCGCATCCAAGAAGCTGCCGCCCACCGTCATCCAATACACGCCGGTGGCCGCGCCCAGCGCTGCGGCAAGGATGGAGAAGGCGCGTCGCTCGCGTATCGGCAGGTGGGCAAACAGCTGCCAGCCGATGAGGTAGAGAAGGCCGATGCTCACGCTGTGCGCCGCGGCCAGCACGATCGACACCACAACGCTATGCCAGCCGTGCGACACCATCAGGTAAAACGGCAGGTACCCGATGGGGTTGAGGTAGCTCTGGGCGCTCGCGGCGAAGAAATCCTGCTCGAGCCGCCTGCCCAGCAGCTCGTAAGGCAGGTAATAGTGATAGTTGAGCAGATCCCAGTTGACGTCCTTGCCGGCGTACACGCTCCACGCCGCGCAAATAACCGCCGGCAGGCCGAACACCACCCAGGGCGACGTGCGCGCCACGCGCCTTTCGGCTATCCGCTCTTGCGCGATTTGAGTTGTCTCACGCGCTCCTCGACGGCGCTTGCCGCCTTCTCGTCACCGGCCCTGCGGTACTGATTCTGCAGTTCCTTGAAGGCCGCGTTGCCCGGTGAGGGCCATACCGACACCGCAGTCTCGAGGTCGCGCGTCGCGCCCGCGCTGTCGCGCACGTTGGCGCGCAGCACCCCGCGGATATAGAAAAAGCGAGACAGATTTTCCTTGGGGACATCGGCAGGCATCGCTTCCCTCGCCTTCTCCAGGAAGCCGCCAACCACGCCCGCTGCGTACCCCTCCTTATTTGCGAGCAGGCCTTCCGCGATGCCGAGCGCACCGTAGAAGTCCTTGGCGAGGAAGTCGATCTGCTGCCGGGTGCCCTCGTCCGGCGGATGGGCGCGCGACAGCGTCCGAGCGAGCAGCATCGCGTAATGACGGCGCAGCTCTCCCTGAATGAAGGCGACCCAGGCGTTGACGTCGTAAGTCCCGAGAATCGACTGCTCGAAGAAGCGCCCCGCTTCCGCGGGAATGTCAACAGCGACCTGCTCGGCGTCAGTGGACGACTTGTCCACTTCGACAAAAAGCCAGTGGTCGCGCTGCGCATAGCGCGGATAGGTATCGAGCGTAAATACCACGGGCTTGGTCTGCTCGTCGATCATCCGGTCGACCACGCGTTGCTGGGTCTCGGCGTCGGTCCGCAGCGGATGAAACAGCCGATTGCCGAGAATCATGCCCTTCGGGTCGTAGAGCGTGATGTCGGGACGCTGATTCTCGATCATATGGAAATACGCGATCGGCGCGAGGTCGGGATCTCCGGTGGTTATGACAACGGCGTTCGGCGGCAAAGTCTTCAACACCGTCTGCGCGTACTGCGCACCCCAATCGTCGCTGCCGAGGAGATTGATTCGGGCGCCAACGGCGAAGATCACCGCCAGGACTGCAGCCCCGGCGGCGAGCTCGTGCGCGGGCCGCAGCGCGTAACGCTGTGCCGCCCACGCAAAACCCAGCGCCATCCAGAGCGCGCCGATCGCATAAGCCGGCAGCGGATAGACGTGAAACACGTGCGCGCGAAACGAGTCGTAATCGAAGCCTAGGAGTAGCAGCAGCACGACCGAGGGCATCAGGAAAGCGACGGTCATAAACGCCGCCACGCGCCGTCCCAGGATGCGCCACTGCACAGCGAATCCGGCCGCGGCGGCGAGCGTGCCGATGACGGCGAACTGTCGCAGCAGCTCGCGGCAGAAAAATTCGAAGAACCGCACGTGGTCGAGCCAGCTCGCCGACACCGACTGATCGACACCCGCGTACCCCGCGCGGCTCAGGAAAAAAAAGATCTCCTGGATGGTTTCCAGAGGACCGTCGAAGCTGATCGGCAATGCCATCCAGGATCGGCGCACCATCCACACATAGGGCGCGAGGCCGAGAATGACGAGCCAGGAAAGGGCGCCGAAGCGCTGGAGCAGCTCCCGGCGCAGCGGCCAGAGCAGGACGACGAATGCCGGCGCGACGAGCAGCATCAGCGGATAGTGATTGCTCATGCTCAGGCCGAAAACGAGCGCCATCCACGGGAGTAGCCGGCTGCCGTGGCCGCTCGCAGCGCCCTGAAGGAACGGCGGGCAGGCCTGCAGGCCCATGAAGACGAGCGAGAGGAAGAAAAAAGTATTGAGGGTGTAGACCTCGGCGATGATCGCCTGCGACCAGAAGACCGGCGACACGCCAAGGGCGAGCGCCGCGAGGTAAGCCGGTAGTCGCCCGCCAACCAGCGCGCGGGCGCACAGCCAGGCGGCACCGCAAGTCAAGGCGCCGAACATGGCGCTCGCCAGGTGCACGCGGTAGGCGACAGAGGCGAACGGCAAGTACGTGAAGAGATGGCCGATCAGCGTGAACAGTGGATAGCCAGGCGGATGCTCGATGCCGAGAAAATAGCTCGACAGGATGAAAAGGCCGTCATCCTCGAGGGCCACGCTGCGAGGAGCGCTTGCCGCATAGAGCGCAAAGAGCGCCGCGGCGACGATGCCGGCCTGCAGCCAATCTGCCCGCTTGGGCCGGAACGGCTCTGCTGGGGTCATCAGCGTTTTGCGGCGGTCGAGCCGCCCCAGGTGAAGGAGGCCGTCATGAAGAAATTCCAGAGGGCGGCGATGACCGCGCCGCCAAGTCCGGCCACCCAGTAGGGCAGCGCCTTCAGGAAGAGCCACTCCGCGATCGCGAGATTGATGAGGGCGCCAACGCCGCAGGCGGCGTAGAAGGTGAGCAGGCCGCGCCACATCGCTCGCCCACGCAGCCGCTGGTCGCCGTAGGTGAAGACGTTATTGAGGAAGAAATTGCTCGTCATGGCGGCCCAGGTGGCGATGCCCTGACTGAGCAGGAAATTCTGCGACATCGCGAAAACCGGCCACAGCACGCACAGATGCACGCCGACGCCGGTCACGCCGACGGCCGCAAAGAGGAAGAAGCGCGCTGGCAGCAGTCGCCCCGTGAGGTGATAGAGCAGCAGCATGAAAAATTCCGCGACGACGCGCGCGCTGAGCTTACTCTCGCCATACGCGCGGCTTCGCATGCGATAGGGCAGCTCGACGACCCGTATTTCGCCGCGCGCGGCGGCGATCAGATCGAGCAGGATCTTGAAGCCGCGCCCGTAGAGGTTGCGCACGACCCGATCGAGAAAAGTCCGGTGCACGAGGAAGAATCCGCTCATCGGATCGGTCAGACCTTTGCACAGGGTCGTGCTCAAGGCGATCGCCAGGCGACTCAGGCGCACTCTTCCCGGGGCGAGCTCGCCCGTGCTGCCGCCCGCCATGTAGCGGCTCGCCACGGCGATATCGGCTTGCGCGTGCCGCGCCGCTGCGAGGAGCTGCGGCACCAATCTCTCGTCATGCTGCAGGTCGGCGTCGATCACCACAACGTACGGCGCGGAGCTTGCCAGCATGCCCTCGATGCACGCCGAAGCAAGCCCGCGCCTGCCGATGCGGTGGAGGCAGCGCACACGGCGGTCCTGCTGCGCGCGTTCGCGGACCAGCACTTCGCTGCCGTCGTAGGCGTCATCGACCACGATAATCGTCTCCCAGTCGAGCCCGCCGAGCGCCTGCTCGAGCGCCTGCAGCAGCGCCGGAATGTTCTCGCGCTCTCGAAACGCCGGAACCACGACCGACAGCTCAGGCATTTGCCGCCCTGGTGTCGATGTCCCAGCTGAGCAGGCTCAGCAGGAACGAGGCGAGCATGATCTCCATTCCGGCCACCATCAGGGCCGCTGCCGGAATCGTGTCACGCATCACCACCCTCGGATCCAATGCGCCGAAGCCGGCTTCGCGCCACTGCCAGAAAGCTGCAGCGCTCCAAAGCAGACCGCAAAGCGCTACCGCGAGGCCGAGCAGCAAGCCCCGCTCGAGCGTAAGGATCCTCAGCAATCTGTCCAGGGACGGTCGGCGCGGCAGCAGTCCTCCGTTTTGCGCCGACACGCGAGCGAACAAGGCAAACAAACAGAGCTGCATGCCGAGGAGCGTTGCGGCCGATGCGTACAGCATGCTGTGAATATCGAGCCCCGCGCCGAAGAAACGCAGCGGCGCGAAATACAGCGCGGTGGTCAAAGCGATGCCCACGCCAAGCAAGGCAAGGCCCGGATAGAGGAACAGCCAGCGAGGACTGAAGAGAAGAAGAAACCGAAGATGCCGCCAGCCATCGCGCCAGCTGCGCAGATGCGGCGCTCGTCCACGCCCGTCCGGGTGCAGGATGACCGGCACTTCGGCGATGCGCCATCCCGCGAGCGATGCCTTCACGACGAGCTCGCTCGCGAACTCCATTCCGGTTGTCCTCAGGTTAAGCGATGCAAGCGCTTGGCGATCAAAGCCGCGCAGGCCGCAGTGGAAATCGCCCACCTTGGCCCGAAACAACAGCCGGCCGAGGAAGCTCAGCACCGGGTTGCCGAGGTAGCGGTGCAGCGAAGGCATGGCGCCTTTGCGGATGCCGCCGCGAAAGCGGTTGCCCATCACCAGCGGATAGCCTTCGCGCAGCTTGGTTACGAAGGCATCGAGGCGGCTGAAGTCATAGCTGCCATCCGCATCGCCGATGACGACGTAGCGGCCGCGCGCGGCGGCGATGCCTCCTGCCAGCGCCGCGCCATAGCCGCGCCGCGCGACTTCGACCACACGGGCTCCGGCGCGCTCGGCCACCGCCCGAGAGCCGTCGACCGATCCGTTGTCGGCGACCAGCACTTCTCCATCAAACCCCGTGCGCTCGAGAAAGCCACGTGCCTTGGCGATGCACTGCGCCAGCGTCGCGGCCTCGTTGAGGCAGGGCATGAGGATCGTCAACTCGGACACCCCTTTTGCCCCCCAGCAAAAAAAAGGTACCCCGAAGGGTACCTTTTTCCTGAAGTTAAGCTCGGTAATTAGCCGCGGCAGGAGCCCGGCAGATACTTCGGGCTGACCGTCGTGCCATCGGCCGACGCTCCGCAGCGCCAGCCGTATAGGGTCTGGCTCGAGCCGGCCGTAAACGTGGACGGCGTCGTGGCGTCCGATAGCGGGAGGAGCGTGACAACCGACGTGTTCACGACGGTGGCGATGCCCTGTACCGTGGCCTTTACCACGCCGTTAGCGTCGGTGTGAACCGCATTGACGTACTTCGTCTGTTGCGACACGGTGAGGATCTCGCACCCCCAGCCGTCGATAGACGGCGCAGTGGCGGGCCCCGACTGGTACACCTCGGTGATCGAGGTACGGCAGGAGCTCATCGCGAGAATCACTTCGGACATCTTCGCGCGGATCGTGTAGTCCTGATATGCCGGCAGCGCGACCGCTGCCAGGATGCCGATGATCGCGACCACGATCATCAGCTCGATCAGGGTGAAACCCCTTTGCAGCGTTCTCATTTGGTACTCCCTTTCTCTTGGTGGGCGAATCGATCGGTTGGTTTTGTAGCCGACCTGCCCGTACCACGCAATCTCCATGCCGTAGTTGATAGGTCCCAAAGGGCCACCGTACGTTCAAAATGTCACCAAATGTAAGCCCGATAGTCCATTTCGCGGCAGCGGGCTGCCAATTTTCGTCACTCGCATGCGCTGCCGGCCCTTATCCACGTGACGCTGGGCGAGGGGCCGAAGTGACGGTCATGTAGGTCACCAATTTATCCGTTGCCGCTTCCACGAAAGGCTCCGGATATCTCGCTTCCTTCAACGCCCACTTGATGCGATTGCCGAAGCACGCCTTCTGGTAAAGGTTCGGCCGGCGTTCGGCCGCGAAGGCGCTGATGCGGCTAAATATCCGATCGAGCGTTCTCAGCGCCTTTTCCGCCGACTTTCGGGTCGACAGGTCGACGCCCGCCTGCGGAAATTGCTGCCGCAGCTCGGTGACAATCGAGTCTGCGAATTCGTCGATGTGTTTCCTCGAGAACCAATCCAGCACCATGCCGCCGCGATTATATGTGCAGGGCTGCGCTGGGCTACAGCGTAAAATCCGCGCGTGTTCGGATGGTTGTCGAAGCCGAAAGAAGAAATGCAAGCCGCACCCACCGATAGCGCCGACCGGCTGATTGCCGAGGGCAATCGCGCGGAAGATGGTGGTGAGCTTCTGCGGGCGTGCGAGCTGTATCGCCAAGCCCTGGCGCTCGCTCCCCGGTATGCGAAGGCGCATATCAATCTTGGCATCGCGCTCGAGGCCATGGGCGATGGAACGGGAGCAATTCGCTCATACGAGCAGGTCCTCGCTGCCGACCCGGCCAACCCGGCGGCGAATTACAACCTCGGCAAGCTGGTGCACGTTCGCGGCGAGCTTTCGCGCGCCGAGGAGCTGCTGACGCGCGCGCTGCAAGGCCGCCCGGATTTTCCGGAGGCGCGAATCGTCCTCGGTTCTGTGCTTGCCTCGCAAGGCAAGTGGCAGCAGGCGCGCACCGAGCTCGAGGAGGCATTGCGCCAGCGGCCCGACGACTTCGGCGCGCTTTTCCACTACGCCGGCGTACTGAGAGCGCTGAACCGCCTGGACGACGCGCGAACCATGCTGCAGCGTGCGCTCGCCATCGATCCGAGCAACGCCGACGCGCACGCAGCATTGTCCGACGTGCTGTGCGCCCAAAGCGACCTCGCGGGTGCCACGGCCGAGCTCGAAGCGGTGCTCACCCAGCGGCCTGACTGGGCGGATGCGCTGCACAACTATGGCTGCATTCTCAGGCGCCAGTTGCGCCTCGCGGAGGCGGAAAGCGCGTTTCGCCGTGCGCTCGCCGCTCAACCGGGCCATGCCAGCACGTGCCGGATGCTCGGAGAAGTCCTGCTCGCCCAGTGCCGCACCGAGGAAGCGTTCGAGCATTATCGCGTCGCCCGCCGGGATTGCCCGCAGGACTTCGGCCTCGAATCGGCCGAGCTTTTCGCGCTGTGCGGCTCCGAGCGCATTTCGGACGCCGATCTTTTTGCCCGCCACGCGGCATTCGGCAAGCGAATCGAGGAGGCGTATGCCCCGCTCAGGGGGCCTTTTCGCAATGCCAGGGACCCGCAGCGGCGGCTGCGCATCGGCTACCTCTCTGGCGACTTCCGCTACCACGTGGTGACACTATTCATGCTTCCCGTACTCGAGCGGCATGACCGGTCCGCCTACGAGATTTATTGCTACTCCACTACCGACATGAAGGACGGTTACACGCAGCAGCTTTCCGCGCGTGCCGACGTATGGCGCGACGTAACCGGGCTGTCGAACGCCCAGCTCACCGACGCGATCGCCGCGGACGAGATCGATGTCCTCGTCGACCTCGCAGGCCATTCCGGCATTCCGCAGCTCGCCACGATGG
>Ga0209577_10004834_pt1 | contig 12626 bp, 10 predicted proteins | sample GraSoiAngelo_109_FD_185874 | JGI IMG/M metagenome (GOLD analysis project Ga0209577, IMG submission 185874) | Grasslands soil microbial communities from the Angelo Coastal Reserve, California, USA - 14_0903_12_20cm (SPAdes) (version 2) | ecosystem: Environmental > Terrestrial > Soil > Grasslands... | reverse complement strand
GCGAGCGCTGGGACTCTAGGCGGCGCTGCGTCAGCGTCGCCAGCACGCGGCGGCACCAGCCCTGGGGCGTGAGCCCGACGTCCGGCGTGACGCTCACGGTCGCACCTCGCCCGCGGGCGCCGTCACGGCTACGACGCGCGCAGCATTCGCGAGCCGGCGGCAGCTTGGCTTTACGATGTGCGGCATGGCGTTGCGCGCGACCTTCATGCCATCGCGCGAAATCGGCTTCTCGCTGCCGCCGCGCTCCACTATGCGCCCGGCAGCGAAATTGATTTCGGGCTCTCGCGCAGCGATCTCGCAATCGCAGCGGACCGTTACGGTGTCCTGTTGCACGGGACAGCCCGCGCGCGAAAGGAATGGCCGGAATCATCGTGGGTCACGCTCGGTCGCGAATTGGAAGCGCGCGGAACTTCGCTCGTCATACCGTGGGGCAGCGAAGCCGAGCGGGCCCGGAGCGTGCGAATTGCATCTGCTCTGGCCAACGCCCGCGTTGCCGACCGGCAGCCGCTCGATCGGGTGGCCGGTCTCATCGCTGGCGCGTCCTTTGTTGTCGGGGTGGATACCGGGTTGCTTCATCTCGCCGCGGCGCTGAGTGTGCCGCTGGTCGCAATCTTCGTCGGCAGCGAGCCGGGCCTCACGGGTCCTATGGGACCAGGGCCAATCATGATCGTTGGCGGAAAGGACGAACAGCCGTCGGTCTCCGATGTTACCGCCGCACTCGCGCGCATTCATTGAGCGCTGCGGCTCATCGTTATACCAGGGCGCCAGTCAATGAGTCGTCATGCGCGGGCTTGGCCCGCGCATCCACGTCTTTCTTTATTTGTTTGCGACAAAGACGTGGATGGCCGGGACAAGCCCCATAGGCGCTAAGTTAGCGCGTGTCCCGGGCGCAGCGCAGCACCGCTCCGCTAATGCTACGCGCTGCACCGCATCCGGGACATGCGGCAGCTATGTTAGCGCCATGGGGACAAGCCCGACCATGACGATGTGGATGGCTGGGAGTGAAACACCGTGGGTATTACACGCGCTCCGGCGTGGAAACGGCAGCCAGCGTGTCCTCGAGGGCGCGCGCCACTTGGGTGACTCCGATGTCACGCATGCACAGGTGATGGTGCAAGCGGCAGAGCGGTTTGTGGCAAGGGCGGCAAGGAAGCTCGCGCGCGGCCTCGATTGTCGCGGCGATGGGATTAAGCGGACCCCAGTGCCATGCGCTGGTCGGCCCAAATATTCCGATCACAGGAGTGCCGAGCGCGGCCGCGACATGAAGCAGCCCTGAATCGTTCGACACCGCCGCCGTCGCTGCCGCGAGCGCGAGAACGGCATTGCGCAGGTCGCTTCCGGTGAGGTCGTGGATATGCGCGGGATCCGTGCGCACGATCTCGGCAGCCAGTTCTTTTTCGTCCGGACCGCCGAGGACCCACACCGAAATTCGCTCGCCGGCGAGATAGCGCGCCAACTCTGCGTAATAGGGCCAGCGCTTGGATGGACCAACTGCTCCCGGCGCCAAAGCCACGATCGGGCGGCCATCCTGCTCCAAGCACAGGCGCTGTCGCCAAGCGGCAACCTCGGCGGGCGGCACTTCGAGGTTCGGAAGCGGCAATTCGGCCGGCGGCTTCTCCCGCGGCGGCAACGCCAGCGCGGCGCAACGGTCGACCATGCGCGGAAGCCGCCGCTCGCCCCAGCGCAGATCGTTGATCAGGCCAAAGCGGGCTTCACCAACAAAACCGGTACGCTGCGGGATGCCGGCGAGGTACGGCGCCAGCGCCGACTTCCAGGTCCGCGGCATCACCAAGGCCTGGCCGTAACATTGGATGCGCAGCCGATCCGCGAGCGCGCGTTGACGACGCAAGGCAATGCGCTTCCTCGGCAGATCGGCGACGACGGCTTTGCGCACGCCCGGCATGTAATCGAGCAGCGGAGCGACCATTGCCGTGGTGAGCACGTCGATCGGCCGCGCAGGGAAGCGTTGCTGCAGCAGCTTGATCACCGTGTGGCAGCGGACGAAATCGCCGATCCACATATACGGCACGATGAGAATTGGCGCTTCCGACATCGGCGCTAGCCGTTAGCCCGCCGCTCACGGTGTGTCCAGTACGCCAATAAGCATGCCGTCCGGTTCCCGACCGGGAGGTTGCACCTTTGGGCGCGCTGGGGCAAAGCGTAGGCCAGATAGGCTGGCAAGAAACGCATGTTGTTGGTCACCGGCGGAGCCGGGTTCATCGGGTCCAACTTGGTCGCCGCTCTCAACGAGGCTGGGCGCACTGATATTGTGATCAACGATGTGCTCGGCGACGATGGGAAGTGGCGCAATGTCGGCAAGCGCCAGTTCGCCGATCTGGTGCCACCCGGCCAATTGAGGCCGTGGCTCGACGGCCGCAAGCTCGAGGCAGTCATCCACCTCGGCGCCATCTCTGACACTACGGCGACCGATGCCGATCTCGTGCTTGCCACCAATTTTCGCCTCTCGCTGCAATTGTTGGACTGGTGCACAGCCGCGCGCACGCCGTTCATCTACGCCTCCTCGGCCGCCACTTACGGCAACGGTGAGGGCGGCTTCGATGACGACTGGTCGGCTGCTGCCTTGAGCCGGCTCAAGCCGATGAATCTTTATGGCTTCAGCAAGCATCTGTTTGATCGCGCCGTCGTCGACCGCTGCGAAAGACGGTCCGAACTTCCGCCGCAGTGGATTGGATTGAAGTTTTTCAATGTGTTCGGGCCCAACGAGTATCACAAAGGTGAGATGATGAGTCTCGTCGCCAAGCGATTCGACGAGGCGAAGGCGGGCAAGCCGGTCCGGTTGTTCAAATCGCACCGCCGAGACTTCGCTGACGGCGAACAGAAACGTGATTTCATCCATGTCGATGATGCGATCGCGGTCATGCGATGGGCGCTCGACACGCCGACCGTGTCGGGCATATTCAACGTTGGCACGGGAACTGCGCGCAGCTTCCGTGATCTGATTGCAGCAATGTTTGCCGCGCTTGGCCGCGCGTCGAATATCGAATATGTCGACATGCCGCCGGCGATCCGGGATCAGTATCAATATTTCACCCAAGCGCAGGTCGAAAATCTGCGCCGCGCGGGTTACAACGGGGGCTTCGCGCCGCTCGAAGAAGGGGTTTCCCGATATGTCACGTCATTCCTCGATCGGGCCGATCGATATCGGTGAAGTCGGCAGCGGCGAGCCGTTCATCAGCCATTAGTGTCATGTTCGACTTCGAGAGGGCGCTCGAGCTTATTCGCGACCAGACCGTCGTCTGCGTCGGCGACCTGATGCTCGATGATTTCGTCTATGGCGAGGTCGTGCGCATTTCGCCCGAAGCGCCGGCGCCCGTTCTCGGCGTCACGAAGAGCGAACTGGTGGTGGGTGGCGCGGGCAACGTAGCCCGCAATGTCGCCGCGCTGGGCACGCGTTGCATCTTCATCGGCGTCGTCGGCGACGACGATGCCGGGCGTACGCTCGCCGCCAAACTCGAATCCGAGGCTTTGATCGAGCCGCATCTGATCGTCGATAGATCGCGGCCGACCACGCGCAAAGTGCGGTTTGTTTCGGAGCATCACTCGACGCATCTGTTGCGCGCGGACTGGGAGATAGCGAAGCCGATCGAACAACAAACCGAGCAGGCCGTGCTTGCCAAATCACTCGCCGCCCTGCCGCGTGCGGCCAGCATCGTGTTGTCCGATTATGCCAAGGGTCTGCTGACCCCACGCCTGCTGCGGAATTTGATCGATGCTGCGAACAAGCTTGGCAAACCGGTGATCGTCGACCCCAAGGGTAAGGACTTTTCGATTTATGCCGGTGCGACGCTGATCACTCCGAATCGTCAGGAGCTGGCTGACGTAACGCGGCGTGTGCTCGCCTGCGAAGCCGACGTCACGTCGGCGGCGGCCGAACTCAACCGGACGCTCGGCAGCCAAGCGGTCTTGGTCACGCGCAGCGAAGCGGGCATGTCGCTCATCCCGGCAAAAGGCGAGCCGGTTCACCTCGCCGCCTACAGCGTCAAGGTCCGCGATGTCTCCGGCGCCGGCGATACCGTGGCTGCGGTGCTCGCCACCATGCTCGCCGCCGGTGTCGATTTCGAGCTGGCGATGCGTGCAGCCAATGCCGCCGCGGCGGTGGTGGTCGGCAAGCGGGGAACGGCGACCGTATCGCAGGCGGAGCTGCGGTCGCGGATTCTGCCCGCCGCCTCCCTCGCTCCCGAGGAAAAAATCGTGTTCGACTGGGACGTGCTGGAGGAGCGATTGGAGGAATGGCGCCGGCAGGCGCTGCGTGTCGGATTTACCAATGGCTGTTTCGATATCTTGCATCCAGGTCATATCAAGCTGTTGACGCAGTCGCGCGCCTCTTGTGATCGACTCATTGTCGGCCTCAATGACGATGCTTCCGTCAGGCGCCTGAAGGGCGAAGGACGGCCGATGCAGGACGTGCACGCCCGCGCCGAGGTGCTCGCCGCGCTCGAAGCCGTTGATCTGGTCGTGGTGTTCGGTCAGGACACGCCGCTCGAACTGATCCGCCGCGTGCGTCCCAAAGTGTTGCTCAAAGGCGGTGATTATCGACACGAGCAGGTCGTCGGCCGTGAAATTGTGGAACGCGATGGTGGCGAAGTGCTTCTGATCGACCTCGTTCCTGGTTTCAGCACCACCGATATCGTGCGCAAGTCGCGCGTTCCGCAAGCAAATTGAAGGGTAGGGAACTCCGTGTCTATCACCGGGTCCGGTGGACGCGAACAGGAGCTGGTGCGCGAGTTTTTCGGCGCGCCCGGCTCAGGTTTTTTTGTCGAGGTCGGCGCCAATCAGCCGCAGCGGGAATCGCAGACCTGGCATCTCGAACAGGTCGGCTGGACCGGCATTCTGATCGAGCCACAGCCTAAACTTGCGGCCGACCTGCGGCGGATGCGCTCGGCCAAGGTGTTCGCCTTCGCGTGTTCCTCGCCGGAAAACGCGGGCCGCCAGATGCGACTTTACGTGGCTGGAGCCCTGTCATCGCTCGATCGTGATCGCATGGCCCCAGGCGCGGAGCCGGAATGGGTGATCGAGGTGCCGGCGCGCACGCTCGATGACATCCTGACCGAGGCCGGCGCGCCGTCGCGGTTTGATTTCCTTTCAATCGACGTCGAAGGGCACGCGCTCGAGGTGCTGCACGGTTTCGACTTCGCCCGGTGGCGTCCGCGTCTCGTGTTGCTCGAGGACCACGTCGGAAATCTCGCAAAGCACCGCTTCCTGAAGACTGCCGGCTACCGACTCATTCGACGCTACGGGAACAATGGCTGGTACGTTCCGTGCGAGACCGCGTTCGATGTAGCGCCGCGCGAACGCTGGAACATCCTGCGCAAGTATTATCTCGGCTTGCCATTCCGGATGGCCCGCAACGCGTCGCGTCGGGCGCGTCGCCGCATGAGGCAATGGTGGCACACGCGGGATCGAGCCGAGCACGCGGCGCCGCCGCTCGTCGCCGGTCTCGGTGAGGGCATGAGAATTCTGGCGTTCCATCCGGGATGCCATGATTCGTCAGCGGCCTTGTTCAGCGATTACAAGCTGCTGGCGGCGGTCGACGAGGAGCGACTTACGCGGCGTAAGGGGTCCGGCGACGGCGTGCCATGGCTTGCGATGGACGAGGTGTTGCGCATCGGCGGTTGCTCCCGTTCCGACGTCGACGCGATCGTCGCCACCCGTTCGTTCTTCCCGTGGCAATATCTGCGGTATCCGTTTCATAAGGAATTGGACTACCGGTTCCGTCATTGGCTCGGACGAGACCAGAAGCTGCGCGACCTGATGGTCCACTGTCAGCTTCGACACACCGCCGATGCCAAGTCGGTATTCCGAACCGGGGCATTTCTCGATGATCACGGATTCCGCCCGGATACCCTTTTCCAATTTGCCAATCACCACGAGGCGCACGCGCTCGCGTCGCTGTTCTACACCGATTGGGACGATGCGCTGCTCTACACGGCCGACGGGGTCGGCGACAACGTCAGCTACAGCATTCGCACTCTCAAGAATGGGCAGCTCGACTGCCACTTCGGCGACGACCGCTGGCTGCTGCAGCGCGGTCCTGCCCGCAGCAGCCTCGCCTGGGCCTACGGCTATGCCACTAAAGCGTGCGGGTTCACGATGTTTCGCCATGAAGGCAAGCTCACCGGCCTTGCCGCCCGCGGCGAACCGCTGCTTGCCGATGATATCGCCAGCCATTTTTGGGTCGACAACGACGGAATGATCAGCGCGAGCTTCGCGGACGATCGAGCGATCGAACGGATGATCGCCAAACTCTGTAACGGTCATGCACGTGAAACGATCGCCGCTTCCATTCAGAAGGTCGTGGAAGATCTGACCTTACGCTCGATTCAACATTGGCTGTTGCGCACACAGACCCGGCACCTGGGGCTCGCCGGCGGTCTGTTCGCCAACGTGCGTCTCAATCGGCTCCTTGCCGAGAAGTGTCCGATCGATGAGATTTTCATCTATCCCGCGATGAGCGACGGCGGCTTGTCCGTCGGAGCCGGGCTGTCCTTCCTGCTGGCACGCGACGGTTTGCAGACTTGGCTGACCGAGCGCTACCGCCTCGACGATCTTTATTTCGGGTTCGACTACCAGGGGCGCATCGACGAGCACCTCGCACAGGCGGGCGCTCGGCCGCTACCTGGTGCGCCGGCGCAAGCAGCGACGGAAATGTTGCGAGCCGGGAAGGTGGGCGCCGCCTATCTCGGGCGAATGGAGTTCGGTCCGCGCGCGCTGGGCGCCCGCAGCATTCTCGCCAATCCGGCGGATCCGCGTCTCAATGTCGAGCTCAATAGACGGCTCGAGCGCTCCGAATTCATGCCGTTCGCGCCGTGTGTTCTCGACGAGGACTGCGAGCGGGTGTTCGAGATCACGCCGGTCAATCGCTACGCGATGCGTTTCATGACGATTACCTGCGCGGTGCGCCCGGAATGGCGCGACCGCATTCCGGCGGTGATCCATATCGACGGTACGGCGCGTCCGCAGGTCGTGCGCGACCGGGAAAACCCGCTTTATGCCGACATCCTACGGCGCTTTCGCGCAGCCACCGGCCTGCCGGTCCTGGTCAATACCAGTTTCAACGTGCACGAAGAGCCGATCGTCAACTCTCCGTCCGAGTGTGTGACCGCGCTGCGCGGCGGCCGCATTGATTTTGTGGTCACCGATCGCGCCACCTATGCGCTATCCTGATCCGATCCGTTCCCTTTGCATCGGCGGCTGCTCCGGCGGAGCCCAGTCCTGCGTCGCCTCGTAGTGCTTGGCATAGCGATAAAACGTACCTTCGAAATTCCCCAGCGCGATGACAAAACCTGCCCAGCCGTCGCGATAACCGCGCTTGATGATGAAGTGTTTGAGGAAAGCCCAAATGCCGTGCCCGAAGGCGCCGCCCATCGACACCCGCTTGGCTGCGAATCGCGTCGCGCCCAAGGAGGAGTATCGGTTCATCTTGTTGATCAGTTCTTCAAAATTGCGAAATGGAAGCTGCCAAATGGCATTTTGTAATCGACCCAACGGCTTCGCAGTCAACGGTTCGTAACCTTCATGCACGGGATCGTTTCGGTAACGCATCGCCCCCTTGCGGAACAGCTGCGGCTGGCGAAAATTGGGATACCATCCCGATCCCTTGATCCAGCGACCCATCATATAGTTGCGCCGCGGCACCAGATACGCGTCGTGCTGCGCCGCCGACTCCACCAGTGAAAGAATTTCGTCCCGCACTTGTGGCGTGCAGCGCTCGTCTGCATCCAGGCTGAAAATCCATTCGTGCCGGCATTCCGCGATGGCGCGGTTGCGCAGGTCGCCGAAGCCGTGAAACGGAATCTGCACGACCCGCGCGCCGAGCTTTTCCGCGATCGCGGCGGTACCGTCTGTGCTGCCGGAATCCGCGACCACGATCTCATCTGCCCAGAGCACGCTGGATATCGCGGCCGCGATCTTGTCGGCTTCATTATAGGCAAGAATGTAGGCCGATATCTTCTGCATGTTGTCTCGTGTTGAGGTTGACGGCAGCGGACGCTATCACAGCACGAGAGGGCATGCAGAAATGAAAGACCCGGCTCGGCGGCGATCTCCCGCTCTCATTTCGGTGGTCATCACCACCTACAATCGTGAGGACGCGCTCGATGCCGCGTTATCGGCATTGTCGGCGCAAAGCGACCGCGGTTTTGAAATCGTCGTGGCGGATGATGGCTCCGGGCCGCAGACTAGGGCCGTGGTCGAGCGCTGGCATGCGCGCGTCGGTGTCCCGATCAGCCATGTCTGGCAGCCGAATGCCGGATTTCGTGCTGCAGAAATCCGCAATCGCGCCATCCTCGCGTGTCGTGGCGACTATTGCATCTTTCTTGACGGCGATTGTCTGGCGCGAGCCGATTTCATCGCGTGTCACCGTGCACTCGCCGAGCCCGGATGGTTCGTCACCGGCAATCGCGTGCTGCTGTCTGCCGGCGTGACGGCTGCCGTGCTGCGCGACGGCCTGCACCCAGAACGCTGGACTGCGGCAGATTGGATGATGCGTCGCATGCGCGGCGACGCCAACCGGCTCGCTGCTGTATTGCCGCTCCCGCTCGGGCCCTTGCGCAAACTGGCCGCCAGGAGTTGGCGCGGCGCACGTTCCTGCAATCTCGCAATTTGGCGTTGCGATCTTGAACGCGTGGACGGATTGGACGCGAGCTTTCGCGGTTGGGGTCGAGAAGATTCCGATTTGCTGATCCGACTATTGCATTGCGGTGTGTGCCGGAAGGATGGCCGTTTTGCCACCGGGGTCATTCATCTGTGGCACGCGCATGCAATCGGCGCTCGATAACAAGCGTACACGTGCGGCGCGCGGCTTGTCGGCGCTTCGGGAAACCGCGAGCTTGCCAGAATGACTGTCGGATCGGACCGCAACGTTCAAGCGCCGGTCGCAACGAAACGGCGGGCCGGTATCGATCGGGATCGGCTTGTTTGGGTCGCCGATTGGCTGGTGGTCGCCGTCACCGTGTCTCTGCCATGGTCGACCTCGGCAACCTCCATTCTGATCGTTCTATGGCTCGCGGCACTCGTGCCGACACTCGACGTGGCGATGGTGACCCGAGAAGTAAGAACGGCGGCCGGTGGATTGCCGCTGCTCCTGTTCGCGCTTGCCGCACTCGGCATGCTGTGGGCGGATGTTGACTGGAACGAACGTGTCACCGGCGTGCTCGCTTTTCACAAGCTGCTCGTGATCCCATTGTTGCTGGCCCAGTTCCGGCGGTCGGGCAACGGGACCCGAGTCATTTCCGGATTTTTTGTCGCGCTTCTGGTGCTGCTCGTGGTCTCGTTTGTCCTCACATTTCTCCAGTCCCTGCCCTGGCGAGGCCAGGGGAGCGTGGGTGTACCGGTCAAGGACTACGTCGCACAGAGTGGTTTTTTCGCGATCTGCGTTTTTGGCCTCCTTGGTCAGGCAATCGAGCTATGGCGGGAGGGGCGACGGCCGCTTGCACTTGCCGCAATGGCCCTGGCGGCATTGTTCCTTGGCAATATCGTTTACGTCGCGACCGGGCGGACTGCACTCGTGGTCATGGCCGTTCTCCTGATCGCGCTCTTCTCGCGCGATCTTGGGCGAAAAGGCGTTCTGGTGGCCGCTCTTGTGGTCCTCGTAATCGGCGCTTTGGCATGGATGTCCTCGGATTACCTGCGCGGGCGCGTCACAGAGTTGGGCAGCGAGGTGGAAGCCTACCGATCGACCGGACAAGTGACCTCGGCGGGGTTGCGCCTTGAATATTGGAAGAAAGCCATGACCTTCATTGCCGAGGCGCCGCTGATCGGGCATGGCACCGGAACCGTGCGAAAATTGTTTCAGCAGACAGCGACCGGCACGAGAGAAACGACGTGGGACATCACCGTCAATCCCCACAACCAGACCCTGGCGGTCGCAATTCAGCTTGGATCGGTCGGGCTTGCTGTGCTGATCGCAATGTGGATCGCGCATCTCCTGCTGTTTCGTGAGCAGACGCTGATCGCTTGGTTCGGCTTCATCATCGTGATGCAGAATATCGTTTCGTCGCAATTTAATTCGCATCTGTTCGATTTCACCCAGGGATGGCTGTATGTGTTCGGAGTGGGTGTCTGTGGCGGCACGCTATTGAACCGCTTGCAAGCGAAATCCGAACACTAGGGCCGGACGGAACCATGCCATCCCTCGATCTGTCCGGCCGATCCCGCATCCTGGTGATTACGCTGCGACGTCTCGGAGATGTGCTGCTCACAACGCCGCTCATTCGCAGCGTCCGGCGCGGCTTTCCCGCGGCCGAACTCAACGTGATGGTGTTCCGCGGCAGCGAGGGCATTCTCGAGGGCAATCCCGATGTCGATGACGTGATCACGGTATCCGAGCGGCCTTTGTTTGCGGAATCGCTCCATTTGATCGGCAGGTTGTGGCGTCGCTACGATCTCGTTCTATCGACCCAGGCCGGTGATCGGCCAACGTTCTTTGCCATGGTCGCTGGGCGCCGCCGCATCGGTCTTGTGCCTCGTGCCGGTGACACCGGCGCCTGGTGGAAGCGGCGCGTGCATCACATTTCTGTTGCGGCCGAGCCCGATACCCATCGCATCACGCAACTTTTGACGCTTGCGAAGGCCCTCGGCCTGGAACCCGCCACGGATATCGTCTGCCCGCGGCGCCGCGCGGGCGCCCCCTCCATATCCCGGCGCGCCCCTTATGCGGTGCTGCATGCCAATCCATTCTATCGTTACAAGCGCTGGACCGATGCCGGCTGGCGGGCGCTCGCGCGTGCGCTGGCCGAGCGTGGACTGACGGTCGCGGTGACGGGCGCCGGCCATGGCGCCGAGCGCGCGTATCTCGACGCCCTGTGGGCGACCGCCGATCCGGCAGTCGAGCGATTGGACGGGCGGCTCAACTGGCCGGAATTGGCTTCACTCCTGAGCGGTGCTGCCGTCTATGTCGGGCCGGATACCTCGACCACCCATCTCGCCGCCGCGTGTGGTTGTCCCACTGTTGCCCTTTACGGTCCGACCAGCCCGCGACTGATCGGCCCTTGGCCGGTGGGAGGCCTTGCGCGGCCGTGGAATCACGCCGGCACAATCCAGCGTCGCGGTAACGTCTGGGTGGTGCAGAATCCCTTGCCGTGCCTGCCCTGCGAGAAGCTCGGCTGCGAAGGCCATCTCGACAGCCGCAGCCAGTGCCTCGATGAACTCTCCGTTGCGCAGGTGCTCACGGCCGTGGATCAAGCGCTCAGTCACGACCGACTGAAATCCGAGCTCGCGCCTCATGCCGGAGCGAGCAGCCCGAGCTGATCCCGCAGGCGTCTGCGGGCAGGGCGTTCCACCAGATAGAATAGAAGCGCCGCCGCGAGGATTACCAAGGCAATGGCGACAATGAAAGCGAACGTTTGCGCGAATACTCCTTCGCCGATCAAATCCATTCGTTCGCAAATCCTGCGGAATATCAAGAGCACCGGAAAGTGCACCATATAAACGGAATAGGATACTTCACCCAGCCATAGCAGAGGCGTGCTTCCGAGAACTCGCGCGAGCGGTCCCTCAGATGTTGCGGCACCAAAGACGGTTAGCGCGAGAAGCGCGATCAACGCGAAATCCAGAAGACCAACAGAGGCGCCAAGAAGAAATGTTGCGAAGGCGCCGATGCCTAGAAAATCACCGATACATCGTGGCGCCTTGGGACCGACTTCGAGGGCCCGTCGCAGGGCAGCTCCGCAAAGGAACTCTCCGGATACACGCGTGAGTGCGGGTCCCCCGACCCATGTGTTCAGCGACCAGTCGAACGTCGTGAAAAGCACGGCGGTGGTTGCCAGGGCGAGCACTGCGATCGACAGCGCGGTCGCTCGGTCGCGAACGTATGTCAGCGCCGGTGCCAAGAACGGAAAAAGCAGATAGGCGAACCATTCGGCGCTGATCGACCATGACGGTGCGTTCCAGCCCGGCTGCTCCGTCGTGCCCCAAGCCTGCAATAGCGTGAGCTGCCAGACGATGTCGGCTCCGCGCCACTCCTGGGGGTGGCTCAGTGGAATTCCGGCGCTGCGGGCGAATTGGACGAGCCCGAACAGGAGCGCAAGCACGGTGATATGGACCGGATACAGGCGAATGAGCCGGTGCCAGAGAAAGACCTGGACGGCGCTGCGGTTTGGCCGCGCGAGGCTGGAAAAATACACGTGAGTGATGATGAAGCCGGACAGCACGAAAAAAAAGTCGACGCCGAGATAACCGCGCTTGAGAAAAGGAAGGACTGAGCTCACGCCGGCAGAGATATTCTGATCGGCATGCATTCCCAGCACCAAGAGGGCCGCCAGCGCACGGATGCCGGTGAGCGGTGGCAGGTAACGCGCAGTCTCGGGTCGGATCGGTTGCATGCCGCTGATTGTGATTGCATTCACCTGGGCAACTTGTCCTGTTTTGCCGATGGAGTAAACGGTTGATAGGATTCTGCGGGGCAATGATCCATTATGACGCCGGTGCGCCAATCAATTATTTTGTTTTGCTGGATGAAGATCGCGTAGTGCTGCGGTTTTCCGTGCGCGTCAAGTTTGAGGCATGTCAGCCACGCCGGGCCCTTGAGATGGTCGACGGGACGCACCCCGGAAATTTCCAAGTCGCCCAGCACGGACTGATTTGGGAAGATCGTTGTGAGATTGTCC
>Ga0209577_10004833_pt1 | contig 12628 bp, 12 predicted proteins | sample GraSoiAngelo_109_FD_185874 | JGI IMG/M metagenome (GOLD analysis project Ga0209577, IMG submission 185874) | Grasslands soil microbial communities from the Angelo Coastal Reserve, California, USA - 14_0903_12_20cm (SPAdes) (version 2) | ecosystem: Environmental > Terrestrial > Soil > Grasslands... | reverse complement strand
GTGGTTCAGGACTAGGGCCAGGTATCCCGTGAACGGGTGCGGGGCGGTCGGCACAAAGACCAGACTCAGCCGTCCCTGAGGCGAGCACTGCAGTTCCTCGGGGGCCTCTCCCATGAGCAGCCCAATCGCGTACAGGCCGTGGCGGGGAAACGGCAGGAGGACGATCCGGTTTTCGCGCTGGCGGTCCATGAAGGCGAAGATGTTGGTGATGGCCTTGAACGTGGTGTAGATGCTCCGCACCAGCGGGATGCGCAGCAGCGCCGCCTCCGAAGCCTTCACCAGACGCACTCCCAGCAAGTTGGACGCGACCACGCCGGTGGCGAAGATCAAGAGTATGAGAGCCAAAGCGCCGCGGCCGGGGACGGACGAACTGGCGACGGGACCCAGGACGGCTACCAGGGCGCCATCGACCGTGGTGAACAGCGCTTTGAGAACGAGGAACGTGCCCCAGAGCGGGACGACGACGGCGAGGCCCGTCAGAAAGTACCGTTCAAGCTGTTGCGTGATGGACATGCGACTCGCGTGGGGACTCGGTCGTGCGTCGCTGATTACTCGATAATGACGGCTGTTCCGCTCAGAGTGACGAACGCAACAGAGCCCTGCGTGGGGAGCACTTCAAGGCGCGCCCCCACAACGCCGTTGCCACCCCGTTCGAGGGCCTCGGTCTTCAGGTCAGCAAGCGCCAGGTCAACCGCCTTGCGCAGACGCATCCCGATCGGTCCTCCGCTGAGACGCTGCAGGTTCTGCCCTGGAGGGAGCAGCTCATCCGACTCGCCGATCCGGACGGCCACGGTGGCTGTCACGAGCCCTGCATATCCGGTGATGCGCTGGTTTTCAAAGGCGAACTGCGTGGTGACCGGGACCGAGGCCTGATGCGTCTTGGACTGTTGGGGCATAGTCTGGGCTGTGGGCGGCGGCGTGGACAGTGGAGCTGCGGTCGGCCAGGATTCCAGACGGTCGATCTGTTCCAAGTAGTCATCGGGCACCGGGATGGCCGTGCGCGGCGGCACGGCGGCTCTCTCCTTCGATTTAGGCTTGGTGGCTTTCCTCTCGGTCACGCCTCGGCCCAAGTCTCTCGTGCCATAGGTGTTGTCCTGTTTGGGCGCACTGGGGATGCTGGGCTTGCCGGAGGGGCGGACGCTCGGCCTGCTCGGATCGTACCCGCAGTTCATGCACACTTTCTCCGGTAGTACGTCGAGCCCGCAGAGTGGACACATCATCGTCGGCCTCCTTTCCTCACCGGACTCGTTGGGAGTCCGGAAGGGGGCGGATGCCGGGATGGTCCGCCAGGATGTATTTGTCCAGGAAGGCGAGGGTCCTGGCCCAGGCTTCTGCCGCCGCCTCGGCCTTGTAGACGTCCGGTCTCGTGTCGTTGAGGAAGGAGTGGGTGGTGCCCGGATACTTGTGGACCTCGCACGTCACTTTGTTGGCGGTCAGCGCGCTGACCAGGTGGTCCACTTCCTGCTGAGTAACCGACTCGTCTTTCTCCGCCTGGTGATAGAGCACGGGGCAACGCAGGGTCGAGAGCTTCTCGATCGGCACGTTGCCGTAGAAGATGACGGCAGTCCGGAGCTGGCGGCGCGCGCAGGCGAAGCGGAGGCCGTGAGAGCCTCCCATGGAGAATCCGAGCACCGCGATCCGGTTCTTCTTCACATAGTCCTGGAAGTTCAGATATTCGGCGGCATCGTTCAAATCATGCATGAGGTCGGCGGCGTTGACCTTGCCCATGAGTTGCGCGGCGAGCGCAGGATCGCCGGTGACCGGCCCCCCGAGCCGGCCGTATTGATCCACGGCGAGGGCCACGTAGCCGTGCTGGGCCACCCGATAGGCGAGGTCCTGGAAGTGGGAGTTGAGCCCCCACCACTCGTGGAGGATGAGCACGGCGGGGAACGGACCTCCCTTTTGGGGTCAGGCCTGGAAGCCCTTGATGAACACCTGCTTGGCGACCTTGGTGGGCGCGTACGGATCGATGGCGACGTCCAGGGGGTCGGGCATGCCGGTGCCGCTGGGGATGCGGACCGTGGCCGAGCCGATCTCTTTGCGGTCATACTTGGGTGCGGGGGTACTCATGTGAGGCGCGACTATTTTCTGGTACTGCCTGCGTCAATGTTAATGAACGGGAGGGCGCCGCTTCCACCGATCGCTTGCGGGAACTTCCCGTCCCACTTCTCGATGGCCCGGAGCTGCAAAATGATTGGGCTGATCGTTTCTTTCTGGATCCGCTGGGATTCGGCTTCCGCCTTGGCCTGCACGATCTTCTGCTGGCCTTCGATCTTGACCCGCTCCAGGTCCCGTTGGGCCTTCAGCGCCAACTGCTCGGCCGTCTGCTTGGACTCGATCGCCTCGTTGAACCCTTTCGAGAACTGGAAGTCGGTGATGTTCAGCTCATCGAGCGAGATATACGAGGCCATCAACCGGGCATGGAGCGCGGTCTTGATCTCCTCCTTGACGAACTCGCGCTTGGTGATCAGCTCTTCGGCCGTGAACTTGGCGGTGACGGCCTTGACGATCTCCTGCACGGCCGGATCGATGATGCGCTTTTCGTATTCGAGGCCGATGTCCTGATAGATCTTGTTCACCTTGTCCGGGAATAAATGGAAGTTCAGCACGATCTCGGTAGCAACCGTCTGAAGGTCCTTGGAGGCGGCGGTGGCCCGGCTGTCCGATTTGCGGATCCGGACGTCTATCTTAATAACCCGCTGGACGACCGGAATGATGAAGGAGAAGCCCTCCGGCAGGATCTTCTGCTCGACGCCGTGTAGCTGGTTGAACACCACGCCCCGCTCACCGGCGCCGACGATCACGAAGGGGGAAAACACCCACAGCAGGATGAGGACCACGGCGAGGATGACGAAGGGGCTCATCTTCTTCAAACCGGGCACCTCGCTCAACGGGTCGAATTCTTTGTTCAGAGCCATGGCATCTCCCCAGCCGTCACCGGCTTATTCGCTGCTGCCCAGCATGTCGTCGATCAAGGGCCTGTTCCTGTCATAGCAATTGGGACAGACGTGGTCAAAGACGGCATCGTGATCGGCGGCGAAGTTGCGGGCGTCCACGAGTTTCTCCGAGACGACGGTGTCGTAACACGGATCACAGAGCTGAAACGGCCCGCGCATCAGGCTGATCGTGTGCATCGTCCCCGCGCGTTGCTCCTTGCAGATCAGGCTTCTGCGACGATGTGCGTGTCGGTTTCCTCGACGCCGTCGATGGTATGGATCTTGGAGATGACGACGTCGGACAAGGCTTTCTCGTCGTTCACTTCGATGAAGCTGAAGATGTCGGGCTGACCGAAGCAGGGATGCACCTGATGGATCCCCCCGATCGTTTTCAGGGCTTTGACGACGTCCTTGGTCTTTCCCGCTTTGACTTTGATGAGGATGTAGGCTTTGGTTGCCATGGCTGCCTCCTGGGGCTCGTGTGGAAGCGATCTTAACAGATCACCGAAGAATAGGGAAGGAGGCCCCCGGGCTCACTGGAACGGCATGGCGCGCCGTTGGGCTTCATAGATGCGGTGGATGTTTCGCCCTGTGGAGCGGAAACGGTCGTGCGCCTGACGGTAGACCCTCGCCAGAAGGTCGAGATCGGCCGGGCTGACGTTGAATTCCTGAAGCCCGGCCATCACGTCGGGGCGCGCGGTTGGAGGGTGCGTCTCGGCGTAGGTGGTGATCGCCTCCAGCGCGCGGGACGTGAGTCCCTTCCGAGGATCGGGCTCGGCTCCGGGGGCCTCGCTCCGTCGCAGGGCTTCGGCGAACCATTCCCGGGTGGCCGGGTTGGTGCTTTTGGTCAGGGCCGCCTGGGTTTGAATCAGCGCATGGATCAGCGCATTTGCCTCAGGAGAAGACTCAGGTGGCAGCACGTCGGCCTCTTCGAACACCGCGAGCAAGGCCATGATGTGCCCGACGAGCGGGCGGCTGGGCTCCCCGGCGGCGGACGTGACCCAGAGAGCACACGCGACAGCGAGGGCCACCAGTCGTACCATGAGCTAACCCGGGCCAGCTCAGCCTGTCCCCCCTTTTGTTCCTTCCAAGGGCAAAGCGGTTACTTCGAGTCAAGCAGACGCTGTGCAGCCGTGATCGTTCCAGCTTCCAGGGTGACAAGGGTCATTGGCTCCGAAAGCTCTACATTGCACTCTGAAGTCTTAGTGATCTCTGTCCGGATATCCTCAAGGGTATCCCACAAATATTCGAAAGCCTGGAACTGAACGTCCTCTTTGCCGCTCCGAAGGAAGTTCGTTCGCTCTCTATACCATTCCGCACCCCCTTCAGAGTAAAGGAGCAACTTTTTGCAACCTGTCTCTTTTGCCAAACTTGCCAGATATTCCTTAGGACAGTTACAGTTTTCGACAACGTCTAGCCAGTGGTAGGGCCTCTCTGCCATGGTGATGGGTAGTAGATACCAAGACTGAATGCCAAAATCCAGTTCTTGCCTTCTCGTGGCATAAACGACGTCGATAGGGCCATAATCACGGACGAGTTTTTGAATCACCCCTTCTGTCAAGTCAGACTTGCCATTTGAATCTTGGGAACTGTCTGCATGCACTAAGATTCTTTGTCCCCATCGTTCCACGAGATAGCAATTACGCCGAAATTCACTTTCTGCAGTGCCTTCGCCGGTAAAAGGAACAGCTATAACAAATCCCCCGTCTCGTAGCGGATATTTTTCCCAGTGGCCCAGTTCAACGATTGTTTCATGACCAAACAGTTTTAAGAATTCCAGGAAGCGGGGATAGATGGCACAATTTCTATCTTGTTTAGGAACAACAATAGGAACCCCCTCGGGATATTTAAGGATACTTTGTGGATTGATGTGATCCCAATGATGGTGTGTTATGAATATCGCTTCCAAGGGGGGCAGTTGGAAGGCAGATAAAGGCTGGGTTTGGTACTTTGCATCCCACGTGAGAAACCAAGGATCAAACGTAATGAACGAAGAACCACCCCGGACCAGTAAACTCGCGTGGCCAAAATGATAGACAGAAAGGTCTGCACGAGGAGGCATGATTTTATCCCAATCTGGTTTTGTCGCGCTTGGTTGTGAGGTCAGTCCTCCAATTTGTTTCAGTGTTTGTAAGATCCTTTTCAGGGCATGGGGGTTTGGCGTGTTTACTGCAAACTCTATCAGCGCTGATTTCGAAGCACCGTGGTTGAGTTTTTGGAACAACCTTGTCACATAAGGGCAGTATTCATCTGATACGATGAATCTTTCGGAGAGGTAAGCATCATTCCCTTGTAACCTAAAATTGATCTCGGGGTATTGGCAAGCTTCTCTTTGTACAGAAAAGTCGTGCTTAACAAGGAATTGAAATTTTCCTTCGGAATCTCTTTTGGCCACCAGAAATTTTGAGAGCGGCTCTTTCGCGCATTCTTGGATACAGACATCGTGCAACACTTTTAAGATCTCCCTTGGGTTAGGTGCTTTACCTCTGGTGAGGGTATTTTTCAGCATACTGTCAGCTAGTACGGAAAGGTTTTGCAGAAAAGGATACCAGGGCTTCATAAAATCCCTAGCGATAAATACGTCGATGAGTTCTCCATTAGATCGAGGAAGGGGTTCACTGTTGACACTAAACGTAATCTCCACATTGACAAAGGGACTTAAATATATTGTTGCGCTGGGCGAAGCTTCAGGTAAGACATCGTCAAAGTCGTGCAACCCAAGGCTTGGGGCCACTTCCAAGGAGATGAGATTCTTTGTTAACAAATCCTGAAATTGTTCGGGAGATGTTGATTTACTTCCTTGCAAAAACCCAACGATGGCTTCTAGATTTTCTCTTGAAAGAGAGATGTCTTGCTCCCCTTTTCTAGCATAGAAGGTGATCTCGCTTGGAACCTTCAGTCGGACCTCTTTATTCACTTCTAAGGCTTCCTTTCTAGTTACAGGCACAAATTAATGTTGTGCTTCTCCTTTGTCAAGCGGACAGAAACTGAGCCCCCCATTGTACTTTTTCCGCGTTTGGACTGACTCATCCAGTAATCAACCAGTGCTGTTGATAAGCGTCAAGGTTTTGTATACCATTTCGCGATCGGAGCAGCTCATGAGCCGGATCGCTGAAACTGATCGGGGTGGACATGACCTCCAAGAAAGGAGCTTTCCGTATAGCCATCGGTGTGCCCATCTGCCGGCGCTCCGGGTCCAGTATGCTCAAGCTGAGCCATTTCCCAATATCGTGCTTGATCAGTTCCTCCAACCATGGGCGGCCGAAGGCGCCCTGGCCGAATTCCCGTCCATCGATTCCCCTGATTGGATCCAGTACAAGCACGTGAACGAAAACAAGCTGGGGAAGGCAGACCGCTTCAGCTTCGGCCCGACGCTTGGGGCGGTGATCGACGAGTTGAACTCAGGGCGCTTCCTTCGGTTCCTTTCAGACTTGACCGGCATCGAAAGCCTGCTTGCGGATCCCAGCTTGCAAGGCGGAGGCCTGCACCTCTCCGCCCGCGGCGGGTTCTTGACCGTTCATGCGGATTTCACCGTGCACCCCTACCATCGCACCTGGCGACGTCGGATCAATCTTCTGGTCTATCTGAACAAGCAGTGGGAGGATTCCTATGGCGGGCATCTTGAGCTGTGGGATCGCCAGATGCAGCGCTGCGCCCGACGGATCGCGCCACACTTTAACCGGGCGGTGATTTTCAATACGGAGCCGGACTCGTTTCATGGGCACCCCGACCCGATGACCTGCCCGCCAGGCGTGACCCGCAAATCCCTGGCGCTCTACTACTACACGGAAGAACCCAGACCTTCCCTGGCCCGCTCCACAGAGTATCGGGCGCGTCCTGGCGAGGGGATGAGAAGCCTGTGGATCTACCTGGATAAGATGATGTTGCGACTCTATACCCACCTCAAGTGGCGCTTCGGCTTCAGTGACCGCTTTGCCAGCCGCGTGCTCCGAATTCTGTCCCGATTGAACTTGAAATAGGGCTGCTCCTTCTAAGCCTCTTCGCGTTTCACTTTTCTCCTTTTGCCGTGTCTCACTGGACAGTGCGTCATATGCTGGCGAAGGTCTACAGCGTGGCGGTGAGCGGACTGGACGCCTACTCCGTCGAGGTGGAAGTGGACCTCGCGGCTGGGTTGCCCATGTTCACGGTGGTCGGGCTTCCGGACCTGACGGTGCGCGAAAGTCGCGAGCGAGTCCGTTCGGCGCTGCGCAACAGCGGCTTCAGCTTTCCCCAGCGCAAAATCACCGTCAACCTGGCCCCGGCTGACCTCCGCAAGGAGGGCGCGGCCTTTGATCTGCCCATCGCCGTGGGCATCCTGGCGGCGGAGGGGCTCATCCCGTCGGCGGTCTTGCGGGAGGTCGTGATGGTGGGCGAAGTCTCCCTAGAGGGGGGCATCAAGCCCGTCCACGGCGTGCTCTCTATGGCGCTGGCCTGCCGCGGTCGAGGGAGCAAGGGGCTGCTCGTGCCGGTCGAGAATGCCGGTGAAGCGGCCATCGTGGAAGACGTGCCCGTGTATCCGGTCGCGACCATCCCTCAAGTCCTCGAGCACCTCACGGGCGCCCAGGTGCTGGCGCCGTTCGACCGCAGCGCGGTGGCGTCCCGTGAGGCCCTTGCCAGCGTGGCGGATTTTGCGGAGGTGCGCGGCCAGCACCATGCGAAACGGGCGTTGGAGGTGGCGGCGGCCGGCGGGCACAACGTGCTGCTGGTCGGTCCTCCAGGATCCGGCAAGACGATGCTGGCGCAGCGGCTTCCCGGAATTCTCCCGCCGATGACGCTGGAGGAAGCGATCGAGAGCACGAGGATCCATAGTGTCGCGGGCCTGCTCCGGCCCGGTGAGGCGCTGTTGCCGGTTCGTCCGTTCCGGGCCCCCCATCATTCGATCTCGGACGCCGGGTTGATCGGCGGAGGCACGGTGCCGAGACCGGGGGAGGTCTCGCTCGCGCATAACGGGGTCCTGTTTCTCGACGAACTGCCCGAATACCGCCGCAATGTCCTGGAGAGCCTGCGCCAGCCGTTGGAGGAGGGCACCATTTCCATCACCCGGGTATCGGCGGCGTTGACCTATCCGGCACGCGTCATGCTGGTCGCCGCCATGAATCCCTGCCCCTGTGGGTTCCTGGGTGATCGGATCAGGCCGTGTGTCTGCAGTCCTGTGCAGGTCCAGCGCTACCGCGCGCGGGTGTCCGGTCCGCTACTGGACCGGATCGATCTGCATGTCGAGGTGCCGGCGGTGCCGTTTCGAGACTTGGCTGCGGACGAGCGAGGCGAGCAGTCCGCGTCGGTCCGCGAGCGCGTCATGAGGGCCCGCGCGCGGCAGGTCGAGCGCTATCAGGGATTGCGGGCGCACAACAACGCCCAGCTACGACCGGGCCAGATCAGGAAGCATTGCCGGATCGACGGGCCGGGGCGGACGCTGATCGAACAGGCGGTGGCGCGGCTCGGGCTCTCGGCACGAGCCTACATGCGGATTCTCAAGGTCGCGCGCACGATCGCGGACCTGGAGCAACGGGACTCGATCGCGGCCGAGCATGTGGCGGAAGCCATTCAGTACCGGAGTCTTGATCGGCAGGTGCTCTGACGGAGAGGGATAAAAGTGCAGGCCGGCGCTGGGTGAACCACCAGGCACCGGCCTGCGTGGTGGTTACTTCTTTTCTTCTTTCTTCTCTTCTTTCTTCGCCTTCTTCGCCTTCTTCGCTTTCTTCTCGGCCTTCTTGCCCTCTTCCTTCTTCATCTCACCACCGGCTGGAGGTGGGGACGCCGGGGCTTGGGCAAAGGTCGTGGTGCTGAAGGCCAGACCGATCAGCACGGCAAACACCGCTGCCAGGATTGCTTTCATCAGGACTCACCCCCTTCCTATTACAGACATGGTCCTACTGAAGATTACAGCATAGGCTGTGCCATCGCAACATTATTCTTAATTATCAATGCCATACACATTTGCGGAGGTATCGAGGAGGGAGGGCAAGAAGACAGGATGCCGGGAATGGGGCAGACGTTGCCTCTAAAGGGCTGATCGCCCAGCCGTCAAGGGTTAGCGCGGCGAAGCAACGGACTGCATCAGAGGTAGGCGGATGTGGACTGTCGTGCCCTTGCCTTCCTGGGTCTCCAGAGAAATTTGCCCATTGTGCGCGTCCACCACGTCTTTCACGATCTTGGTGCCCAAGCCAGTGCCGCCTGCCTTGCGGCTGATGGCGCGGCCGGTGAAGAGGCTGTCGCGGACCTCGGGCGACATGCCGCGCCCGGTGTCGATGAAGAACAGGTGGACAGCCTCATCGGCCAGATCGATGTGCCCTCGGACAGTGATGGAGCCGCTGCCCGGTATCGCCGCGATAGCGTTATGGATCAGATTGTAGAACGCGTTGAAGAGCCGGCGTTCGTCGGCCGAGATCAGCGGGATCGCATCGAGACCTTCGGTGCGCAGGGATATTTTCTTCTCGTCGGCGAGCATGTGCAGGGTCTTCATCACGTCGTCGGCCACGGTGGCAACGCGGCACGGAGCAAAATGGGGCGGGGTGCTGAGGCCTTTGATGCAGTCCCCGATCTCGCGCACGCGGTCCTGGATGCGACGGGCGGCGTCCTGGAGCAAGCCGATCACCCGGTTGCAGAGCATCTGGCTGGTCTGCGTGCCGCTGATCCCCATGGCGGCCAGGCTGCCGAAGAGCTTGTTCAACTCGGCTTGCAGGAATTCCGCGCCGGTGATGACCGGGGTGAGCAGGTTTTTGATGTCATGCCCGATGTCGCCAAGGAGGCGCGCCACCTCGGCCAGCTTGCCGGCTTCGAACAAGCGCGCCTGTTCGATGGCCTGCGCGGCTAAGGCGGACACGATCGTGAGGATGTCGATATCGTCCTTGTTGAGTTGCCCGTTTCGCTTGTTGAGCACTTCGAGCACGCCGATGGGTTGACCTTCCCAGCGCTTCAACGGAATCGCGATCATATCCTGGGTCTTGTAACCGGTGGTGTCGTCGATGCCGGGGAAGTGGCGGATATCCCATGCGACGTTGCCGATGATGGCTGGCTCTCCGGATTTGAAGACCGCGCCGGCCACGCCCAGATCCCAGGGAATGGCCGTGCCGCGCAGCTGCTCGGCTTTCTCGCCGATGACATAGCGGAAGACCAGTTGCTGAGTTTTGTCGTCGGCCAACAGCACCGAGCCGGCGTCCGCGTCAACCACTTCCAGAGCGATGCGGAGGGCGTTCTCGACCAGTTCGTCCACGTTGATGTGCTGCGAGAGGGCCTGGCAGATGAGGCGGGCAGCTTCGAGCTCGCGCTCGCGTTGGAGCAGTCGGCGGTCCTGCTGCCGTCGAGGCGCTCGGCGGCGGTCCCCGGAGTACCCGGGATTGGAAGAGAATGGGCTCCGGTCGCTCGCCACGTGCGCTGTCGGCCTCCTTCACATGTGGAGCTGGCGAGAGGAATCGAACCTCCAACCTGCGGTTTACAAAACCGCTGCTCTGCCGTTGAGCTACGCCAGCGCCCGAGGGCTAGCGCTATGGTAGCATACTTCACCACAGGGAAAGCCACCCCCGCACGAGTTTTCAGAAAGGCGCCGTCTGTGTTATAGTTTCGTTGCTTCTTGGACGTTACCTGGAACCATGATCACGCTTCGTTTATTGGGAAATCTGACAGCGGCGAACGGCGAGCGCGTCCTGGAGTGGGAGCTCAAGGAACCGACATCCTTGGGGCAGTTGCTGCTCGCTCATCAGGAAGAAATTCCCGACGTGATCAGGCTCTGGAAAGAGACGGAGTGCATGTTCACGGTCGGGGTCCGCATCGCGGCGGAGTCGACGGTGGTGAAAGACGGCGATATCGTGAAAGTCACGCCTCATAACACCCAGCTTCACTCCGCCGACTTCCCGATCGGCACTGGCGGAACGGTCTAGACGCCACGCAAGGGTTCTTACCGGGTCTTGCGGGCTCTTCTCCGCTCCTCCGGTTCCAGCAGGCGCTTGCGGATCCGGATTGAGGCCGGTGTCACTTCCACCAGTTCATCCGGGCCGATATACTCCAGGGCGAACTCGAGCGTCATCTCGCGGGGCGGGGTCAGGACGATCGCCTCGTCGGAGCCGGAGGCGCGCATGTTCGTCAGGTGCTTGGCCTTGCAGACGTTCACGTCCAGGTCTTCGTCCCGCGCGTTCTCGCCGACCACCATTCCTTGATAGACCTCCACGCCGGGGCCGATGAACAGGGCGCCCCGCTCCTGAGCGATGTTGAGTCCGTAGGCGCTGCTGGTCCCGGTCTCGTACGCGATCAGCGAGCCGTGGGGCTGCACTTGGAGGGCGCGCGGATCGGCCTGTTCGTAGCGGGCGAAGATGTGGTGCAGGATGACGGTGCCCTTGGTCTTGGTAAGCAACGCGTTCTTCAAGCCGATCACCCCGCGGGTCGGGATGTGGTACTCGAGGTGCAGGTCCCCGTGGATCGGCAGTTTCATGTGACGCAGCACGCCGCGGCGGCGGCCGACTTCTTCGATGACCGGGCCTTGGAACTCCACCGGCACCTCGATGGTCAGTTCTTCGTAAGGCTCCAGTGTCACCCCGTCCGCTTCGCGCAAGATCACTTTCGGCTGGGAGACCTGGAGCTCGTAGCCTTCCCGGCGCATTGCCTCGATGAGGACCGCAAGGTGCAGTTCGCCACGGCCAGCGACCAGGAACTGATCGGTGGAATCGGTTTCTTCCGCGCGCAAGGCCACGTTGGTCTCCAGTTCCTTGTACAGCCTTTCGCGCAGGTGGCGGGACGTGACGTACTTGCCTTCCCGTCCGGCGTAGGGGCTCGTATTGACCGAAAAGGTCATCTGGACAGTCGGCTCGTCGATCGCCACAGGTTGCAAAGCGACCGGCTGTTCGGGATCGGCCAGGGTTTCGCCGATCCCGATCTCCGGGAAGCCGGCGACGGCCACGATCTCACCCGCCTCGACGTGGTCCACCTCCTTGCGTTCCAATCCTTCGAAGACGAGGAGGTCGGTGGCCTTGCCGGGAATCTGGGTCCCGTCGGTCTTGATCCGCACCAACGCCTGGCGCTTGGTCAGGGTGCCGGAGAGCAGCTTGCCGATGCCCATCTTGCCCTTGTAGGGATCATGGGCCAGGGCGAGCACCAGCAACTGGAGCGGGCGGTCCTGCCCGATCGCCGGCGGAGAAATTTTCTCGAGAATCGTGTCCAGCAACGGCGCAATGTCCACGCCCGGCTTCTCCGGATCCAGCGAGGCCGTGCCCTGCAGCGCGGAGGTGTAGACGATGGGAAAGTCCAGTTGGTCGTCGCTGGCGCCCAGGTGCGCGAACAGGTCGAACGTGCGGTTGACCATGTCGTCGATCTGGGCATCGGGTCGGTCAATCTTGTTGAGGACGACGATGGCTTTGTGTCCCAGGCCCAGGGCCTTGCGGAGCACAAATGTGGTCTGCGGCATGGGGCCTTCCTTGGCATCCACCAGCAGCAGGACGCCGTCCACCATGCGGAGGGTGCGTTCCACCTCACCACCGAAGTCGGCATGTCCGGGTGTATCCACGATGTTGATCTTGACGCCTTTGTAGACCACGCTGGCGTTTTTGGCCTTGATGGTGATACCCCGCTCGCGCTCCTGGTCCATCGAGTCGAGAATGCGCTCGCCCATGCTCTCGATGTTGCGGTGCACATGGGTCTGCTTCAGGATCGCGTCCACAAGGGTCGTTTTCCCGTGATCCACGTGAGCGATGATGGCGATGTTG
>Ga0209577_10004832_pt1 | contig 12632 bp, 12 predicted proteins | sample GraSoiAngelo_109_FD_185874 | JGI IMG/M metagenome (GOLD analysis project Ga0209577, IMG submission 185874) | Grasslands soil microbial communities from the Angelo Coastal Reserve, California, USA - 14_0903_12_20cm (SPAdes) (version 2) | ecosystem: Environmental > Terrestrial > Soil > Grasslands... | reverse complement strand
TTTTCGGTAGGCGATCATGGCGCCGACGATAGTCCATGGCATGGCGATCGACTTCTGGCCGTCTACCGTGTTCGATTTGCACAGATCGTAGTAGCCGCCTTCGGCCTTGCTCACACTGCTTGTGAGCCCGGACAGGTCGACGACGCTCTCCGAATAGATCTGCGGGTGGTTGTTGAAGAGCATGACGATGTCGGGACCCGCGCCCGACTGAATCGCCGACGTGATACGCGGCTGCAGGTCGTTGCCATTCACGGTCTCAAAATTGATCTTGATACCCAGAGCTTTCTCAGCAGCAGGCAGCAGCTCCTTGCGCAGCAGCTGATCGGAAGCCGGCACGAAGTCATTCCAACGCAGCCAGTGTACCGTCGTGCCCTGTGCAAAAGCCGGCGGGCGGCCAGTGGCCAGGATGCCGGCCATGCCGCCCACGAGCGCGGTACCGCCCTTGAGGACGTTACGTCGGGTTACTGTCGTCATGCATTCCTCCTCTGGTGATGCCCTTCGGCCGGTCTGACGCCGGCTTGGAGTTTGTTTCAGTCTATCGCGTCTCCGTGGTTCAACGCACGCGCACGTTCTCGCGTGCGCTACCCGTTGTCTCGACGATCATTTGTTGGTGTTCGCATCTTCCAGCGTCGGTCGCGATTTCGGCGCGAAACACGGTGAATTCTTCGCAGAGCAGCGGCGCGATGCCATCGTTCCGAATGATTACGGCGATGCCATCGGCGGTTTGTATCACGCGGCGCATTTGCAGCCAGCGCATGAACCAAAGCCATACCGATCCCTTCCCACGCAGCAATGGTTTTGCGTCGCCGAGCGGGTTGTCCCCGTCTTATCGAAAGCTTGGCACCGAATGCTGGCGCGACGTCATTGTCGCCGGTCACAGCAGGAAATCAAGTGCTAGCTTTGGTACGCCTGCCATTGTCTCGCTTCGTGACCTGGCCGCCGTAGACCATCAGGTTTTGCCCGTCGAAGGGTGAAACGGCATCAGCGTATGGCCAGGGCAAACGGGGTTCGCGCAAATGCCATGCTTCGCAACAGTTTTGAAGCACGCCGCGGTGGTGAAAACTTTGACTACGCGTATAGTTTCACGTCCTGGCTAACCCGTCGTGAGGGCCGTCTCCACGTCCGACGGATCGATCTCCTTGTTGAGATTGGCATGCAGCTTCTCCTGGTTGAGTTCGCCCTCCCACCACGAGACCACCACGCACGCGACACCATTGCCGCAAAGATTCGTCAGCGCGCGACATTCGCTCATGAACTTGTCGATGCCCAGAACGATGGCCATGCCGGGCACCAGACGCGGATCAACAACTGCCAACGTCGCCGCGAGGGTGATGAAGCCCGCTCCGGTAATGCCGGAGGCACCTTTCGAGGTCAGCATCGCGACAAGCAGGATGGTTATTTGCTGGCCCAAGGTAAGATCGAAACCAAGCGCTTGCGCGATGAACAGCGTTGCGAGCGTCATGTAGATATTGGTGCCGTCGAGATTGAAGGAGTATCCGGTCGGCACCACCAGGCCCACGACCGACTTGGAACAGCCGAGCCGCTCGAGTTTTTCCATCAGGGAGGGAAGCGCGCTTTCCGAAGATGACGTGCCGAGCACAATCAGCAACTCGTCCTTGATATAAGCAAGGAACTTGAAGATCGAGAAACCGACAATTCGCGCGATGATGCCGAGCACCACGAACACGAAAAGCGCGGCCGTGACATAGAACGTTGCGATAAGACCAATCAAATTCAGGATTGCACCGGTACCGAACTTGCCGATGGTAAAGGCCATGGCTCCGAACGCGCCGATCGGTGCGGCCTTCATCACGATGGCGATGACGCCGAAAACCCCATGCGCCGCGTCGTCGATGAAGGAGCGCAGGGTGTGGCCGCGCTCGCCGAGGCCCATCAGGGCAAAGCCGAAGAGAATTGAAAACAACAGAACCTGCAGGATCTCGCCATTCGCGAACGCTCCGACGACCGTGTCAGGAATGATGTGCAGGAAGAAATCGACAGTCTTCTGGGCCTCCTCCTGCTTGGCGAAGTTGGCCACCGCCTGCGCATTGGCCATGGCGCCGCCGAAGCCCGCGCCCGGACGCACTACATTTCCGACGATCAGCCCGATCACCAGAGCGAAGGTAGAGACGATTTCGAAATAGATCAGGGCCTTGATGCCGATGCGGCCGACTTTCTTGGCATCCTGGATATGCGCGATTCCGGAAACCACCGTGCAGAAGATAATCGGCGCGATCACCATCTTGATCAGCTTAATGAAGCCGTCGCCGAGCGCCTTGACCCAATCGTTCGTTGCATAGGTCGGCGCAAGCCAGCCGAAAAGCGCGCCGAGCACGATCGCAATCAGCACCTGAATATAGAGAACCCTGTACCAGGGTTTTGCTGCGGGCGCTGGCACCGCGGTTGCGATCGTTGTCGCCATGTTGTCCCCTCCCCTATGGCAATTTGCCGATCTTTCCGCCGCTTCTTTGCGGACGGTCGTCCCACCGGATCGTAGCCAAGATCAATTCGCGCGATGGAGTCAATGGCGCCGGCATCTTTCCGCGGTAAAATCCAGCGCTGCCCGCGGACCGGGCCTGCGATCGTTCGCCCTATCCGAGCCAGCGCGCGATCCGCGCAACCGCTTCGCGCATTTCGTCGGCCGAACGGGCATAGCAAAAACGAATGAACCGACGGCCATGAACCGGATCGAAATCGATGCCGGGGGTCGCCGCGACGCGCGCCTGTTCCAGCATCTGCTTGGCAAACTCGAAACTGTCGGACGTGAATTCCGAGACATCGGCGTAGAGGTAGAACGCGCCGTCGGCGGGCAGGAATTTGTTGAGGCCGGCTTGCGGAAGGCCCTCGATCAGAATGCGCCGGTTCTCCTGGTAGCCATGCTTCACTTCCTCCATCTCCTCGCGGCCTTCGAACGCAGCCTCGGCGGCAATCTGCGACAGCGTCGGCACCGAGATGGCGAGATTCTGCTGCAGCCGCTCGACCGGCCGCACCAGCGGCTCCGGGACCACCATCCAGCCGACCCGCCAGCCCGTCATGCAGAAATATTTCGAGAACGAATTGATGACGAGCGCGTGCGGAGACAGTTCCGCCGCGGTCACCGCGGCAAACGCATAGTCGAGGCCATGATAGATTTCGTCGGAGATGAACCGGATGCCTGCGCCTTCCGCTGCCGATATCAGGCTGGTGAGCGCCTCGCGCGACATCATCGTGCCGGTCGGATTGGCCGGGCTTCCGACCAGCACACCTTTGAGCTGACTTTTGCGGTGTGCGGCAAGCAAGGCTTCGCCGGTCAGCGCATGACGGGTTTCGCTTGAGGTCTCGATCAGCACCGGCTCGCAACCCAGCGCGGTGAGAATGTGGCGATATGGCGGATAGCCGGGCACTGTGACCGCAACCCGATCGCCCGGCTCGAACATCGTAAGGAAGCCCAGGATGAACGCGCCTGACGAACCCGTGGTGACCACGATGCGCTCGGCATCCACCGCACAGCCGTAGGAGTCGCGGTAGTGCCGGGCGATGCGCGCACGCAGTGAGGGAGTTCCCAGCGCGGAAGTGTAGTCGATCCGCCCGCCGTCGAGCGCGGCGTGGGCAGCCGATATCGCCGCTTTCGGCGCGGGAGCCGCCGGCTGTCCGACTTCCATGTGAATGACATGGCCGCCGGCCGCTTCAATGCGCGCCGCCGCTGCCATCACGTCCATCACCATGAACGGCGGAACGTCGCTTCGGCCCGACGCCGTCAGCAGGCGCCGCGCCCGGTCTCTCAGTGTCGCTTCAAGCATCGATATCTGCTATTTGGCCCCAGACTAGCCGCATTCCATGGTTTGTTAGGGCATATCCCGTATCAGACCCGCCGCCAACCATCAAAGACCGCTCGATGCTGCTCCGCATGGCGCCATGCCAAAAAACCTCCAGGTTGACCGCTGTCACCGCCGCGGTCGCGCTTGCCATTGCGCCGATGTCCCCGGCGCTGGCCGAGCCGGAAAAGGGCCCGCCGATCATCCGCGATGCCGAGGCCGAGCAACTGCTGCGCGAATACACCCGGCCAATCCTGCGCACCGCGGGTCTGGAAAAGCAGAACATCCAGGTCGTGATTCTAAATGAGAAGGGTTTTAACGCCTTCGTCGCGGACGGCCGTCGCATTTTCATCAATTACGGCGCGCTGATGCAGTCCGACACCCCAAACCAGATCATCGGGGTGCTGGCGCATGAAACCGGGCATTTGGCCGGTGGCCATCTTTCCAAGCTTCGCGAACAACTGGCGCAGGCGCAGACCTAGATGATCATCGCCATGCTGCTTGGCGCCGGCGCGATGGTGGCGGGCGCACGAAGCGGCAGCAGCAATAGCGGTCTGGCCAATGCCGGCGCGGCCGCGATCGCGGGGCCGCAGGAAATGATCCGCCGCACCCTGATCTCTTATGTGCGCCAGCAGGAGGAAAACGCCGACCGCGCCGGGGTGAAGTTCTTGACCGCGACCGGCCAATCCGCGAAAGGCATGTACGAAACCTTCAGACGGTTCACCAATGAAAGCTTGTTCGCCGCGCGCGATGCGGACCCTTACCTGCACTCGCATCCGATGCCGGCCGAGCGCGTCGCCGCGCTTGAGGAACTGGCGCGCTCAAGTCCTTATTGGGACAAGAAGGACGATCCGGCCCTGCAATTGCGCCACGACATGGTGCGCGCCAAGGTCTCGGCCTTCATGGAGCGGCAGGACACCGTGTACCGGCGCTATCCGCCGTCGAACGACAGCCTGCCTGCGCGTTATGCGCGCGCGATCGCGACTTACCTGCATGGCGACTTGCGCTCGGCGCTCGCCCAGATTGATGGCTTGATTCAAGTGCAGCCCAACAACCCGTATTTTTATGAAGTGCGCGGTCAGGCGCTACTGGAGGGCGGCAAGCCCGCGGAAGCGATTGCTCCCTTGCGCAAAGCGCTGCAGCTCTCGAATAACGCACCGCTCATCGAGATGTTACTTGGGCAAGCGCTGGTGGCAACCGATAATAAGGCCTACACCGGTGAAGCAATTGCGATTCTGCGTTCGGCGGTGGCGCGAGAGACCGAGGCGCCGCTCGGCTATACCCAGCTCGCAATGGCCTATGGCCGAAAGGGGGATTTCGCGCAGGCCGACCTGGCTTCCGCACAGGCCGCCTTTCTTCGCGGCGACAACAAGACCGCGCGCGAACTCGCCTCGCGCGCAAAAACCCGTTTCGCTATCGGCACCCCCGGATGGGTCAAGGCCGATGACATCGTCAGCGCCAAACCGCTGCCCGGCCAAAAGAGCAACTAGAATAAATTGAGCCGGAGCGCGAAGTTTTCTTACACCGGCTTTCACCAAGAGGAATTGCCAATGCCTTCGTTCCGCCTGCTCACTCCCGCATTGTTCGCGCTCGCACTTTGCGGCACGCCGCCTTCCGCGTCCGCGCAGAGTTTCTCCGATAACCAGCGCGGCGATATCGAGACCATCGTCAGGGATTATCTGCTGGCGCATCCCGAAGTGCTGGAAGAAGCGATGGCTGAGTTGAGCAAGCGCCAGACCGCCGCGGAAGCGGAAAAACAGAAGGCGAGCGTCGCCACCAACGCAGAGACGATTTTCAATTCGCCGCGCGGCGTCGTGCTCGGCAACAAGGACGGCGATGTCACCTTCGTCGAGTTCTTCGATTACAATTGCGGCTACTGCAAGCGCGCCATGGCCGACATGCTCGATCTGATGAAAACCGATCCCAAGCTGAAAGTCGTGCTGAAAGAATTCCCGGTGCTGAGCCAAGGTTCTGTCGAAGCCGCCCAGGTCGCCGTCGCCGTGCGCATGCAGGATCCCAGCGGCAAGAAATATCTCGATTTCCACCAGAAGCTGCTCAGCGGGCGGGGCGCCGCGGACAAGGTGCGCGCGATGGCAGCCGCCAAGGAGGCCGGCCTCGATGCCGCGAGGATCGAGAAGGACCTTGCGAGCCCGGAGGTGCGCGCCACGATCGAGGAAAACTTCAAGCTCGCCGAAGCAATGGGCATGAACGGCACGCCGAGCTACGTGATCGGCAAGCAGGTGGTGATCGGCGCGGTTGGTCTCGACAACCTCAGGGAAAAGATCGGCCTCGCCCGCTGTGGCAAGGCGACGTGTTGAGTGCACTTTTAAACATTGCCACGTTGATCAATAAAAAAGGCCGGCGGTCGCGCCGGCCTTTTTTATTTGCGTAATTTTTGCGGCGAAACTGTTCATCCCTGCTTCACAAAACAAAGTCGGTGGAACCGGCGATATCGCGGAACATCGGGTAGTCCCTTTCGTTGTCGGGCGCGGGCAATGAAAACACCTGAGGAGAATTCGATGACTAATCGCTTTATGATGTCGGTGGCCGCGGCGGCGCTGATCGCCGGCGCCGGTTTCGCCAACGCCCAGGGAACTGGAACCAAAGAACAGCCGTCGGGTTCCAGTGCTCAGCAGCAGAACGCGCCGTCTTCGGAACGCGGAAGCTCGTCCGGCATGAAGGCCACGCAGTCTGAAGAGAAGTCGCCGGGCGCGGCCAAGAACCAGCGCGCCGAGGACAAGGCGCAAGGCCAGAAGTCCAAGAGCTCGGAGAACGAAGGCGCCAAGGCCGGCAAGGACATGAAGGCCGAGGGCAAGAGCGGCAAGGACATGAAGGCTGAAGGCCAGGCTGGCAAGGATATGAAGGCCGAAGGCAAGAGCGGCAAGGACATGAAGGCCGAGCAGAAGGGCGCGGCGGACAGCAAGTCTCAGACGACCGGGCAGTCCGAGACCAAGCAGCCCGGGCAAACTGGGAAGTCCACCCAGTCGCAGCAGGGTCAGAAGCCCGGTCAGACGACGACCCAGTCGCAGCAGGGTCAGCAGCCAGGCCAGCAGCCGGGTCAGACGACCACCCAGTCCCAGTCTGGCACGTCGGTCCAGTCGCAGACGACCGGACAGGCCGGCGCTGCGGCCAAGCTCTCGACCGAGCAGCGCACCCAGATCACAACCGTGATCCGGGACCAGCATGTTGCGCCGGTCACCAACGTCAATTTCTCGATCTCGGTCGGCACCCGCGTTCCGCGCGACGTGAGCTTCCACGTGTTGCCGGAGCGAGTGGTCGCGATCTATCCGGAATGGCGAGGATTTAAGTTCATCATCGTCAGGGAGCAGATCCTGATCATCGATCCGAACACGTTCGAGATCGTGGCGATTCTCGAGGTCTAAAATCTGACGGTTGGCTTGCAAGTTCGGGGCGGGCAGCGATGCCCGCCCTTTCGCATGGACTCAAAACGCCTGCTCAAGGAGCAGGCTGCTATCCCCCAGCATTGGTTAACCAGTGATTTCCGCAGGTTCTGAGCATCTTTTTGCCAAGCGGATGAGGCATTTGAGGGATGTCCGGAGCCGTCTAAGGCTTCCCCTTGGGCCGGTTGTTACCTATAACCGCGCCCACCTGCCGCCGCATTTTTCGGGATTTGGATGGCCAAGACACCCGCCGAGACGATTTACGTGCTCAACGGTCCGAACCTCAATGTTGGGGACCCGCGAGCCCGAGAGCTACGGCCATGCAAAGCTTGCTGACGTCGAGAAGCTTTGCGCGAAAACTGCCGCGCAGTTCGGCCTGAAGGCCGATTGCCGGCAGTCCAACCGCGAAGGCGAGCTGATCGATTTCATCCACGATGCCCATGCCAACAAGGCGGCCGGGATCATCATCAATGCCGGCGGCTATTCGCACACCTCGATCGCGCTGCATGACGCTTTGGTTGCGGTGAAAATTCCGACCGTCGAAGTGCACATCAGCAATATTCACGCCCGCGAGGGTTTCCGCCACCATTCCTTCACCGCCAAGGCCGCATTCGCGACGCTTTCCGGCTTCGGCATCGATGGTTACCGGCTTGCGATCAACGGCCTTGCCGCCAGAATTGGCGCCAAGGCAAAAGCCTGATGCTTCGGCCGCATCACCAAGCAGAAAGTTCCGGATCAACATATGGCGCGCCAGCCTGACGACAAAACACTCCCAGAATTCAAGAGCGGCGACGGGGCGCTGATCCGCGAACTCGCAATGCTGCTCGACGAAACCGGTCTCACCGAGATCGAGATCGAGCGCGCAGGGCTGCGGGTGCGGGTCGCGCGCAACGTCAGCATCGCGGCCTCGCTGCCGCCAAACATGCAACCCGCCGCTCCGGCGCCGGTGGCTTCCGCGCCAGCCGAAGTCGCCAAGCACCTGGGCGTGGTGCCCTCGCCGATGGTCGGCACCGCCTATTGGGCCTCCGAACCCGGCGCCAAGCCGTTCATCGAAGTCGGCGCCAAGGTCGCGATCGGACAGACGCTCTTGATCATCGAAGCGATGAAGACGATGAACCAGATTCCGTCCCCGCGCGCCGGCACCGTGACGCAGATCCTTGTCGAGGACGGCCAGCCGGTCGAATTCGGCGAGCCGCTGGTAATTATTGAATAGCGACGCGCCGTCATCCTGAGGTGCGAGGGCGAAGCCCGAGCCTCGAAGGATGAAATTTGTTGAATTGGCGAACAGACCGTCGCCCTTCGAGGCGCGCAAGAGCCCGCTCCTCAGGGTGACGGAAGAGGCAGTAACGATGTTCGACAAGATCCTGATAGCCAATCGCGGCGAGATTGCCCTGCGCATCCTGCGCGCGTGCAAGGAGCTCGGCATTGCAACCGTCGCGGTGCATTCCACCGCCGACGCCGACGCCATGCATGTTCGCCTTGCCGACGAGAGCGTCTGCATCGGCCCGCCGCCGTCAAAGGACAGCTATCTCAACGTGCCCGCGCTACTTTCGGCTTGCGAGATCACCGGCGTCGACGCGGTGCATCCCGGCTACGGCTTTCTCTCCGAAAACGCCCGCTTTGCCGAGATCCTCGCCGAGCACAATTTGCATTTCATTGGACCGAAGGCCGAACACATCCGTCTGATGGGCGACAAGATCGAGGCCAAGAAGACCGCGAAGAAGCTCGGCATTCCCGTGGTGCCCGGCTCCGACGGCGCCGTCGAGCCTGACCACGACGCAATGGCGATCGCAAAAGCAATCGGCTTTCCGGTGCTGGTGAAGGCCGCTTCGGGCGGCGGCGGACGCGGCATGAAGGTCGCGCAGACGCCCGAGGACCTCATGCTGGCGCTCTCGACCGCGGCCAATGAAGCCAAATCGGCATTCGGCGATGCGTCGGTCTATCTGGAAAAATATCTGCAGAAGCCGCGCCACATCGAAATCCAGGTGCTCGGCGATGGCCGCGGCGGCGCGATCCATCTAGGCGAGCGCGATTGCTCGCTGCAGCGACGCCATCAAAAGGTCTGGGAGGAAGGCCCTTCGCCAGCGCTCGATGCCGCGGCGCGCAAGAAAATCGGCGCTACCGTCGCAAAGGCGATGCAGGAGATGAAATATCTCGGCGTCGGCACGGTGGAATTCCTCTACGAGGACGGCGAATTCTATTTCATCGAAATGAACACCCGCATCCAGGTCGAGCATCCCGTCACCGAGATGATCACCGATATCGACCTCGTCCTCGAGCAGATCCGCATCGCCGCCGGCGGCGATCTGCCGCTGACGCAGGAAGAGGTCATGATCAACGGCCACTCCATCGAATGCCGTATCAATGCGGAGAACCCCGTCAGCTTCCGCCCCTCGCCCGGCAAGATCCTGCAATATCACCCGCCGGGCGGACTTGGCGTGCGCATCGATTCCGCCGTCTACCAGGGCTACGTCATCCCGCCCTATTATGACTCGCTGGTCGGCAAGCTGATCGTCCACGGCAAGACCCGCGGCGAATGCCTGATGCGGCTGCGCCGCGCCTTGGACGAAATGGTAGTGGACGGTATCGAGACCACGCTGCCGCTGTTCAGGGCGTTGGTCCGGGAGCCCGACATTATCGATGGTGACTATCATATCCACTGGCTCGAACAGTACCTGGCCGGCGAGCCGGGCAGCAGCTAGGTGGCCGCTTCATCCTGAAAAGGCATTGCCGGCTGGAACCGGTTGCCCGAACAGGCGTTTCGCTCGGCGGGGACAACCCTTCCCGCCTTCGGGGACTGCTTGCATTCCGTTGCTTCATGACGCGAGATTGTTGTGACGCCTGACGCCAAGCGCTGGCGCGCGATTGGACAAATCCTGCTGCTCGCGGCGGGCCTCGTCGTGCTGACCTTCATCAGCGCCGGTTCGGTCCATCTGGTGAACCGGGCGCGGGAGGATGCGCGCTGGGTTCTCCACACCGTTGAAGTGGAAAACCAGTTGTCGCTCGCGCAACTGCAGCTGCATCGCGCCGAAAGCGCGCAGCGCGGCTATCTTTCCACCTTGCTTCCCGATTTTCACACCGACTTTGAAGAAGCCGCTTCAGCCCTCACGCCGGCGCTGCAGCGGTTGAGCCAGCTTGTCAGCGACACCCCCGCAGAAAAGCGACTCGTTGACGAGATGCTTCCGCTCGTCAATCAGCGAATCGAGGAATTCCGCAACACTATCGAACTTGCGCTGACGCAGCGCGTCGACGACGCCACCCGAGCCGTGCGCGAGGGTATCGGGCGCGACGCCATGAAGCACATCGACGATCTCGCGAGCCAGATGCGCACCGAAGAAGATCGGCTGTTTGTCGAGCGCACGACCAACGCCGACCGCACTCAATCGCTGGCGGCATCAATGACCTGGGTAGGTTCGGGCTTCGTCGTCGTGCTAGCCGGCATCTCGATCCTGCTGGTGCGGCGGTCGGCGCGCGCGCGTGACGACGCCGAAGCGTTATTGCGCGACAATAACCTCAATCTCGAGGCGACCATCGACGAGCGCACCGCCGATCTTCGCGAGGCCAACGACGAAATCCAGCGCTTCGCCTATATCGTTAGCCACGATCTGCGCTCGCCGCTGGTGAACATCATGGGCTTCACCAGCGAACTCGAGCAATTGCACGCCGATATTTTCAAGCGGATCGCAACCTTCGCCCGGGCTTCGGCTTCCCCGGCTCCAGTGGTTGCCGCAGAGACCGAGCCGGTGCTCGAGGCGGAAGACAAGCAGCTCGCCCAGGATTTCTCCGAGGCCCTGGAATTCATCAAATCGTCGATCGCCAAGATGGACCGCCTGATCAGCGCCATCCTCAACCTCACCCGCGAGGGGCGGCGTGAGTTCGAGCCGGTGCGGATCGATACCCGCGAACTGATCGAAGGCATCGTGACGACGGTTGCGCATCAGGCCGCGGAAGCCCACGCCCAGATTCGCGTCGAGCCGCTGCCGCACATCGTCAGCGACCGCCTGGCGCTGGAACAGATTTTCTCGAACCTGATCGACAACGCGCTCAAATACCTCAAGCCGGGAGTTCCCGGGGACATCTCTATCCGCGGCCGGACCAAGCTTGGCTTTGCGATTTTCGAAGTCGCGGACAATGGCCGCGGCATCGATCCCAAGGACCACCGGCGGATTTTTGACCTGTTCCGCCGCGCTGGTGCTCAGGACAAGCCGGGACAGGGCATCGGACTTGCCCACGTCCGCGCCTTGGTGCGGCGATTGGGTGGAACCATGTCGGTATCATCGGAACTTCACTCCGGCAGCACCTTCACGATAACATTGCCCATCAAATGGACAGGGAGTAACTGGAAAAGAGCCTCATGAGCCAGCCAGTCACCATCATCATGATCGAGGACGACGAGGGGCATGCGCGTCTGATTGAGCGAAATATCCGCCGCTCCGGCGTCAACAACGAGATCGTGCCGTTCAGCAACGGTACAGCTGCGGTGAACTATCTGTTCGGCAGCGACGGCACCGGCCTTGACCAAAAGGGCCGGGCGTTGCTGATTCTGCTCGACCTGAATTTGCCCGACATGAGCGGCATCGACATCTTGCGGTGGGTCAAGGAGAACAGATATCTCAAGACGGCACCGGTCGTGGTGCTCACCACCACCGACGATTCCCAGGAAATCAAGCGCTGCTACGAACTTGGTTGCAACGTGTATATGACCAAGCCGGTGAATTACGATCGCTTCGCCAACGCCATTCGCCAGCTCGGACTGTTCTTCTCCGTCATTCAGGTACCGGCAGCCGCCACATGAATCCTGCGATGCCAACGCTATTGTATATCGACGATGACGAGGCGCTTGCCAGGCTGGTCAATCGCGGCCTGACGCGGCTCGGCTTCAGGGTCGTTCATGCGGCGAGCGGTACCGAGGGGCTCGATCGCCTCGAGCAAGGCGGCATCGACGTCATAGCGCTCGATCAATATATGCCCGGCCTCGATGGCCTCGACATCCTTGAGCGGATCCTGGCGCTCCCGAACGCGCCGCCGGTGGTGTTCGTCACGGCCTCGCAGGATTCAAGCATTGCGGTTACGGCCTTGAAGGCCGGCGCTGCCGATTATCTGGTGAAAGATACGCTCGGCGATTTCATCTCCCTGCTGCAAGTCGCGCTCGACGGCGCGCTGCGGCAGGCGCAGATTCGAAAAGCCCGGGATGACGCTGAGGCAGAGGTCCATGCGTCGCGCGACCGCTATGCCGCGCTCGCCGCCGAGCGCGAGATGCTGCTGCGCGAGGTCAACCACCGCGTCGGCAATAGTTTGCAGATCATCGCCTCGCTCTTGCATCTGCAGGCCAATTCCAGCACGCAGGATGACGTCAAGGCGGCGCTGACCAATGCGATGGGGCGGGTGGCCGCGGTGGCGCAGGTCCACCGCCGGCTCTACCCTTCGCATGACCTCC
>Ga0209577_10004831_pt1 | contig 12632 bp, 12 predicted proteins | sample GraSoiAngelo_109_FD_185874 | JGI IMG/M metagenome (GOLD analysis project Ga0209577, IMG submission 185874) | Grasslands soil microbial communities from the Angelo Coastal Reserve, California, USA - 14_0903_12_20cm (SPAdes) (version 2) | ecosystem: Environmental > Terrestrial > Soil > Grasslands... | reverse complement strand
GTGTGCGCTTTAAAACAGGCTCGAGACGGGGATCAAAATATGTGACCGGCTCGCGTCCAGCGCGGCGGGCGAGATACGGATGCACCATGTCGCCCTGGATCGGTCCTGGCCGGATAATCGCCACTTCGATCACTACATCGTAAAAACATTCTGGCTTCATCCTCGGCAGGGTCGCTATTTGGGCGCGACTTTCGATTTGGAACACGCCGATTGTGTCGGCGCGCTGCATCAGCTCAAATGTCTTCTCGTCATCCTTCGGGATGTGTGCCAGATCGAGTGGCCGGCCGCGTTCTCGACATAATTCAAATGCATCCTGCATCACTGACATCATGCCGAGGCCTAACAAGTCCACCTTCACGATGCCGAGATCTTCGCAATCGTCCTTGTCCCATTGCGCCACGACGCGCCCCGGCATCGAAGCGTTTTCCAGTGGCACAAACGAACTGAGTTTGTTCTGGCAGATAATCATGCCGCCGGAATGCTGGCCCAGGTGCCGTGGCAATCCATAAATTGCGAGATAGAGCCGGATGAACGCCGGCATGCGCGGATGGTTTTTCGGCAAGCCTGCCTGTTCGATCTGCGGTTCGAGCTCGAGCGTGTGCGGGAAATCGCCGCTGGCAAACAGATGTGAGAAACGATCGATGATGCTTGGCGAAAAATTGAGCGCTTTACCGATCTCGCGGGCCGCGCTGCGGCCGCGATAACTGATCACGTTCGCTGTCATCGCGGCGCCGTGTTTGCCGTAGCGGCGATAAATTTCCTGAATCACTGCTTCGCGCCGATCGCCGCTGGGAAGATCCAAATCGATATCCGGCCAGCCTTTGCGGCTCTCGTTCAGGAATCGTTCGAACACCAGATGATTTTCCACTGGATCGACCGGTGTAATCCCCAGGCAATAACAAACCGCGCTATTCGCGGCGCTGCCTCGACCCTGGACCATGATGTTGTGTTCCCGACAGAAATTAACGATGTCCCAGACGATCAAAAAATAACCGGGGAAGCGGAGCTTTATGATAAGCGCCAGTTCCTCTTCGAGCTGACGTTTTACTTTCGTGCTAATCGCAGCGTAACGCTGTTGCGCTCCGAACCAGACAATGGTGCGCAAAAATGAATCCATGGTATGACCGGCCGGCACCGGATATTCAGGAAATTCGTATCCGAGATTTTCGAGCGAAAACATGAGCCGCTCGGCCAGGTGCGATGTGTTTTCAATTGCTTCTGGCAAATCCGCGAAGATTGCTCGCATTTGCCGATCGCTTTTCAGGTGGCACTCGGCGTTTTGGGTTAGCAATTTGCCGGCAGCATCCAGATGGGTGTGCTCGCGGATGCAGGTGAAAACATCCAGTACTTCTCGGCCGTACGGCTTCGCGTATTTCACCCCGTTTGTTGCGAGAAGCGATAATCGGTGTGCGCTCGCCAGGTCGATCAGTTCGCGATTGCGGCGTTCTTCACCGCGAATGAAATGCCGCTGAAGTTCAACGAAAACATTCTCGTGGCCGAAAGTGTCGATTAGCATTTCGATCGGTTTGTAGGGCGTTTCTGCGAAACGCCGGGGAAAATTGGCGTCTGACACAGACGCGCTACAGTTTGTGAACGAGGCGTTGAACAACGCCACCAAACCTTTCGCAAATTGCGGCAGCTCATCCCATCGCACCGCGCATTTTCCTTTCTCGCTGCGCAAATGCGCCTGGGTCAGCAATTCGCATAAATTTTTGTAGCCCGTTGAATTTTCAACCAGCACCGGCAAAATGGCGCCGTCTTCCATCAACAATTCGCAACCAATGATCGGGCGGACATTGTGTTCGCGCGCAGCGACGGAAAATCGTTGCACACCATAAACGCCGTTGCGATCGAGCAAAGCCATCGCGGGCATTTCCAGCTCGACGGCAACCTCAGCTAATTGCTCCGGAAATGAACCGCCCCGCAAAAAACTAAATGCGCTGCACGCATGTAGTTCGACGTAAGACATGGCATGTCATCCTGAGCGCAGGCGAAGGATCCTCCTTACGAAGCATTGATCACGCTGGAAGCTGAGAGTGCTCGATAGTTTTTTCGTGAGATCTCTCGCTCCCCTCGAGATGACAATTTCAGTCGTACACACCATCAATTCTCCAAGTTCCCTCCGATTCGTGACACCGAACCAGTTTCCCATCTTCCAAATCCAGATCCCACTCTGCGCGCGTCCACGATTTTTCGTCCCACCAGTTTCCAGAAATCAAAAATGGACCGCGTTGCTCGATGATTTTACCGCGAACATCTGCGCCGCGGACGTGCACAGGGCCGTCTTCATCCAATAAGACTGATGCCGACACATTTGGTCGAAAACAGCGCTGCGCTGCGTGTGGCATTGGGATCCTGCCAATTGGATGGGCTGGAAGCCCATGCCACAAAAACGCATCCATCCGAAATGCGTCCGGCCGATGTGTTTCTTCCAAGACCGGCGTACCGACTCGATCAGCGCCCAGAAGAGCGGTCAAACGTCCAAGCGTTTCTGAGAGCTGATGCGGATTGCGTAATGTAGTTTCAAATAATCCGAATTGTTCCCTCGCAGGCTTGATCGGCTGCGCGCTCAGCGCGACCGCAACGATTGGATACTTCGATTTAAAATTCTCCAGATGTGTATGAAGCATCCGAAAGAGAAGATCGACATTGTTAGTCGGCTGCGGAATTTTGAAAATGCGCTCGTAAATTTGTTTATCCGTGAACGTGATGTGCAGGGTCAGTTCTTTTGCGACGAGATAAATTCCGCTCAATCGGATGGCGAGTTGCTCCAAAAATCGTCGGAGCATGAAGAGAATCGGCTCAGCGGCTTCAATTTCGTTTTCGAATTCAAAGCTCTCTTCAAACGACTCCGGCGGCCGAATCAATTTGAGCACTCGATTCGATTGCCCATTTGCCCGTTCCCACATTTGGATTACTTCGGGTCCAAGTCGCGCGCCAAGTTGCTCCCTGTCCAGGACCGCAAGCTGCCCAAGTGTGTGAACGCCCCACTTATGGAGAATGCTCAAAATTTGGCGGATCTTGCTCTGCCGGTCTCTTGTCGCGAAGGAATTCGACGAATCAGAGCGCTCCATGCGCTCAAATTAAATCCAATGTTGGATATGTTCAAGTGAACATCTTAAGCATTCTCTGTTATGTCGAGCGGAGTCGAGACATCTCTAAATTCCAGAGGGTCCTCGACTCCGCTCGGAATGACAAGTTCCTGAGCGTTGCCGCCTCAAATTATTTCTACCGGACATTTCGGTAGCGCTTGCAGAAAGGCCCGGCCGTACGGTCTGGTCACGATACGATTGTCGAGGATCACAATGATGCCGCGATCGCTCTTTGTTCGGATCAAGCGGCCCACGCCTTGTCGCAGTTTCAGGATTGCTTCCGGCAGCGAATATTCAGTGAACGGATCGCCGCCGCGCTCCTCGATCAATTCGAGTTTCGCTTCGATCAACGGATGATCGGGCACGGCAAACGGCAGACGCGTAATAATCACATTTGAAAGCGCTTCGCCGGGAACGTCGACGCCCATCCAAAAACTGTCGGTGCCAAAAAGAACGCTGCGCGGTGTGGTCCTGAATTGCTCCAAGAGCTTCCCACGCGGCGCGCCGCCACCTTGCAACAGCAGATTGAATTTCTTTTGCGAAAAGAACTGCGACATTCGCCCGGCCACCTGCTGCATGCCGCGATAACTGGTGAAAAGAACGAATGCGCGTCCGTCAGTCTTCTCGACAAAATGCCCGACCCAATGCTCCAGCGCTTCCTCGTATTGAACGTCGCGCGGATCGGGCATTTTCCTGACGATGAACATCTTCATCTGTTTCTGGAAATCGAACGGGCCGCCTAGCAATGCCGGCTCGACTTCACCCGCCCCGATCCGTTGCCGGAAATAGGCTAGATCGGGGCGACCCACTGAGAGTGTCGCGCTGGTCATGATGCACGAACAATTTTCGCGAAAGAGCATTCGACGCAGCACAGGCGCGATATCGATTGGCGCTGCGTTGAGGGTGAGAAATTGCGCGGTTTTTCCAGTGCGCTCCACCCAATACACATGTTCGCGAGCGCTTTGCTCAAGAAACGTCGCGATTCCGGTGCGGGCCTCATGAGTCCGCCTGCCGTATTCTTGTAATTCCGCTTTTAGAAAGTCGTCGTCAGTTCGTTTTACAACTTCGGAGATCCTCGCTTGCAAGGTTGCCAGCCGACTAGTGAGTGTGTCGGGCGCGAGATCTGCATCACGCACACGAAATTCGCGGCCCTTCTTGAAATCGCATTTCGATTCAACCGCGGCGAAAAACTTCTCCGCGTCCTCGACCAGTTCAGCCGCGAGCCGTACGCCCTCGGCATCGCGCAACACTGTGAACAAACCCTTCCGGGTTCGGGAATTATAGAGCCGCTGAATCGTTGACCTTAGACCGTATTGTGAAATGCCGATCCCGATCCGCCGCGATGCGACCTGCTCGACTGTATGCGCTTCATCTAAAATCAGAAAATCGTTAGGAAAAATGAAACCGCTCTCGCGTTCCGCCTGCAACTCGGGGTCACCGAGCAGGATGAAGAGTAGTGTGTGATTGATGACGAGAACATCGGCTGCCAGCAGACCTTTCCGCGCTTGTTGGTAAAAACAGCGCGAATCCTGGCCGCACGTTTTCTGTGTGCAGATATGTGCTTCGCTACAGACCTGATCGCTGAGCGAACCGTCGCGTGTAGTCCGGGCCCATTCCGCCAGCCTGTTAAGTTCATTTTGCTCCGGTCCAGTGAAAAGCTCATTGGCCTGCTGGAATGCGCGTTCCAATCGTCGCGGACAAAGATAATTTTGGCGCCCCTTCATCAGCGCGGCGTTGAATTCGACCGGCAGAATCTTCTTCAGAATAGGAATATCTTTGTAAAGAAGTTGCTCCTGGAGATTAATGGTGTGAGTCGAGACGATTGCTTTTTTGTGCTCCTCAATCGCCCATAAGATTGCCGGCGCGAGATAAGCGAGGGATTTGCCTACGCCGGTTCCAGCTTCGACTACCAGATGGCGCTCTTCCTCCAGCGCCTTAGCAATGGCCGCAGCCATTTCCTGCTGTTGCGGGCGGAACTCGAAATTTTTCGCCTTCGATATCCGCGGACACGTTCGACAAAATCGCTGCCCAAACTGTCTTTCAATGCAATCATGACGCGTAACCAGAAATGACGAAGCACGAATGACGAATGACGAACGAAGCCCAAAGCCCGAATGACGAAGGACCGACCCGGCAATCCTTTGGCATTTGATCATTCGTCTTTCTTTCGGGCTTCGTCATTTGGATTTCGTCATTCTTTGTCTTGTAATTTGGCGCTCGATACCGATTCGAGTACGGTAACGGCGACCCGAAACCATCCAAAGCGTCATGAAGATCCTCGACCGATACGTCATTCGCAATTTCTTGCAGGTTTATCTTTACTGCATCGCCGGGTTCATCTCCATCTGGCTCATTTTCGACGTGAGCGACAACATCTCGACGTTCATCGATGAGCGCGTCAGTCTCATGCTGGTCGTTCGTTACTACGCCACGCAGATTCCGCAGGTTCTGATTATTTTACTCCCGGTTTCCCTTCTGTTGTCGCTCCTTTTCGCTCTCGGTCGAATGTCGCGCTCCAACGAAATTGTCTCCATGCTCACCGCTGGCATAAGTCTCCCACGTGTTCTGTTGCCCTTGATCGGTATGGGGCTCCTCACTGTGGGAGGCAGCATGGTGCTCAACTATTCGTTAGCACCCCACGCGGAACTCGCCCGCAAAAACTTTCTTTCCGAAGCGCAGGCCCGTCCCAGTCGCTATGTTCAGGGGCAAATTTTCCGTAACCGAACCGACTTGCGCACGTGGTTCATTCAAAATTTCCTTCCCCGGGGCAACACATTCAACAACGTTCAGGTTCTTCAACAGGACACGAACGACAATATCGTTACAAATTACATCGCGAGTCGTGCGACCTACCGTTCCGAAACCAAAACCTGGGATTTGGAGAACGTGAAGGTTGTTCACTATGATCACGCGGGAAATATCGTTGAAGAACAGATTTATCCTTCGCTCAAGATCGAACACTGGAGTGAAACTCCGTTCCGGCTCGGCAGCGCAAATGAACGCGCAGAATTTCTAAGCCTGCCGGAATTACGAGAGTATTTGCATTTCAATGCGGATTTCCCCGCTACGCTACTCGCGCCGTTTCGCACCCATTTCCAGTATCGGTTTGCTCTGCCGTGGACCTGTCTGGTTGTTGTCTGCATTGCTGCGCCGCTCGGAATCGGCTATTCGCGACGGGGTGTGTTATCGAGCGTCGCCGCTGCGGTTTTTCTGGTCTTTTCGATGAATTTTCTGGTGCACCTGTTTCTCGCGCTCGGCGAGGGTGACCGTGTTTCTCCGTGGGTGGCGGCGTGGGCGCCGAATCTTCTTTTTGCCGCCATCGGTCTCTACCTCCTTTATCTCCGCGCGTCCAACCGCGAGCCGCCAAGTCTTCATCTTTTCGCCGCGCGCCGTATAGTATCACGATGACCCCGCTTCCAAACGAATGGGCAATCACACATCGGGCAGACGCCTGCGCCGTAACGCATCGGCCGTTTGTTGCCGGAGAATATTTCTACACCCTGCTTTATCACGGCGCCGATGGCTATCGCCGCGAGGATTTGAGTGAAGAAGCCTGGCAAAATCGAAACGAAAACATTCGACCATTTTCATTTTGGAAATCGCGCTACGAGCCATTGCCGCAGAAACCGCAGGAGGCTCTGCCGAGGGAAAACGCGGAACAACTCTTTCGCCGTTTAGTTGCATCCGAAAATCCGCCTGCGAATGCTTCCTACGTCCTGGCCGTGATGCTCGAGCGCAAGCGCGTTTTGAAACAAGTGAAGACGGAAGAGATTACCAATGGGCGTGTTTTGATCTACGAACACGGCGCAACCGGCGATGTATTCATCGTACCCGATCCACAATTGCGGCTCGACGAGCTAGAAAGCGTGCAAAACGAAGTGGCGCACCTGCTCCAGACCGCGGCACATGGTTGAAAGATCGATATGCTTCTTCCCTGGTTTCTCGAACAATTTCCTCTTTACCTCGCGCCGATGGCCGGGGTCTCGGACAAAATTTTCCGTCAGCTGTGCAAAGAATATGGCGCTGACGTTCTCACGACCGAATTCGTTTCTGCCGAAGGAATTTTCCGCCGCAATGCGCGGACACGTGAGTACTTGGATTTTGATGAGATCGAACGGCCAATTGGTGTACAACTCTTCGGTGCCGACGGCAAGCACATGGCGGAAGCAGCGTGCCAGGTCATTGATTGGGTGCGTCCAGATTTCATTGATCTGAACTTCGGTTGCCCTGTCAAAAAAGTAGTCTCCCGAAATGGCGGCTCCGCATTGTTGAAAGATTGTCCAACTTTGGCCAGCGTCGCGACCGCGGTAGTTCGAGCGATCGCGCCAGTGCCGGTGACAGCCAAGATTCGCATTGGCTGGGATGCCAATTCGATCAATGCCACGCGCGTAGCACGCCTGCTCGTTGATGCAGGAATCGCGGCGATAACTGTGCACGGTCGCACACGCGCGCAAGGTTATGGTGGCGCCGCGAATTGGGATATCATCGGCGAAGTTGCCGCTGCTGTTCCGATTCCGGTTATCGGGAATGGCGACCTATCCAGTGCCGCCGACGTCGCAAAACGACGGTGTCAAAACGGAGTCGCGGGCGCGATGATCGGTCGCGCGGCCATGAGCGCCCCATGGATCTTCAATCAGGTCAAAGAGTATCTCGCCAGCGGACAGATGGTGGATGCACCCAGCCTATCGGAAAAGTGGAACCTGGTTCTGCGCCACTGCCAGCTCGCGGTTCGCGAAGGGGCCGCAGAGGAACCGGCAATTCGATCGATGCGCGCGCGACTGATGGCTTATTCGCGGACGATGCCCAATGCGAAACGGTTGCGTGAGAACTTTGCACATGTGTCGACGCTCGCCGAAGTTAAGGCGATCGCGGAAGAAAATATTTTGAGTCGAGAAAGAACGATTACGGAGCGAGAAAAAGTTGAAAATGCCATCCCTGCGTTGCTGCTTTCCTAATATTTTCCGATGACCATGGATTCCACCGCTATCAATTATAAGATCGGCAACGAACGCCTGATCCGCATTACTGAGAAAGCGGCGCGCAAACTGGAGTCGTTACTTCAGGAAAAAGGGAAGGCTGAGGGCGCACTTCGTCTGGCGGTGATCGGCGGCGGATGCTCCGGCCTGCAATACGTCATGGATCTGGTGGATGGCCCGAAGGAGCGAGATATTCTCGTGCCGATCTCAAATGTCCGGCTGGTCGTCGATCCGAAGAGCGCGCTTTTTGTCAGCGGCTCAGTGCTCGATTACAGCGAAGACCTGCAAAAAGGCGGCTTCAAAGTCACCAATCCGAACGCCGTTGCGCACTGCTCTTGCGGCGAAAGTTTTGCGGTTTAGAAAAATGTCTAAACATGCCCAGTCTGGCTGGGGCAGCTTGGGTAGCGCGCGCGTCTCGCGTTCTGGCGAGCGTGTCTCGCGATCGCGAGCTTTCCTGCCATTCGGTACCAGATCGAAGCGACTAGAGTCAAAGAAAAGTCTATTTCGGCGCAACGCCGAAACCAACACGCAGGAGGCGTGCGCTACCCAACCTCGCGGGAACTACACCTTCATGACTTCCGCTTCCTTGTGCTTGAGATGATCATCGACCGATTTGACGAAGCGATCGGTTAGTTTTTGCACTTCCTCCTCCGCATCGCGAAAGCCGTCTTCGGTCAATTCGCCTGAGGCTTTTAATTTTTTCGCTTCGTCGATTGCAGTGCGCCGGTTGGCACGGACACGCACACGCGCTTCCTCGGCCATTTTGTGCAGGGAACGCACCAGCTCTTTGCGCCGTTCTTCCGATAGTTCCGGAATTGGAAGCCGAATGATTTTCCCTTCAACGGCCGGCGTAATGCCAATCCTCGATTCCTTGAGCGCACGCTCGATGTCCTGCACTGTGCCGGCGTCAAAAGGCTGAACAACGAGCAGACGCGGCTCAGGAGTCGTAATCAACGCAAGCTGCTTGAGTTTCATGGTCGATCCGTAAGCGTGAACATCGACGTTTTCGACCAACCCGGGCGACGCCTTGCCAGTACGCACTGCGGCAAATTCATGCACCATGTAGTCGACGCTCTTCTCCATCGACATCTCGGCCTCTAGAAGGATATCATCTTTGCTCATGTCGCTGAATTCTTAGTTCGCTGGAAGTTCATCGCAAACCAGTGTCCCGATTTTTCGCCCAAGCACGGCATCGCGGATATTGGTGGGGTTATTCATATCAAAAACAACAATCGGTATTTTGTTGTCCATGCAAAGGCTGAATGCGGTTGAATCCATAATCTGTAAACGTTTCGCAAGCGCATCCGAGAAAGTGAGCTGGTCGAAGCGGCGCGCGTCTGGATCCTTGTTAGGGTCGCGATCGTAGACACCGTCTACCTTGGTAGCTTTCAGAATCACATCGGCGCGAATCTCGCTTGCGCGCAGCGCAGCCGTTGTGTCCGTAGAGAAGTACGGATTGCCCGTGCCGGCGGCGAAAATGACAATACGACCAAGTTCAAGATGACGAATGGCGCGTCCCAGAATGAATGGTTCTGCCACATTTCTCATGTCGATGGCCGACTGGACACGCGTCTCGACACCCATTTGATCAAGCGTACTGCGTAACGCCAGTGCGTTGATCACGGTGGCAAGCATTCCCATGTAATCCGCGGTGGTGCGGTCCATGCCGCGATGCGAGGCCGACAAACCGCGCCAGATGTTTCCGCCTCCAATTACAACTGATACCTGCACTCCGAGATCGCGGACTTCTTTGATCCGTTCGGCAATCTCACGCACGACCGTGGGCGAAATGTTGTCGCGCCCGCCGCGTTCTTGCACGGCTTCACCGCTTAGTTTCAAAACGATGCGTTTATACGCTGGTTTTTCCGCTTGCATGGCCCAAGCCAACATCAAACAGAAGATAGCCACGCTTGAAAAGCACAAACACGGGGTTCACCCCGAACGGGAAAGCAAGCGAGGCACCTTCCACAAGCTGGCTGATTACACAAGGTAGCGTACGTAATTCTCCGCTCCTCCGTAAAATCGTTCTCCCGTGGCCGCGGGATCAGGACGACAACGCGCGGTGTCCGCGCAGAAATTCCGCCGCGGTCATGCGTCGTTTTCCTTCCAACTGCACTTGGCCAAGCGATAACGCGCCTTCACCAGCTGCAATGACGAGTTCTTTTTCGCTTTGCAAGATTTCCCCGGGCGTTCCGCGAACGGCTAGAATGGCGGCGGAAAAAACCTTCAGATTTCGCCCATCGAATTTCATAAACGCACCCGGCCACGGATCGAACGCGCGGATTTTTCTCTCAATCGCGTCAGCTGGATTCGTCCAATCAATCTTGCCGTCTTCGCGTTTAAGTTTCGAGGCGTAAGTCGCGAGTGCGTTGTCCTGTGGAATGCGCGGCGCGCGTCCGTTCTCTAACAATTCCAAGGATTCCAGTAGCGCTACAGGCGCGACCTTCGCCAGTCGATCATGCAAGGACCCACCTGTCTCTGCAGACCCAACATCGATTGTGCGCTGCAAGAGGATGTCGCCAGTGTCGAGTCCTTCATCCATGTACATTACCGTGATGCCGGTCTTGTGATCGCCCGCCGCTATCGCTGCCTGGATCGGCGCTGCTCCGCGCCAACGTGGTAAGAGTGAGGCGTGCAGATTCAAGCAGGCAATCTTTGGAATTTCGAGAATGTCACCTGGCAGGATTTGCCCGTAAGCCATTACGACGATCACATCCGGCGTTAACGCGTGAATTTCTTCAATTGCCTGTCGATCTTTGATTCGCGCCGGTTGCAAAATCGGAAATGCAAGGGCTTGACCGGTCCGAACCGGACTGGTGTTAGGTACACCGTGCACTAATGCCTTCTTAATTGGCGGTGGCTCGACCAGCTGAGTGCGCCCGACTGGTTTGTCGGGTTGGGTCACAATACCAACAACTTCATGCTCCGACTTCAGCAAAGCTTGCAGTGTCGGCACGCCGATGTCGCCGGTGCCGATGAAAAGGATGCGCATGCCGAATTACGGCGCAGTTTAACGTAGCCTGGCGGCGCGACGCGGACGCCGTCCAGCCATCGCTTGCGCCATGATCTTTTCGCCAGCCGTGATCTCGCGTCGGCCTACCGAAGACCCACAGCCAGTACAGAGATAATCGAAAATCTCCTTGTCCGGCAGGACTAGAAGCAGCCGCTCGCGCACAGGCATCGCGGTCCTGCACTTTTCACAGTAGAGGCTGGATGCTGTAAAATTTTCAAACTGCTGCTGGCTCATACACGCCGTTCAGGCTCTTTAGAATATCGAGCAGAACTTTCGCGGGCGGCTGAGTCGCGTCAACCACGGTCACCAGCTCATTCGAATAATACGAAAGCACTGGCTTCGATTCCGTTTCGTAAATATCGAGGCGTCGTTGGATAACCCGCTCGTTTGCATCGTCGAGGCGGTTGTCCTTCAGGGCGCGTTTTTTGAGCCGATAAAAAAGCGTCTCGCGACTCGGGCACGCGAGATGAAAGACTTTTTTAACATCGATCATTCCCCCCATAATCTTGGCCTGGCCAACATTCCGCGGAATACCGTCCAACACGAGTTTGTCGATATCCGGTTTAAATTTATGGGCTTCCACAGCCGCATCGATTGCCTCTCGCCAGAGCTCCACGGTGATATCGTCCGGGACGAGCTGGCCTTTGCTCGAGTATTCAAGGAACGCTTTGCCGACTTTCGTACGCGTGTCGATGGAGCGAAATACATCGCCACACGCGCAATGGTAAAAGCGTGGGATCGTGCCGAGCGTCTTGCCCTGTGTACCTTTGCCGCTGCCCGGCGCGCCAAAAAGGATGAAGGTATTGTATCTCATGAGCGGAGCGGATTTATACTGCAAAAGCAACCAGTTAGACAAGCACTCTCATCCGGAGCCAAGTCGAGGGAGCCCGTGACGCTATGAATCGTGATTCAACGGGGTCGTTCGACCCCGAAAGCGTTCGGGGCTCAAGACGACGAGGAAATCGCGGGATCAACATTTACCCGTCGCCCGGCCCGGTCGAAGCGCACGCTTCCATCAATCAGGGCAAAAATTGTGTAATCGCGGCCGAGTCCGACATTTTTTCCAGGTAAAAATTTTGTCCCGCGCTGACGCACGATGATATTGCCGGCAACGACCCTTTCGCTGCCGAATTTTTTCACGCCCAGCCGCTTGCTGACGCTGTCGCGGCCATTCTTAACGCTGCCTTGTCCTTTTTTGTGAGCCATCGAAAAAAGTCGTTGGTTGAGAGTTAATAGTTGATAGTCCGCTATCCGTTCTTATTCGTCGGTCTTCTTCGCGGCAGATTTTTTCGCTCCTACATTGATGCTCTTGATTTTTACGCGCGTCAATTTGCGTCGATGCCCAACCGTGCGGTGATAGCCTTTGCGCCGCTTGTATTTGAACGCGATGACTTTCTTATCCTTACGCTGTTCCAGGACTTCAGCAGTGACCTTCGCTCCGGAAATGAGCGGGCTCCCATGCGTCACGTCCTTTCCGTCAGCAAACATTAGCACGTCGCCGAAGGTCGCAGTCTTGCCAGGATCGACATCCAGAAGATCGACATCGATCGT
>Ga0209577_10004830_pt1 | contig 12635 bp, 11 predicted proteins | sample GraSoiAngelo_109_FD_185874 | JGI IMG/M metagenome (GOLD analysis project Ga0209577, IMG submission 185874) | Grasslands soil microbial communities from the Angelo Coastal Reserve, California, USA - 14_0903_12_20cm (SPAdes) (version 2) | ecosystem: Environmental > Terrestrial > Soil > Grasslands... | reverse complement strand
AGCGCTATATTATTGGTATCGGTAAAGACGGAGCGACAAATCTGGAAAACCTAAGAATTCGCGCAGAAGAGAATACGGCTCCATCGATCTTGAGTGTCAGATCGCGCGGGACTCCAGCAAATCCTGCAAGAAATTCCTCCTTACGAGGAAACAGGAGAAGGGCAAGGCCAGTCTAAGTGCTTACAGAGAAACCCGAAGGTGCCCTGGCCGTTGATTGTGTGGCCTCCGTTGAAGTATTCCATTTGCGTTCTATCCGAGAGGCCAAATTGCACGTACAGCCACCGAACCTTTGCATATTCATATGCAACCAAACGGTCCTCGCTAACGTGGTCGTGATGTCCGCGTTCTACCATGAAGGGGCGCGGGAAAATCAGATAGGCCATTTCAGCATAGTCAAAGGTATTCCCCATGTTGAAATAGGGCATTTCCCACTCGATCGTGTACATGAAGCTGAACCGCTCATCCGTAGCGGCGACTTTCGGAGTCCAATGATTAAAATCGCCTGAACAGATCGACAGACAGTAACGGTCCAAAATCGACGGCACACGCATAGCTGTCTCCCCGCCATAACTGAGGCCATAAAACGCGATGCGCGCTCTATCCACAAAAGGCAGGGTCTGAAGCCAGCGGAGAATCTGGTCGTGCTGGGCGATGATGAAGGAAAACAAGGAGGCCTTGATTCCATTCGCCTTGCGAGCGAGCCAACGATAGCGGTCCTCGCCACGATAGAGGTTGTGCGGCACAAATGTCACGAAGCCTTGATCGGCCAGCTTCGCCGCGAATTGGTGGTAATACTCTCCTTCAGCCGTCGTTTCAACGAGATCTTTGGGCACGACGCCGCGCCCATGCTGGCATACAACGACTGGCCGGCGCTCGTCAGGCTTGATGTCCTTTGGCACAAGCAGGATACCCCATGCAAAAACCTCCTCCCAGACATCGAGAACGACCTCATAACCAACCCACTTTTCGGTGTCGTAGATCTTGCGGGTACGGGGGTCAGCCGGCAGATACGGCTCTTCGAACTTTCCCAGAACTTCCTTCCACAAATAATCGCGGTACCACTTAGCGCCTTCAATGAATGGTTCTGACGAGCGCGGGTTGACGCGCAATTTCACTGTCCAGGTTCTGTCGGCAAAATTGGGCTCTATCTTGTGCAGAAAAAACTTGTCAAGCGCTTGCTCGGAGTTTCGCACCAAATGCTGTGCGTGTTGCTCCAGTTCTCTCAATTGTCGCTTTTGTCTTTCCACGGGGTCGAAGGACTTGCGACGGTCCACCGGCAGCCTACCATTCGGGGCTACGGGCGATGCGATGCCAAGCAATTTGAGGAATCCCTGCAAGGCTATAAGGGATCCAGGGCCGAGGGGTTGGTCGCCCGGACCCCTCACCAGTTGCCGCGGCTGAAATCCTCGTTGGAGCAGCGTGTCTATACGGTCGAATTCCGCCGCAACGCTCTGGTACCTAGGCGTGATCAGATCGCCTCGATTTCCAGTCGTCTCCGGAAACCTGCTGAACTCGACGACCAAGCCTCTGGGCGCAATCAAAGTTGCCAACTCCGCATCGCCAAATTCCTCGAGCAACCCCCAGACATTCCGATAGATTGGCTCGGACCAGACTTGTTCGCGCGAGTTGAAATAGCCACTCACCAAGGCTGCGGCGATGCGTGTATCCAACGCCGCCGAATAGAAAGCGATAAGCCCGCCCTCACCGTAGCCGACTACACCTATCCGGACCGCAGAGGCCTTGTTTTGGAACCAATCCACTGCAGCCAAGACTTTCTGCACTTCGTAACCGATAATGTGCCGGCCCATTTGAAACGCCTGCCGATAAATCCATTCGCGATGCGTTTGGTCCGTCATGCTGATTTGAGAATGGCCGGACCACCGGCTGGACCTGTCGATCATCGTGGGAACAACCACCAGGCAGCCTTGTTCGGCCAACGTGCGGGCGAATTGCGCGCCCTTTCCCACGCCCGGCGCCAGGCCCGCAATCTGCTCCGGGGCTTGGTCCGCATCGGGCAGTGCAACGACGTGCGCGACTGGCGACTGCTTGGGTTGGAGCAGCAAACCTTCGCCGTGCACGCAGCCAAGGCCGAGTACATCCTCCAGGACTGGCCAGCGGACCTGGTAAACGCGGTAAGCTGAAGTCTCGGACACAAGGCCAACAGCGAAATCGTCGCCGAACCGTTCCATGTCAACAGGCATGCGAACATCGACGACTCCGATCTTCTGCATGAGGTGCCTGCGATTGGGCTCAACCGATTTCTCATAGGCCTGGCGAGACGCGAAGTCGCGAGTCCAACGCGTCTGCCGCGTCCTAACGGACTCCTGGATCTTCCGTTCCGCGTACCGATGGGCACCGTCCATCATCTTAATGGAGAGGTCGCCCGTCCAAGTCAACAGACGAGTGCCAGGTAATCCCTGGAGGGGGCGGTCTGACGGGAATCCCAACTGCTTTATCTGCTCCGGTGACACGCTCCTAGAGAGCGGCGCCTCCAACGTCGCGCATGTTTCCGTGGATTCCGGCTCAACGGCCGGCTCGAGGATTGCCTTCGCTGCGGTGCCCAGATTCGGGGAAACTGCTGTTCCCGCCAAGCCGGAGCCAGCCACCGCAATGGCTTTCAAAAACTGCCTTCGGTCGGTAATGCCTGCTTCGAGGCCTCGCATCACACCCTCCTTAATTAGTTCTAATGAGTGGGTCATATCGCTTCGCGACACCCGCATCGATTTATTTTACAGTCATAACATAGCGACAGTCCTCAGCAACCGATCATTAAGCAGAAGAGAAATTCCAGAGAACGCGTCAGCACCAGTTCCGTCTTGGGCCTGCCAGATCTTGAACACGCCAAAACTCCATGGACTACCTCTTTCTGCCCTTTCGCGGCCGGCCGACGAGCTTGCTCCCTGCACGAAGCTGGCGCTTGCTGTATTTGCGCGCTTTGGAGTCAACCGAGGCGCGCTAGCTCATGAACGGTAAGGGGTTTCTTGGTCAGGATGGGCATTGTAAAACTTGCCGCCAAGACTGTTTTCCAGTCGATCGCCCCCCGCGCACATCCCTCTTGCCATCTAGAATGGCATATGCCATCCTAAATGGTATGACGATCAAGATCGATAAGGCCGGCCGAATTGTTCTACCCAAGCCTGTGCGGGAGCGGTTCCATCTTCGTGAGGGATCCGAGCTCGAGCTTGAGGAGCGCCCGGACGGCTTGACTCTAAGACCTGTCGAACAACGATCTTCTATGGTCCAAGAGAAGGGCATCTGGGTCCACCTAGGCAAGGTGCCTCGCGGCTTCGACTGGGGTAGCGTTGTTGAAGCGATACGGGACGAGAGAATCAGAGACGCTTCAGGGATATGAAGGCGTATCTTGACACAGCCGTTCTGGTGGCGGCGTCTGTGGCTGACCATCCCCATCACAGTCAATCCTTGGCTACTCTGCAGATGGTTCGCAAAAAAACGATGACTGGGCATATCAGTGGTCATGGTCTTTCAGAGGTATATGCGGTCCTGACTCGCACGCCATTTACGCCACCAATTTATCCGATGGAGGCGTGGAAACTACTCTCTGTGAATGTACTCCCTTATTTTCAAATCGTGACTCTGACGCCGGAGATGTATCGGGAGACGATTCAAGAATGTGCGGACTGTGGGTGGATAGGGGGCCGAATCTACGACGCTCTCCACCTGTGCTGCGCGAAGAAAGCAGCTTGCGATCGAATCTACACTTTCAACGTCCGCCATTTCCAACAGCTGGCACCGGATTTGGCAGACCGCATCGGTGCCCCTTAGGGCTTCTTGATTGCGGATAGAATCCCGAGGCGTCTGTTGATCCTGCGGCGCTTTCTGGTCTGCTTGTTAAGCAATGAGGACGAAAAAAAGTGCCGGGGGCCCGGCACGAACGGATCGCGACATCCGCTTCACCATCAAGGTCGCGGCATAAATCCTTCGGGTGCTATGAGATGTGCGCTTGCACTGTGTAAGCCTTCATCGAACCAGCAAGGCCGGCCAATTTTCGCTGAGCCGGCGCGTGCGGAAGCATCGAGTGCAGAGTGCCACACATTTCCGCTCCTGTCGGTGACGCTGGCACTCACAGGGAAGTGGGCTCGCGGACGATTCATGGTCTCCTCTTGCGGACGAACAACCAACTACGGCCGCCGCACTGCCTACACTGCGGATCACCCCTGTATCCCAAAGCCTCACAAGCCACCTGCGTCCTAATGCATAGGGTAGACATGTATGCACACGTGTGCATATACTAGGAACTGTGAGCTACGAATGGGACCCGGCCAAAGCCAAAACGAACTTCGCCAAGCATAGAGTTCGTTTTGCTGATGCCATGATCGTGCTCGAGGACGACCTTGCTTTGACGATACGCGATCCATTTTCAGAAGAAGAGGAGCGGTGGATCACTCTAGGCAGGGATGCACTTGGCCGCCTCCTCGTCGTGGTTTACACCTGGCGGGGAGAGGGTGTGCGCCTGATCTCGGCACGCCTGGCCACAGCCCGAGAGACTACTCAGTACGAGGAACATCATGAAGCGTGAATACGATTTCCGTAAGGCAAAGCGTGGAGCTGTCGTTTCCGTTCCCAAAGGGAAAACGCGAATCACAATCCGCCTCGATGACGAAATCCTTGCCTGGTTCCGCGACCAAGTCGAACTTGCCGGTGGCGGCAACTATCAAACCGTCATCAACGAAGTCCTGCGCCAACACATCCAACGCGCCCAAGAACCATTAGAAAAAACGCTCCGCCGCGTTATCCGGGAAGAGATCCGCCGGGCGTCCTAGCTTGCACGATCGGCGATCACCCGGCTTCGACGGCTAGTCCCTGACACCGACGCTACCACCACAGTGCACGTCACGGACTGTGGTGGCGTCCCTTGCACACCCGGCGCAGCAGCGCCGCTCTCCGATGTTCCGGAGCCGCACTATTGGATTGGGTGATTGGTTCGATCCCCACCGCCCCTACCAACCCATGTGCTAAGACGAACTTAGCGATTTCGCGAGGCGGCAAAAGGCGGCAATAAGAAAAGAATGAGCCCCAAGGGTGGCGCCTATGGCTCTCGCAAACAAAGAAATGAATTCCGACCACATAAGCACCGCGCTAACTCTTTTGGCCCGCATCCACCGCAATCGCTAGCGGCCACCTTCAACGGCTCTATCGAACGCGCGCAGAGCACCTCGCCCAACTCCACGCTTTCGTGAAAACGCGCCTCCGATAGAGCACTGGCGTTCTTGACTCCTCTGTCGCTTTGGTACGCAATCTGCGCTGTTACAATGTTGGAATATACGCCCCACGTGTCCAACCCGCTTCCAATTCCTTTCGTCCCTGGCCTACTGTCTTATGCGCTCGGACTTGTCCTTATGACATGGGGAATGGTGGCCCTTTGGTAGCTCGTTTTCAAACACGAGCGTTTATCGCTTCGACAGATAGCTCTTCCTTGGTGGATCGGGCTAATCGGGGGCACATCAATAGCCGTCTACTGGCTGATCAAATTAAGTGCCTCCAATGGAGAGAACGATGAATTCGTTTTCGTTCCGCCCTTAATCTTTGTGATTGTGGTTGAGGTAATACTGTTGATCCGTATGAGTTTCAATTCAGCTCGAACTCCTTTGCGGTCGACCAATTCGGGTTCGCCAGAGAATTAACGGGTTATTAGGGAAGGATTGCCGACGACCCACCCACAGACAATTGAACCTACGCTTAACCATAGAGCGGCAAGTTTCATTCAACCCGTAGCGCCTCTACCGGCTCCAAGCGTGCCGCCCGACGTGCCGGAATCCACAGAGCAAAGAGCGCAACCATGGTCAGAAGTATAGGGACTACAATAAAGACCATCGGATCCCAGGCTCGGACGCCGAAAAGAAACCCGGCCAGGAAACGGGCCAGGAAAGCCGCCGCGGCCCATCCCACAATGACTCCGATGCCCACGGTCAACATGCCTTTCCCAACGATGAGATTGCGGATACGCGCTCTGTCAGCCCCAAGAGCCATACGTACGCCGATCTCATGCGTGCGCTGGGTCACGGAATAAGCCATTACACCGTAGATTCCAACCGCAGTGAGCGCCAGCGCTGCCATTGCAAAGACACCAAGCAGAAGCATGTTAAAGTTTTGCCTTGCGATCGAGTGGGAGAGGACCTCATCCATGGTGCGAACCCGCCCCGCGGGCAAGCCTCCGCTCGCTTCTCGCAACTGCTCAGAGACGTCCACAGCCACATGATGTGGCTCAATGCGAGTACGGACGAGCCAGAAGATCGGGCCAAACTGTAGCCCGAGGCGCGTCATGCCATTCGGTTCTTGTGCCAACGGGATAGTCATCGTGGGCTGGGGTGCTTGAGCCAAATCGTGATCCCGCGTGTCTGCGACAATGCCGATGATCTGGCGGGACATGTCTTCAAAATCTGGTCCGATGCCCCGACCGATTTCAATGGATTGACCGATTGGATCCTTGTCTGCCCAATAGCGTTTTGCCATCGCTTCATTGATAAGCACGACACCCGACGCGCCTTCTCGGTCTTGTTCGTTGAAATCTCGCCCACGAATAATCGGGATCCTCAGAACCGCGAAGTAGCCCGGCGATACCGACATCCATTCCGCATCGCCGGTACTGCCCGAGTTGCCGGACGGAGTTCCTATTGCGGCAAAAGGCAAACCCATCCTGTCGGCAAACGGCGGACTGCAAGACGCCGCTGCAATTTCAACTCCAGCAATGCCTGCGAATCGCTGTCGAGCGTCCTCAACCAGACGTGCGACATTGGCTGTTGTTGCGAATTGAGACCCATGCAACGACATTTCCATAAGAAACACGTTATGACGGTCGAAACCCGGATTCACGTCGCGCAATACGACGAAGGTGCGTATGAGCAGCGCTGCACCAATAAGCAGCACTACAGACAGGGAAACCTCGCTTAAGACAATCAGCGATCGCATTTTGCTCTGACTTGAACCGGATCCCAGCCGCTGGTTGCCTTCGCTGAGTGATTGGTACAGGGACGGGCCCCACACCCGCAGTGCCGGAATAAGTCCGAAGACAATGCCAACCAACAAAGAGATCCCGAGTGTGAACATCAGTACGCGCCAGTCAAGTCCCACTGAAGCGCCCCCAACGCCAATGCGCGGAATGTTGCCAGGACTTATCGAAAGCAGTGCGTGTACGCCGAGTGATCCCATCAGCAGACCGACTCCACCGCCGCATATCGAAAGCAACACGCTCTCGGTCGCAAACTGGCGAAGCAGCCGTCCTCGACCTGCTCCTATGGCGGCTCGAATAGCGAACTCGCGCTTGCGAACGGTAGCGCGACCAAGCAACAGATTCGCGACGTTCGCGCAAGCGATTAACAGCACCAGGCCCACGACAGCCTGCATTAACAACAGCGATGCTCGCGCATCGCTGACAATGGCATCGCGGAGCGGCTGCAGCACAAAGGCGAATTCGGGGTCGGGTAGTAAGCCTTGTCGCTGTGCTGCTTGCGAAGCCAATCTCAACTGCGCATTTGCCTGAGACAATGAGAGTCCCGGTTTCAGACGCCCGGCTGCCCCGAAGGAATGCAATTGGTTGTCACTGTTCAGATTGAACTGAAAAGGGATCCACAAATCAGATTCCGGATCGATGCGAAAACTTTCGCCAGTGACACCAACCACGGTGTACGGCTCTTTTTCTAACGAGATTGCCTTGCCTACTATCTTCGGATCTCCGTCGAACCTTCGTCTCCACAGCCAGTAGCTCAGCACAACAACCTTGCCTGATCCTGCCCGGTCCTCCTCCGCAGTAAACGTCCGTCCAAGCACCAGCGGCGCACCGAACAAACGAAAGTAGTTCGCAGTGACGTGGACTCCATGAACCTGTTCAGGTATGCCGCTCGTGAGGCCGAGCACAGCTTCGTTTAGATCGTAGACCGAGATATCGTCAACTGCCTCGGCGTACTGCATCCAAAAACGAAGATCGGGAATAGATGCGCTCGGTACTGATCCTTCCGTTGACTTCAACCGGAATTGGACGATGCGATCAGGTTCCGGATAGCTGAGAGGCTTTAACAGCACTGTGTTGACGACGGAAAAGACGGCTGTGTTTGCGCCAATTCCTAAAGCAAGAGTGAGAATTGCGGCTACGCTGAAGCCTGGGGAACGGAGCAGCGAACGGCATGCGTGCCGGATGTCCTGCAGACTTTGCGACAGCCAAGGAAAAGAGCGTTCCTCGCGATGTGCCAGCTTGACCTGCTCCGCGCCGCCATAAGCGAGCCGAGCCTGCCGGTGGGCTTCAAGCGGTGACAGACCCTGACGAAGAAACTCGTCTTCGAGATACAGCAGATGGGTTGCAATTTCTTTCGCCAGTTCCTCTTCGGTCCTGCTGTTTCTGAAGAGGCCCCGAATCTTCGCAATCGCTCGTGCGAAATGTTCGATCACGCCCGGGTCCCTTCCACGAGCAGGCGTTCAATCAGTTGCGACGTCCGCCTCCAATGCTCCGTCTCGGCGCGCAATGCTTTCTGTCCGGCGACTGTGATTGCATAGAATCTCGCCTCACGACCGCTCTCTGTTTTGCTCCAACTACCCTTTATCCAACCGTATTGCTCGAGCCTTACCAAGGCGGGATAAAGCGTGCCTTGGTTTAGGTTGAGCAGCCCGTCGGAGATTTGCTGGAGGCGCGTCGCGATTTGGTAGGCGTGCTGGGGTCCAATCGTCGCTAAATTGCGCAGGACGATCAAATCCAACGTTCCTTGGAAAACTTGACGGGTCTTTCTGTCTTTACTAGACATCCAAGTGGACTCTCACGGGATCAGTCTCTGCTGACTACACTAGAATGTCAAGTGCAAGCAGACGCTGTTGGACCTCCAAATGCACCTCATGCTTCCAGAATTACGGGCAAACCGGAAACTGACCTCTACCGCTAGGCGAAAAGAGCCGGCTGCGCAGATGCATCCTCGGGGTCGTGAAAGTTGCTCAGGCCAACGCCAACGAGGCGGAACCGCTGCTGCAGGCTGAGGCCGACACGTTCCCGCAGTGACAGAGCGATATTTGTCAGCTCCTCGCAAGAAGCAGGGGGAGAACCTGGGGTGTGGCTGCGAGTGAGAATCTTGAATTCGCTCGTCTTCAGTTTCAGTACGACGGTGCGCGCGATTCGTGATTCCTTGCGTGAGGCGGTCCAGGTGTGCTCCGCAAGTTTTCGGATCATCGGCTCCAGTTCGGTCAGCAAGACATCCTGTTCAAAGGTGTCCTCGGCGGATATGGATTGTGTTGGCCTGTCAGGGACTACCTCGCTGCTGTCGATTCCCCGCGCCAACTCGTAGAGACGCACGCCATAGCGGCCGAAGCGGCCTTCGAGTGTCGGCAAATCCATTCGCCGAAGATCGGCGATGGTTTGTACCTCAAGGTGCTTCAGTTTTTCTTCCGTGACTTTGCCTACCCCGGGTAGGCGGTCAACGGGCAGCGGCAGTAAAAACGAATTTATTTGTTCCGGTTGAATGACAAAGAGCCCATCCGGTTTTTTCCAGTCCGAAGCAATCTTCGCGAGGAATTTGTTCGGCGCCACGCCTGCCGATGCCGTCAAGCTCAGTTCTGCGCGGATCTGTTCGCGAATCGTGCGTGCCACTTGTGTTGCGGTAGGCAAGCCAGTCTTGTTCTCCGAAACGTCGAGATAGGCTTCGTCGAGGGACAACGGTTCAATCAAGTCAGTGTGCCGTTTGAAGATTTCGCGTACTTGGCGGGAGACCGCCCGATAGCGCGGGAAGTCTGGGGGCAGGAAGATGGCGTTAGGGCACAAGTGTTCGGCACGAACAGTCGGCATGGCGGAACGCACGCCGAACTTTCGCGCTTCATACGAAGCAGCACAGACTACAGAGCGATTCCCGCGCCATGCGACGACGACGGGCTTACCTTGTAGTTTCGGATTATCCCGCTGTTCGACAGACGCATAAAACGCGTCCATATCGATGTGAATGATCTTGCGAACCGTCATCTGGTGCACCATCTTATTCCGGGGTCTAGGCGAGTGCGAGCGTTTGCTTATTTGGCCGGCGTTTGTTTTCCTAAGGAACGTCATGCTAAGAGAAATGCGAGCACGCTTGGAGTCCTTGCCCAGAATAGAAGCGTCATTCATCGAGCCAATGGAGTGTCTGTCGGTATCAAAGCTGCCTGAGGGCAATCAATGGGTTTGCGCCTCAGCGGGTCGGGGAGTACTTGAGGCACTCTCATGTGGCCTTCCAGCCCTGTGTGCGGGCTACGAGTACGGAGGTCCTGTCCTGCCAAATAACATCCGGCAGCATATGGAAGTAAACATCACTGGGTATCGCATGGCTGCCGACCTAGCCGGAATGCCCGAGGACATTGAGATGGCGATGTCTTTAGACCGAAAAACCTGCCGTCTCATGACGTCAGAGCACGGTTCAGTGGATACGTTCTTGGACCGGATTGGGATAGGAGAGAAAGGCCACCCAATTGGGTAGCTCCTGGTAACAGCGTTCGCGTACATATGGAATTTGCCGCGAAAGGTTGTCGGTTCAAATGAAAAGCGCTGTCCGGGATATCGCCCAGGGGTTCATGCCGGAACCTCCTTCTTGATTTCAAAAAGAGCCTGTTTGATCACTGCCCGGTCGGTCCTAATTTCATAGACGGTCGCAAATGAAGGGAGGTTTCACAGTTGTTTAGTTGCAGTTCCGCTGATCCACGGCATCTAACTCCTGGGAAACAGCGATCTCGTAGATGTGGAACCGGCCCGAAACCACTTACCGGGCACTGAAACAGGTGTGGGAATTACTTCGCACTTGGAGCTAAAATTTGGGGATGGTTTGCCAAGAACGCATTCACAGTTGGCTCCACTCGCTCTTCTCCGATTGCCGCTTCGCCTTCCGCATGCTCCGCAAATCTCCCGGCTTCACCGGGGTCACGGTCCTCACTCTCGCACTCGGCATCGGCGCCAACACTGCCATCTTTAGCTTGATTGACGCCGTCCTGCTTCGCTCTCTCCCCGTCCGCGAACCGCATCGCCTCGTGGTGTTCCAGTGGACCGCGCACAATTCCCCGAACCTAAAGGGACACTACAATTACATGTCCTGTCCAGCCGCGAATGCAGGCGCAACTGGCGAACACGGCTGCTGGTTTTCCTATCCGATGTTTCAACAATTTCACTCCAAGCAAGATGCGTTTTCCACTGTCGCGGCGCTGTGCGGAAACGTTGGACTCAACCTGAGAGGCAACGGCCCGGCCAGTTTCGTGCAAGGGGAAATGGTTTCAGTAGACTTTTTTGAAACGCTCGGCGTCGGACCATCGCTCGGACGCACGCTCAATCCCTCGGAGGACACGCCTGGCGCACCGCCCGTCGCGGTCCTTTCCTACGGCTTTTGGCAAAGCTCCTTCGGTGCCGATCCTGCCGTCGTAGGAAGAACTGTTTGGCTGAACAATGTCCCCGTAACGATTGCCGGAGTTGCGGCGAAGGAATTTTCCGGTGGCGCTCCGCCTCCAGAACGCGCAAAGGATCCAGATTCTGGTCACGGACGCCGACGTTCGATCATGGCCTCCCGGGGATGTCGTGTATGACGACGCTGTCTTCCTTCCGGAAGAAATGCCGGAAGGTGAGTACGATCTCGCGCTCGCCCTTGTCGACCCGGTCAATCGAGATCCGAAGGTGAAGCTTGCTATTGCCGGCAGCGATGCAGATGGCTGGTATCCCTTGGGACGAATCCGAGTTGGGCAGGAGGCGGAGGCTCATGACCGAAAGTGAGGCGCCAACAAAACGGGCCTCTTGCTGACGGCGAAAGCACATTATCGCGAGGCCATGAAGCAGATCGACACAGAGAACAACCACGAGTTGCAGAGCACGACAGGTCAGTATCGAATCGGCCAGTTCGTCCCCCGGTTCTTCTTCTGCAAGGAGCATCAAATGGCAATCAAACTGAGTCGACGATCTTTCGTTTCCTTGACCTCGGCGGGATTGGTATGGAGGAGACTAGGCGCTTCCGCGAGGCGCACTGAGGCAGTGGTGACCTTGACCGCTGCCGGGCCCGCGGTCGCGCAGAGCGACGCACTGGTCCGGCATGACATGGTCTGCGACTATTTGAAGAAGACTGCCGCGGGGATCTCATCGCAGTGCTTGTCCGATGTCCGGGACCTGGCTGATTGGAAAGCCAAGCGCGCACTTCTGCGACAGCATTTGATGTACATGCTTGGTCTCGATCCCTTACCGAAGCGCACGCCGCTTCATGTACGGATTACGGGGACATTGGAGCGCCCGAACTATCGAATCGAAAAGATCGTTTTCGAGAGCATGCCCGGTCTCTACGTTACAGGGAATTTCTATTTGCCGCGCCACGCACCTGGCCCCTATCCGACCATTCTATATTTGTGCGGTCATGCGCCAAGTCCGTCAGGCGCAAAATCGAATTACCAGGACCGCGCCGCTTGGTTTGCCTCCAAGGGGTACTGTTGTCTGATCCTCGACACGCTTGAATTCGGCGAAGTGCCGGGAATCCACCACGGTATTCATGATTTGAATCTATGGAACTGGCTGTCCCTGGGATACACGCCGGCGGGAACCGAGGTGTGGAATGCCATCCGCGCGCTGGACTACCTTGACACGCGTCCTGAGGCCGACAAGTCCCGCATCGGCGTGACGGGCATTTCGGGGGGCGGCGCCGTAACTTGGTACG
>Ga0209577_10004829_pt1 | contig 12636 bp, 10 predicted proteins | sample GraSoiAngelo_109_FD_185874 | JGI IMG/M metagenome (GOLD analysis project Ga0209577, IMG submission 185874) | Grasslands soil microbial communities from the Angelo Coastal Reserve, California, USA - 14_0903_12_20cm (SPAdes) (version 2) | ecosystem: Environmental > Terrestrial > Soil > Grasslands... | reverse complement strand
GGAATCGGTGAAGCGACATGCATAATTAAAACATCTTTCGCAAGCTAATAGGACGCGCCGGTCATGGTGAACGTAATCGGTATTCGAACCTTGGAAACCGTGCCCGGTTTAAATCGCCAACGTCTGAACGCGCTCACGGCCGAGTTATCCAGGATTGGGTTCCCTATACTCTGGGCCATCGAAGCATCGGTGACACTTCCGCTGCCTGTATCAACCGAAACCACGCAGACGCCGCTGCCGGTAATGTGTCGACTGCGCGCTTCGTAGGGATAATCCGGCCGTGGTGCGCTGATCGCGACCGCTTTTGCCTGTGAAGCCGTCATCATCCCGGGCGGTTTAGGCGGGCCGACCACCTGAGGAGCCTTAATTGGTTGAGCCTTCTGCTTATTCTTTTGTGGTGGCGGCGTTTGTTCTTCGTGGAATTCGGGTTGGATTTCCGGCGGCGGCGGCGCTTCCGGAACTGGAATGTCTTCCGGTGGCGGCGTCGGTTCGTCTGCCGGCGGTTGATCGAGAGTGGCCTCGATTGTGGCCGTCGGGATATCGGAAGTATCGATTGGCGGCGGTTCTTTGTGGAATGCAAGCGCCACCGCAATGCCATGCACCGCCAGCGCTCCTGCGAACGCAGAAATCACCTGCCACTTCGGAGCGGGTTTATATAAGAGCGGACCTGGGCCTTTGTCTTTCATGGTTAACTATGGCTGCCCTGTGCCGGCCGACGGCACCCCCGCCCCTGCCTGGCTCTTGATTTCAAATGCGATTTTGTAAAAACCCTGCGAGCGCAAGATGTCGAGCACGCGAATGATATTGCCGTGCACGGTGTCGCGGTCCCCTCGCACGAACACCTTCGCGTCCGGGTTTTCCTGATGAACTTTTCCCAAAATCGCAGTTAGCTTTTCGTAGTCGACCGGCGTCTTGTCGAAGTAGGGGGTGCCACTGACGTCGACGGAGACACTAATGTAATCGCGCTTTGACTGCGTCTCGCCCGAGGCTCCGGTAGGCAATGTCACTTTGATCCCCTTCATGTGCACCTGGCTCAAGCTCACCATCATGAAGCTGGCGAGGAGAAAGAACATGATGTCGATCAAAGGAATGATCTCAATGCGCGCTTTGTGGTGTGGGATGGGTGAGCTGACGCGCATCGGGCAATTCCTAGATTGACGACCGGGTCGCAGAAGATGGCGTGGTCGTTTCGCCGATCCCTACTTCCCGCGCTTTGGTTTGGGCTTCGAGCATAACTTCCAGGTTGGTTGCAGCAGTCTGCAATTCGAACTCTAAGTTAGACACGCGCGAGGTGAAAAAGTTAAAGGGAATCAGCGAGAAGATCGCGATGCCGAGACCACAGGCGGTGGCGATAAGCGCTTCGGCAATACCGCCGGTGACTGCTTGCACGGCCAGCTCTTCGTTCCCCAGGAAGCTGAAAGAACGGATCAGCCCGGTGATGGTGCCCAACAAACCGAGCAAGGGCGCCAAGGTAACCAGCGTGTCCATTACAACGAGAAAGCGGCCCGCACGTTTGATTTCGATGCCGGCGGCGACCTGCAACGCGCCCTGCAGCGACGCGTGCTGGTGATTCAGCCCGTTCCACATCATTCGCAATACCGGATCGCGTGAACCGCGGGACAAGCGCGAAGCCTCTGTGACGTCACCCGTTTCAATCGCAGTAAAAACTTTTTCGATCCGTTTTGGATCCCGGCGCATCCACCGGCCAATCCACCAAAAAGCCCGCTCGAGCACGACTGCGACCGCGATGATTGACACAATCAAGATCGGCCACATGATCGGGCCACCTTTTTGGAAATTATCGATCAGGAAATTTGTCCAGCCTGATTTCACCGGCTGCGCGGGGGCGGCGGCGGGCGAAGCGGCCGCGCTCAAAGTTGCGGAGACGACCGGACTTGGCATTGCGCCGGGTGCAGCGGGTGAGGTTGCCGGCGCGCCAGGGACACCGAGAGCGGGCGATGGCATCACGCCGGGAGCGGCCGGTGACGCCAGGGCACCAGGAGAGCCGGGTGATGTGGCCACACCTGGAGGTGGCGGCAGGGCCGGGGTTGTTGCCGCAGCTGGTGGCGGTGGGGGCGGCGGCGGCGGAGTTTGAGCAGCCGCATAAAATGGAATAGCGGCGACAGCGGCAAACACAGAAACAGTCAGGAATGTTTTCATAAGCTTTAGAGATTGAGACCGGCCTTACGATGAAGGGTTCTACTTATCCCAAACGAAGTCGCCAGGAGTCCAGCAAAACTTTTCATAACACGTTGGGACGGAAATTACCTACGTCTTAACTATCGAATTATCCAAGCGCACAGGATGTAGTGCAAGCGCGCAAAAAATCTTTTTCCACGCAGACGTCCCCGTTCAGTTGGCGGTATTGCGCACGCGATTGCGCAAGGGCGGCCAGTCGCCGATACGCGCTTCCAGTTCGTCACCGGCGCGAATCGAGCCAACCCCGGAGGGTGTGCCGGTCAAAATGACGTCGCCCGGCAAAAGGGTTAAATTTTGGCTGGCAAAGGAGACGATGTCGGCGACGGAATAAATCATCTGGCTGGTGCGGGCGCGCTGTTTCACTTCGCCATTTTGCCGGAGAGTAATTTCAAGGTCGGCCACATCGACATTCGAGTAGACGAATGGTCCGATCGGCGTGTAGGTATCGAACGATTTGCAGCGACCAAATTGTTTCTCGGATTTCTGCAGATCGCGGTCGCTTGTGTCTTCGCCGACGGTGTAGCCAAAAATAAAATCACGTGCGTGCTCGACGCTGACGTTTTTTCCACGTGCGCCAATGACGATGGCCAATTCCGTTTCGAAATCCGTCTGATGTTCGGGAAACGCGATCTCGATATCCTGTTCGTGCGCAAGTAAAGAAGTCGGCGCCTTGAACCAGATTAGGGGTGTGCCCAGCGGGGTCCGCTTCATCTCCGCGATGTGCTCGGCGTAATTCAATCCGACTGCGATTAACTTCGATGGCGAAACTGGAATGCCGATTTCAACATCGCGCCGGTATATTTTTTCACCGGTCGGTTCAAGGCCCAGCCAAAAGGGCCGCTTCAACTCGTGGACGTCTTCGCCGATCAACTCGCCGTAGAATTGCGTGCCGTCTTTGGCCAAAAACGCGCCGAATGTTCGCATGTCCAAACTTTGTCATTCCAAACGCAGTCGAGGAATCTCTAATTTTTTGTAGGGCTCGTCATCCCGAGCGAAGTCGAGGGATCCCGAAGAAGTTACCTCAAAGTTAACGCAACGGGATGCTTCGCATTCGGTCGGGATGACGGAAATTATCGTGGGACAATTCCTACAAAATCGCGCACGCTTTTTTCTTCCGGAATCGAAAATGTGCTTCCGTTCTTTCTTCGAGACCAAAACGCGCTCGATGAGCCGCCATCGAGATTAAGGGCGCGCTGGATTTTGAAATCGCCCAGGGGCGTTGCCAAAATCCTCGCGAGGTCCGCCAGGGTTGCGTCAGAACAAAATCCCAAGGCAGCGCGATCGCCGGAACCGGTCGCGGCGAAGGTCCGGCGGGCGGCGCGTATCGCTTCCAAACCGCGAACCGGTTTTGCAAAATCAACAAGGAATGGTCCGCATTCGATTGCGGCGTTCGGTTTTCGGCGGAGGGAGAATTCAGCGACGCGGAAAATATGGATGGTGTTGTCGGAAGCGAGCACGCCGCTCATTAATCGGCCGCGCGTCAATCGCGAGGTGACTTTTCCATCAATAATGCGCAGACCAAGCGGTGCTAAGTTCGGATCGAAATAGCCGCCGTTGATTCCGGCGATGCAACTCGCGCGTTGCATCGCATTAGCGAGATTGATGCCATCCGCATTATCGATCACACGCAGCTTGCACGATTTGGTGGAGAAAAGCGCAAGATCGACAATCGCGCGGTTGTCCGTTTGAGTTTCCGCAAGATCGACATGTCGATGAACAACACAGCCGTCGAATGAACTTTCGTCGCCCGAATTCTTTTCAATCCACTGCGCCGGCGCGAATGTCGCGAGCGCGAGAAAGAGAAACGCCGCGCTAAGTCTTCGCACTATATTTGTCGAGCAAAGCCTGGAAGCGCGGATCGCCTCGCAGCGGGTCCCACGCCGGACTGAGTTTGAGAAGTGGCACGGTGAGCGGACTGGGCCGGCCTAACAAACCGTCCAGGAGCTCGATCGCCCGGCTGTTTTCGCCCACGATGCCATAAACTTCGGCTACGCCAGCCGTGATTTCCGGCCCGCCAAAGGCGTCTTTACTCTCCGGAAGTATTTCAGCAGCGCGTTGTGCCTCATTTAAGGCTGCATCTTTTTCTCCGAGATAAGCCAGAATTTTCGCGAGCTGGATCCGCAGGTCCGGCGAATCGGGGCTCTGTTTCAGTGGTGCTTCGACAACTTCTTTCGCTTTGAGGAACGCGGCCCGCGCGCCGGCTTCGTCGTGCAGTGCTTTTCGCGCGAACCCGATTTGATAATATTTTCCGCATAAGGCGGCTGGAATCGGCGCGAGGAGATCATCCGACAAGCTCTCTACTTCCCGCAATCCCTCCTCGTATTTTCGCTCCAAAAGGAACACGTCGGCGCGTGCGCCGGTGATTTTGAGTTTGGCGTCGTTATTCATCGGGATCGACTTCACCGCCTGAAACGCTTGTTCCGAAACGCTCAGATCGCCTTTTTCGGCGATCGCCAGCTTTGACTTGGTCTCCCAAAGTCCCAGGCCACTTGGGTTCGCCTTCAGCCCGCGCTCGACGGTTTTATTAGCGGCATCGAAGTCTCGCAGCATTTCGTAATTGAAAGCGAGATTCTGAAACACCCAGCCGTCCTTCGGGTTGAGACTGGCCGCTTTCTCCAGACTGGCGGTGGATTCCCCCCATTTTCCCAGGCGACGTTGGATCGCGCCGAGTGCGAGATAGCCTTCGGCTTCGTTGGGCAAATCGCGCTGCGCGATTTCGAATTCTTTCAGCGCCGCCTCGAAGTCGTTGTCACCATAATATAGGGAAGATCCCAATGCCAGATGCGCCTCCGGCAGGTCAGGCTGCAATCGTAACGCCTGCTGCGCGAGCGTGCGCGCTTTTTCTCTGCGTTCGGGAGTCCGTTCGAAACTATGGACGATCCAGCTTTCCAGCTGCGAGTAACGCGCAATTGCGAGAGCAAACGTGGGATCGAGCTGGATGGCCCGCGCGTAAAGTTGTTCGCTTTGTTTCAGTTTCTCGAGATCCTCCAACTCGTTCTGAAGATTGTGCGCCTGGACAAAAGCAAGGTAGGCCTCGCCGTTTTCCGTAGGCTTGCGTTCGATTCGCGATTTTTCCGCGGACGAAAGTTTGGCCTGGAGTGCGTCAGTGATTTTTTCGGCGAGATCGGTTTGGATCGCAAACACATCAGTCACATCCCGATCATAATCGCTCGCCCAAATATGCTCGTCGCTGTTGGCATCGATCAATTGCACGTTCACCCGCACCTTGTTACCGGAGCGGCGGACGCTACCTTCGAGAATGTTCGAAACCCCTAGCTGCTTACCGATCTCGCGAACATTCGCAGTCTTGCCCCGATACTGCATCACCGACGTGCGTGAGATCACCTTCAGATCGCCGATCTTTGATAAGTTCGTGAGCACGTCGTCCTGAACGCCGTCCGCGAAATAAGCGTTTTCTGTGTCGTTGCTCAAATTTTCGAACGGCAGCACCGCAATCGACTTATCGATCTTGCGTGCGACCGCGCGGGGGAGGAGAAAAAAACCGGCGGCAGCAGAAATGATGACGCCGGTGGCGACGAGCATAATGACATTGCGACGACGATGCGCTCCCGGCACGGCGATCGTCGGCGTCGTTTTTATGCCTTGCGGAGTGACATCAAACGCCCAAGCCAGAATTAGGGCGATCGGAAAACCGATCAGCAACGACACGATGACCAACCGCAAAGCCCAGTTTGGCAATTCCCACGCCGGAAAAGCCGCCGAAGCGAGCTGGATGATACCGCCGGCCGCGATGACATAGGCAACCGCAACGCGATAAACCTTTCGCCGCTTCACTTCTTCGAAAAAGCCGCTCATAAAAACGTGATCCATTGCGTGGTCAGTCGCCTTCCCCTGACCGATAGACAACTATCCTCGCGATCTTGTTGAAGTTAAACGATTTCGGCGCTGACTGCGAGGGCCCCAATCACCACGAATAGTGCACGGTGTAGTGGATCGTCTTTTCTTCGTCTGCTTTGACCGGAACACGAAACTCTATCGTCTGCGCGTTCGTTTTTGTGAACGGATCCGATTTTTCCGTGATGTCCCAGTTGGTCCAGCGAAAGAGATGCTCGACCACGCGAATCTCCACCGGCTCTTTCTTGTGATTGCGCAGCTTGATTTCGAAGGATTCGTCGAGCCAGTGATTGGATGAATCTGCTTTCACGTTGGTGCGCCGGCGTTCGCCTACCAGATCAAAAGCGTTGCCGGTAAAAACCCGCAACGTTTCGTCTCTGGGTGTGTGATCGATCAGATTTTCGCCGGTGAACTCCAGCTGCTTGTCATCGTCCTGTTTGTAAAAACGGACGCGCCCTTTCGGCAGCGGCATGCCGAGATGGTTCGGTTCTGAATTTTTGAATTCGCGCATGATCGCGACCTTCGTTTCCATTTCAGTGCCGAGATCCTGATTATTGCGGAGGTTTTCCATGCGATAGCCCCGCCACTGGTTCCAATCGATTTTCAATCCGTCATAAACATAAATCCGCTCTGATTTCACCCCGTTGGCGCGAATGAACTCGACCTGTTTCATCTCCCGATCGCGCAACGTCGCTGGTCGCGCCAGGGTGTAGAGATGATAATCTTCGAATGCTTTCTCGCTTACCGGAGGCGCCGCTATTGCCCCTGAAACCGCCAGCCTTTCATTTCTGGCAAGATCAAATGCTTCGGCCTCCTGAATCTTGCTGACATCCCCCGCCATCAATTTGATTTTGGCGTTCTCAAACGTCTTGCCGCTTTGGTTGTCCATTGTCACCCAGCCGATAAAATCGAGCAGATCGCTTTTCTCCGGGGCGACGATGTTGTAATCGGCTTCCCAACTCATCCCGCCGGTTACGTAAGCAAGCTCGGCGTCCACCTTGGCTGCCTTATCGGCCTGCAACTGCCACTCAATTGTGGGCTTCAAAATTGTGTCGTCTCCGAGCGGCGGAAACAAGGGCTGACCCGGAAGCGCAAAACGCAGTTTGCCGTCGACTTCGATGATCGGCTGCGACAAGCCGCCGCTTTGATAAGCCATCGCCGATTGCGCCATGGCGTAGCGTTGTCCGTAGCGCTGCATCGCTTCCTGGCTGTGCCGCGCGTAACCGCTGCGCACGATTTTCCCCTGCACAATCGTGTTCGGTTTGTTTGGCTCGACGACGAGAAAATCGATCGTCTTTCCTTCAAAAAACGAGAGCAGCAATTCCTGCGAAACCGGATCGTTCCGATAATTCTGTTCGAGGATTTGCAGGTTCGTTTTGCCGGTCGAATCGCGCAAAATCACCGAATCGGGCTCAAGGTGGGCGGTTGTTTCGGTAAAGCGCACATTGTTTACGCCCTGCTTCAGGTCGAGCGGAACGATGTCACGCACCACCGCGAAATTTTGATTGTAAATCGTGAGAGCAGGTTGGCTGGCGAAAAGCAAAGGCGTGAGCGCGATGCAGACCAGCATTGTAGCCGCGGTCCCTGGCCGCTGAATGAATGCAGCAGTTCTTTTCATGTTGCCGAGTTAAACACCCGACGCGCCAAAAACCGACGATGATTTTTTGGTCTGGGGAGCGCACGCGCCTCGCGTGCTAATTTCGGCGCCTCGCCGAAATTGTCTTTTCATTCAATCAAAGAAGTCGTTGGCGAGGCGCCAACGACAGCACGCGAGGCGCGTGCGCTCCCCAAACAAGACTCGGCCTTCGGCTAAGGTCCGATACACTTAAAATGGCGACAAACGAGCGGACTTCTGTTCCCTGAATTTTAGCGTCCTTTGGTGTGTTTAGTGGATAAAAATCCCATCACTTCGTCCCGGTGGCGAACACGGTCTGAAAATTGGGACTCTGCTTTTCCCGCGCGACTACGCGGACATCGATGTTCTTGAAGCCGGCGTCTTCGAGAAATTGGTGCAATTGTACTTCGCTGAAACCGAGCCAGTGATCGGCGTAAAGCTCGCGCGCACGCTCGAAAGAATGACTCAACAAATCGAGAATCACGATGCGTCCGTTCTTTCTTAAAATGGAATGCGCGCTCTTGATCGCGCGCTCCGGTCGCGGGGCATGATGCAAAGCCTGACTGAAGATCGCCAGATCGACACTGTTCCTGGCAATGGGCGGTTCCTGCATGTCGCCGAGCCGATACTCGATGTTGCGGAAGCCATGTTTCTTCGCCAGCTGCGATGCGAACTCGACCATCTTCGGCGAATTATCGACCGCGATGACTTTGCGCGCGTTTTTCGCGAGCAACTGCGCCAGGGTGCCTTCGCCGGCGCCGAGATCCGCTACGGTTAGCGGCGGCAGCAGCGTGATTAAGACGTGCGCCAGGGCCTCCCAGGAACGTCCGGGGACATAACTTCGGCCAAACTTGCCCGCTAACTCATCGAAATATTCGCGTGCTTTGTCCTGGCGCTTGCGCAGCGCCAGCTTCAGGGCAGTGCGATCGCGCGTCGTTTCCGGAATTTCGCGGGCCACGGTTTGGACCAATTCCTGCACCCGGCCGCGTGCGCCGTTGCGCGAAAAACTTTTCAAACCGTAATACACATTTTTGCCGGCCCGCCGATCGATCACCGCTCCGGCTCGTTTTAGCTGTGCGAGATGACTGGAAATGCGCGACTGACCCATCCCGAGAATTTCCTGTAACTCCGCCACGGAAAGCTCTTCCTGTTCGAGGAGGAGAAGCACGCGCAGGCGCGTGGGATCGGCGATCAGACGCAGGAAATTAATCGTTGACGGCATCGTGCAAAAGAACGATACATCTACATATCATGATTGGTCAATATGTTCGGAACCTTGAAGCGTTAAAGCGTTGAACCGTTCCAGCGATTGTCCGAGATTCTGACCGCTTTAACGCTTCATCGCTTCAACGAATTACGTCTACCACCATGTCTCGCCGTTACATTTTTTCTTCTGAGTCTGTGACCGAAGGCCACCCTGATAAGGTCTGCGATACGATTAGCGATTACGTCCTTGACGCCTGTCTGGAACAGGACCCGCTGAGCCGAGTAGCCTGCGAAACGCTGGCCAAAGGCAATCTGGTAGTGTTGGCTGGCGAGATCACCAGCAACGCCCGATTCGATTTCAGTGAACAGGTGCGTAATGCCGTGCGTAGCATCGGTTACGTAAACGGCGACTGTATTTTCCACGCGGATACCTGCCGGGTTATTTGCGAGATGACTGAGCAATCACGCGACATCAAGCAGGGCGTCGATGAAGCTGCGGCTGAAGGCAAGGGCACGGCCGAACAAGGCGCGGGCGACCAAGGATTGATGTTCGGATTTGCCTGCAACGAAACGCCAGAGCTGATGCCGGCCCCTATTTCCTTTGCTCACAAGCTCGGCCGCGAGCTGACGCGATTGCGTAAAAAGGGCGAGATCCCCTGGCTCCGGCCCGATGCCAAGACACAAGTCTCGATTGAATACCATGGCCACAAGCCGGTGCGCGCTTCGGCCATAGTCGTTTCCACGCAGCACGCCGCGGACGTTAAGCAAAAGGAAATTCGAGAGACCCTGATCGAGCTACTGATCAAAAAAGTAATTCCGGCGGAGTGGCTTGATGAAAGGACGACGTACTTAATTAATCCGACCGGCCGTTTTGTGGTAGGCGGCCCGGAAGGCGATGCTGGGATAACCGGTCGCAAGATCATTGTTGATAGTTATGGCGGGATGGGTCGCCACGGGGGCGGCGCCTTTTCGGGCAAAGATCCGAGCAAGGTCGATCGCAGCGCGGCCTACATGGGCCGATGGGTCGCGAAAAATGTTGTCGCCTCAGGGTTAGCTGACCGCTGCGAAGTGCAATTTGCCTATGCTATCGGTCATCCCGAACCGGTCAGTGTCAGCATCGACACATTTTGCACTGGCAAAGTGGATGACGAAAAGTTGGAACGCGCGGTTTGTGAAGTCTTCAATTTCAAGCCGGCCGAGATTATCAAACAGCTCGACTTACTGCGCCCAATTTATCGGAAAACTACTAACTACGGGCACTTCGGTCGGGTTGATGACCTCGATGCCATTACTTGGGAACGGACGGATAGGGCGGACGCGCTTCGGACGGCAGCCCGATAAATATTAGTTTTAAGTTTTAACCTTTAAGTTCTATGCAGACAGAAACACAAACCGAGCGAACACAAGATTACAAGGTTGCAGATATAAGCCTGGCGGATTTTGGAAGGAAAGAGATCGGCATCGCGGAAAAGGAAATGCCTGGTCTGATGGCGATCCGGGAGAAATACGCGCCGAGTAAACCGCTAGCGGGCGTCCGCGTGACCGGGTCATTGCACATGACGGTGCAAACAGCCGTCTTGATCGAAACGCTCGGGGATCTTGGGGCGAGCGTGCGCTGGGCGAGCTGCAATATTTTTTCGACGCAAGACCATGCCGCGGCCGCGATGGCGAAGTCCGGTGTCTCAGTTTTCGCCTGGAAAGGTGAATCGCTGGAGGATTATTGGTGGTGCACATATCGCGCTCTCTCACATCCCGACGGCAAAGGCCCCCAACTTGTGGTCGATGATGGCGGCGACGCGACTCTGCTCATTCACAAAGGGTACGAACTCGAGGAAGGCAGTGATTGGGCGAAAACTAAATCGACCAACCGGGAAGAGCAGGTGATAAAGGATCTGTTGCTTGAGGTGCAGCGCGAAAATCCGTTTCGCTGGCACGAGATCGTGAAGGAATGGCGAGGTGTCTCCGAGGAAACGACGACTGGAGTGCATCGACTTTACAAAATGCATCAGGAAAACCGGCTCCTTGTTCCCGCGATCAACGTCAATGATTCGGTCACCAAATCGAAATTCGACAACCTTTACGGCTGCCGGCATTCGCTGGTTGATGGATTAAATCGCGCGCTCGATGTCATGATTGCCGGCAAAGTGGCGGTAGTTTGCGGTTACGGCGATGTCGGCAAAGGTTGCGCGCAATCGCTCCGCGGCCAGGGTGCGCGCGTCATCATCACCGAGATCGATCCGATCAATGCGTTGCAGGCCGCGATGGAAGGTTACGAAGTGACCACCATCGAGGAGACGCTTGGTCGCGGCGACATCTACATCGCCGCTACCGGCAACGTCGATGTGATCAAGCTCGAACATATCGAGCGGATGAAAGACCAGGCCATCGTGGCGAACATCGGCCACTTTGATAATGAAGTTCAGGTCGACGCATTGAACTCGGCCAAAGGAGTCAAGCGCACCAACATCAAGCCGCAGGTGGATAAGTATACTTTCCCCGATGGGCACGAAATCTTCCTGCTGGCCGAAGGTCGTTTGGTAAACCTTGGCTGTGCCACAGGTCACCCGAGCTTTGTCATGTCGAATTCATTTTCCAATCAGGTGCTGGCGCAACTCGATCTTTGGAAGAACCGCGATGCTTACAAAGTAGGCGTATATGTTCTGAGCAAGAAGCTGGACGAAGAAGTAGCTCGTCTCCATCTCAACAAAATCGGCGTCAAGCTAACGAAACTAAGCAAACAGCAGGCTGACTATCTTGGCGTCCTAGTGGACGGCCCCTATAAGTCAGACCATTACCGGTACTGAAATGCCATATTCAGCCAGATTGCCTAATGCAGCCGCTTCTCCGACAGCTGGAACACCGCTGTCTTGATCGTGTCGAAAACCGAATCGTTTGCTGAGATTTTGATCAGATCGGCCACAAGTTCCGACGGCGGTTCATAAGCAGCGGTTAATTTCTCCAAGTCCTCAAGGCGAGCGTCGGAGATTTCGCCGGCGCTCTGATCTCGTGCTTTCAATCGAGACTCGATCGTGGCTCGATCAACATCGAGCTCTATTACCTGCAAATGGACTTTGGCCTTCTCGCATTCCTGGCGCAAGAATTCGCGGTACGTTCGGCTGGAAAACGTAGCATCGAGGACAACACCATGCTGCTTTTCAAGTGCGGCAAGGCCGTGCCTCAAGAGCTCCCTGTAAGTTTGTTCGGTCATTTCGTCCGAGTAAATCTTCTCGCGCAGCTCTGAAGCGGTTCGCTCTGCTAGTCGGGCGCCAGCGAGCGTCTTCCGAATCTTATCAGAGGAAAAGATCGGCCAGTCCAACTCGCTGGCGAGTTGGTTCGCTACGGTCGTCTTGCCGGTGCCGACCCGGCCCATGACGGCCAGGACCAATGGCTCGGAACCGGTTACGGCATAGCGCAAGGCAAGACGGAAATAGCACGCCGCTTGTTTTTCATGCTCCTGAGGATTTCTCGTTTCTTTCTCAGTCCCCTGAATGCTTTCAACCTTCCCGCGAACAATGGCGCGGTAGCACTTATAGAAACTCGCGATCTTCCGCATTCCGACGTCTTGAAATTCGCGCACCGCATTTCGCAGAAGCAAATTTGCCAAGTCGCTTCTCCCTTCAAAATCAAAATCCATCGCCAAAAAAGCGACGTCATTGGCGACATCGATGAAGCGGAAGCGATCATTGAATTCGATGCAATCGAAGATCGACAGTGTATCTGGCGTGATGTGGATGTGGTCGAGGTGGAGGTCGCCGTGACAA
>Ga0209577_10004828_pt1 | contig 12636 bp, 15 predicted proteins | sample GraSoiAngelo_109_FD_185874 | JGI IMG/M metagenome (GOLD analysis project Ga0209577, IMG submission 185874) | Grasslands soil microbial communities from the Angelo Coastal Reserve, California, USA - 14_0903_12_20cm (SPAdes) (version 2) | ecosystem: Environmental > Terrestrial > Soil > Grasslands... | reverse complement strand
TCCGACGCGGCATTGTCGAAACACGACCCGACCCTGCCCATCGACTGGGTGATCCTCAAGGCGATGCAGGCGGCTGCGAACAGGTCGGCGGTGTACTCCGAGCCCCTATCGGAGTGGAAGATCACCCCGGCCACGTCGCCGCCCCGCACCGCAGCCGCCATCTTCAAGGCGCCGGCGGCGAGCTCGGCGTCGTGGTGCTCGCCCATGGCGAAGCCGGCCACCCTGCGGCTGGCCAGGTCCTCCACCGCGGCCAGGTACAGCTTTCCCTCATCGGTGGGGATCTCGGTCAGGTCGCCTGACCACTTCTGGTTCACGGCTGGGGCGGTGAAGTCGCGTTTGACCAGGTCGGGGATGGGGGCCGCCGCCTTGTCGGGGCGGGTGAGGCAGCGGAAGCGCCGCTTGGGCCTAGCCACCAGGCCCTGGCGGGCCATGGAGTCCTCCACCGTCTTCTTCGACACCCTCCAGCCCCACTCCCAAAGGTCCTCCAGCACCCGGGGCGAGCCGTAGTCCCCGCCTGATTCCTCGAAGGACCGCCTCACGGCCCCATCCAGCTGCGCCCGGCGCTCCTGGCGGGGAGTGGGGGGACGGTCCCGCCACTTGTAGAACCACGACTCGGAGAACCCGAGGGCCCGACAGGCGGTGGCGTGGGACACGTGGTGGTCGGTCCTCTGGGAAGCGATGAAGGCGGCCACGCTCACCGGCCCCGCGTCGCTTCCTTGACCCAGAGGACCACGGATCGCTTGAGGACATCACGCTCCATCTTCAGCTCGGCGTTATCCCGCTCGAGCCGGCGCACGTAGTTGGCATCGACCTTGGCTGGGTCGGTCTTCTCGCCTCTGGCCAGGGCGTCCTTGTGTATCCAGTTCCTCAGGCTGGCGGGATGGATGCCAAGGTCCCGGGCTACCTCAGCGATTGGCTTGCCCGTCTCCCGAACGATCCGCACGGCCCCTTCTCGGAACTCGGGGTCGTACCTCCTGCGTGTCTCTGGCATGACCTCTCCTCATAGATCATGCCTCCACGGTTCGGGGGGATGCCCACGCCGGCGATTGACCGGACGACAACATTCGTGCCAGTGTTCTGGCACGAATATGGACAGTGACGACTGAGGTGGGCGAGACCGTCTCCGGCCGCTACGCCGGGGTACAGGTCAAACGTCTAGAGGACAAGCGCTTGCTCACCGGCCGGGGCACCTACGTCGACGACGTCTCGCTGCCCGGCATGCTCCACGCCTGCTTCGTGCGCAGCCCGTTCGCGCGTGCGGCAGTCCGAGGTGTCGACGCCTCGGCGGCCCTGGCGCTGGAAGGCGTGCACGCCGTGTTCGCGGCCGCCGACCTGAACCCGGGTGTCAGGGAACAGTGGCACACCTCGATCGGCCCAAAAAGCCCCGAGACGCCCCGCCCGCCCCTGGCCGAGGCCGAGGTCCGCTTCGTCGGCGACCCGGTGGCGCTCGTCGTCGCCGAGACCCGCTACCTCGCCGAGGACGCCGCCGACCTGGTCGACGTCGACTACGACCCGCTGCCCGCGGTGATCGACTACGGGCGTGCCGAGCAGACGGACCCTCTCGTCCACGAGGCGCACGGCTCCAACGTCGTCGGCGAGATGGCAGGGGGCTCGGCGGCAGCCCTCGAGGAGGCGTTCGCCGGCGCTGCCCACGTCGTCGGCGAAACGATCTCCCAGCAGCGCTACGCCCCCGTTCCGATGGAGACGCGGGGAATCGTCGTCCACTACGACCTCGCGACCGGCGAGCTCACGATCTACGCCTCCACCCAGGTGCCGCACGAGGCCCGCCTGTTCTGCGCCCGCCTGCTCGGCATGCCCGAGGACCGCATCCGCGTCGTCGCCCGTGACACAGGCGGTGGGTTCGGACAGAAGGTGATGGTGCAGCGCGACGAGATGTGCCTCATGCTCGCCGCACCGAAGGTCGGCGTGCCCCTCAAGTGGGTGGAGGACCGCCGCGAGAATCTCCTCGCCGCCGGCTCCTCCCGTCACGAGCGCGCCGACGCGAGGGTGGCCTTCGACGCCGACGGAGTGATCCAGGCCGCCAAGATCGACTTCGTGTCCGACTGCGGCGCCTACCCGACCCCGTGGCCGGTGGGCACCTCGGCCGCGGTGGGGATGCTCTTCCCGGGCCCGTACCGCGTTCCCCTTGCCGGGTTCTCGGCGAAGACCCTGTACACGAACACCGTCGGGCGCGCCCCCTACCGCGGGCCCTGGCAGTTCGAGTCTCTGGCCCGCGAGGTCCTGTTGGACATCGCGGCCCGCCGGATGGGGATGGACCCGGCCGAGCTGCGCCGTCGCAACCTGCTGGCGCAAGACGACTTGCCGTATGCCAACCCCAACGGGATGACCTACGACAACATCTCCCCGTTCGAGACGTTCGAGCGGGCGCTCGCCAAGCTCGGCTACGACGCCTTCCGGCGTGAGCAGGCGCAGGCCCGGCAGGAAGGGCGCTATCTCGGCGTGGGGATCGCCAACTACGTCGAGCCGACGACCCCCGGTTACGGGTACTACGGAACCGAGGCGGCGACCATCCGCATCGAGCCGTCGGGCATGGTGAACGTCTTCATCGCCGGTGGCTCGGCGGGGAACAGCCTCGAGACCACCGTCGTCCAGCTGGCGGCAGATGCGCTGGGCGCCAAGATCGACGACGTCGCCACGATCCAGGGCGACACCGCGGTGACCGCCTTCGGGGCGGGCGTGGCCGGCAGCCGCAGCGCCTCGATGACCGCCGGTGCCGTCCGGGAGACGGCGGCCATCCTGCGTGAGCGCATCGCCGCCATCGCTTCCTACAGGCTGGGGGCGGCAGTCGACGACATCGAGCTTGAAGGGAGCCGGGCGGTCGTGCGGGGCAGGCCGTCGGGAGGCATCTCGTTCGCCGAGCTCGCCACCCTCGCCCACTCCGACCCGTCCTCACTGCCGGCCGGCCTGCCCGCCGTGCTGGAGGCCAGCGGCCGCTACACGGCATCGAGTGGTTCGTTGTGGGTCAACGCCACCCACGTGTGCACATGCGAGGTCGAGATCACGACCGGACAGGTGAAGCTCCTGCGCTACGTCGTGGGTGAGGACTGCGGGCCGATGATCAACCCGCAGGTGGTCGAGGGCCAGATCGCGGGCGGGGTCGTTCAGGGCATCGGCGGGGTCTTCTACGAGCATCTCGCCTACGACGAGGACGGCAACCCCGTCACCACCACGTTGCTGGACTACCTCCTGCCAACCGCGCCTGACGTCCCCCCCATCGAATTCGTCCACATCGAGACGCCGAGCAGCGGCCCCGGCGGCTACAAGGGCGTGGGTGAGGGCGGTGCCATCGGCGCCCCCCCGGCGGTGGTGAACGCCGTGGCCGACGCCCTCGCACCGTTCGGCGTCACCGTCACGCGGCTGCCCCTCGGACCGTCACAGATCCTGACCCTCCTCGAGGAGAACGAGCATCGACCGGGAGGTGCTGCTGCGTGACGGTCAGGGGCGCGAACGACGTGTACTACGACCCGTACGACGTCGCCATCAACGCAGATCCCTACCCGGTCTTCCGCCGGCTTCGGAAGGAGGCGCCGCTCTACTACAACAACACGCACGACTTCTATGCGGTCAGCCGGTACGACGACGTAGAGCGCGGCCTGGTCGACAACGAGGCGTTCATTTCGAGTCGGGGCGGCATCCTCGAGCTCATCAAGGCGGACGTCGAGATACCGCCAGGGAGCCTGATCTTCGAGGACCCCCCGATCCACACCATCCACCGCCGGCTGCTGTCCCGGGTGTTCACGCCCAAGCGGGTGGCGGCTCCGCGGCTTCTGCGCCCGCAGCCTCGACGGCCTCATCGGCGGCGGCGGGTTCGACTTCGTCACCGACCTCGGCGCCCAGATGCCGATGCGGGTGATCAGCATGCTGCTCGGCATCCCCGAGCCTGACCAGGAAGCCGTGCGCGACCGGGTCGATGCCAACCTGCGCACGGCGCCGGGGGAGCCGATGCAGGTGTCGGCCGACTTCGCCAAGGGCGAGATGTTCGGTGAGTACGTCGACTGGCGGGCCGAGCACCCCTCCGACGACCTCATGACCGAGCTACTCAACGCCGAGTTCGAGGACGAAACGGGGACGACGAGGCGCCTGACCCGCGACGAGATCCTGACCTACGTGTTCGTCGTCGCAGGAGCTGGCAACGAGACCACCACCCGGCTCATCGGCTGGGCCGGCAAGGCGCTGGCCGAGCACCCCGACCAGCGGCGCCAGCTGGCCGAGGACCCATCGCTGATCCCCAACGCCATCGAGGAGCTTCTGCGCTACGAGCCGCCCGCGCCCCACGTCGGCCGGTACGTGGCACGCGAAGTCGAGCTCCACGGCCAGAAGGTCCCGGCCGGCAGCGCCATGCTGTTCCTGGTCGGGTCCGCCAACCGCGACGACCGCCGCTTCCCCGACGGCGACCGGTTCGACATCCACCGCAAGGTGGGCCAGCACCTCACGTTCGGTTACGGCGTCCACTTCTGCCTCGGCGCCGCCCTAGCCCGCCTCGAGGGCCGCATCGCCCTGGACGAGGTCTTGAAGCGCTTCCCCGAGTGGGACGTCGACCACGACAACGCCCGTTTGGCCCCGACGTCTACCGTCCGAGGGTGGGAGACCCTGCCGGTGTTCACGAGAGGAGCTGCGTGATGGGAGAGGTGGACGGAAAGGTGGCGGTCCTCACCGGTGCCGGCTCCGGGATGGGTAAGGCCTCGGTGAAGGTCTTTGTCCGCGAGGGGGCGCAGGTCGTAGCCGGGGACATCAGCGGCGCCGAGAAGGACACGGCCGCCGAGGTCGGCGGGAGCGTGCTGCCTGTGCACTGCGACGTCACCCAGGAGGCGGACGTCGAAGCCATGATCCAAGCCGCGGTGGACGAGTTCGGACGAGTCGACGCCGTCCTCAACGTGGCCGGCATCGCCGACGGCTTCCTGGTACGTGACCTTACGATTGGGGCCTACGACAAGATCATGGACGTGGACCTGCGGGGCGTGCTGCTGGGGATGAAGCACGGCATCCGGGCGATGGCGAAGACGGGCGGCGCCATCGTCAACTGGTCCTCGGTCGGCGGGCTCAACGGCTCCGCCTACACGAGCGTGTACAACGCGGCGAAGTCGGGAGTGATCGGGGCCACCAAGGTGGCGGCCATCGAGGGCGGCTCCCTCGGTATCCGGGTGAACGCCATCTGCCCGGGCTTCATTCACACCGAGATCATGGGCGCCCACCCCGAGCACATTCCGGGGATCCTCGAGAAGGCCGTGCTCGGTCGCGGGGGCCAGCCCCAGGAGGTGGCGGAGGTTGCCTCCTTCCTGGTCTCGGACCGCGCCTCGTTCGTCACCGGAGCGATCATCCCCGTGGACGGGGGGTGGGCTGCACGTCTCGCCTAGGCACGCAGCCGGTACGGGCGCGGCGCCGGTACGACAACACGCTGCGCCACCAGCTGGCGACAGAGACCCGAGACCGCATCGTCGCCGCCGGGTCCGAGCTCCTTCACCGCACGTCGATCCGCGATTGGCGGGGGTTGACGGTCCGCGCTGTCGCCGATCGAGCTGGTGTCAACGAGCGGACCGTCTACCGCCACTTCGGGAGCGAACGGGGGCTGCGGGACGCGGTGATGCGCCGCCTCGAGAAGGACGCAGGCGTCGATCTCGACTCGATTCGGCTCGGGAACATCGCGGAGGTCACCGCCCGCATCCTCGAACACGGCTCCGGCTATCCCCTCGAGCGGCGGGCACCGGTCGACCCGACGCTCACCGATGCTGCCCAGCGCCAGCACGAAGCGCTGCTCCAGGCCGTGGCCGCGGGTCCCAACGCGTGGTCCGGTGCGGAGGGCATCGCTGCCGCCGCTGTGCTCGACGTCTTGTGGAGCCTTGGCTCCTACGAGCGTCTGGTGGTCGACTGGCACCTCGACCGCGACGAGGCGATCAGTGCCCTCACCTGGGTGGTCGGGCTCGTCGAGGAAGCGGTCGTCACCGGCCGTCGCCCGCACGCCCGGGAATAGCCTCGAGCTGACGTTGACATCGATGTCCTCGGGCGAGCCCCTCGGACCCAGCAGGGTCCTGTTGACCGATCGGGTGGCGGTCGTGACCGGCGCCGCGGTGGGCATCGGCCGCGCCATCGCCGTGGCCTTCGCCCGCTTCGGTGCCGACGTGGCCATGTGCGACCGCGACTCAGAGAACCTGGCCGCCGCCGCCGCCGACGTCGAGGCGACGGGGCGGGCAGCCCTCATCGGCCGGTTCGACGTCAGGGACGGGGGCGCTGTGGGCGAGTTTGCCCACGTTGTGCGGCAGCGCTTCGGCCGCGTGGACGTCTTGGTCAACAATGTGGGCGGCACGTTCAGGAGCGAGTTCCTGGGTCTGAGCCTCAAGGGACAGGACGCCCTGGTGCTCGAGAACTTCGACAGCGTGACCCACTGCGTGCGGGCCTTCGTGCCTCTGATGCCCGCCACCGGCGCCTCGATCATCAACCTCACCTCTGTCGAGGCCCACCGGGCCGCCCCCGGCTTTGCCCTCTACGCCGCCCAGAAGGCGGCCATAACGAGCCTGTCGAAGACCCTCGCCCTCGAGCTGGGCGCGACCGGTGTCAGGGTCAACTGCATCGCCCCGGACGTCATCCCCACGCCCGGCGTCGGGCCCCTCGAAGGTCCGGCCGGCCATGTCCCCCTGGAGACGGTGGGCCACGTCAACGACGTGGCCGCGGCCGCCGTCTACCTGGCCGGCGACATGGCCCGGTTCGTCACCGGCATCACGCTCCACGTCGACGGGGGCACGGCCGCCGCCGGCGGCTGGCGTCGCCTGCCCGCCTGCCCGACGGGGGGTGGGCGACGTGAGGTTCGTCTGGCGTACCAGCTGACCGGGGCCCCCGAGGGCGGTTCGGTGGCCGGGCGAGGGCCACCCTCTGCCTGCTGAGGACGGTGCGCGATGTCATCGGGGACCTCGTTTCACGGCAGCCCGGCTGCCAAGCGCACGGCGTTGACGATGCCCTGGTAGCCGGTGCAGCGGCACAGGTTGCCGGAGAGCGCCTCTCGGATCTCGTCGTCGCTCGGGCTGGGGTGGTCGCGCAGGTAGGCCGTCACCGACACGATGAACCCCGGTGTGCAGAAGCCGCACTGGAGCCCGTGTGCCTCGCGGAACGCCGCCTGCACCCGGCTGAGGCCACCATCGGGTGGCGTCAGGCCCTCGACGGTCGTGACCTCGGCGCCCTCGGCTTGGACCGCGAACAAGAGGCACGAGCGCACGGCATCGCCGTCGAGGAGGACCGTGCACGCCCCGCACACGCCGTGCTCGCACCCGAGATGCGTCCCGGTCAGCGCGCAGTCCTCGCGGAGGAAGTCGGCCAGCGTCTTCCTCGGCTCGACCAGCATCTGGCGGCGCTCGCCGTTGACCGTCAAGGTCACGGTCATTGGCTCAGGCACGCCGGGCCTCCTCGATCGCGGCTCGCAGGGCGCGAGCCACTACGACTCCGCCTACGGCGCGCCGATAGGCGGCCGAGGCGTGGATGTCGCCCGGGGGATCGCTCTCGGCCGCCGCCGCCCGCCCGGCCTCGGCCACGTCGGCGCCGGTCGCCGGGTTCCCGGTCAACGCCTTCTCGGCCTCGGACGCCCGCAGCGGCGTGCTGCCCATGCCGAACATCCCGATTGCGGCCCGGGCGATCCGATCGCTGTCGTCCAGCTCGACACCACAGGCGGCCCCTGTGAGAGCGAAGTCGCCCAGGCGCCGCGCCACCTCCTCGACGGCGAAGCCGCACCGTCCGGCCCAGACGGGAAAGCGGATGGCTGTGAGCACTTCGTCGGCCTCGGCGGCAGTCATGAAGGTCGATACGAAGAACTCGGACGCCGGCACCACGCGTGTGCCAGCCGCGCTCGCCAGCTCCAGCTTGGCGTCGAGGGCGAGGGCTACGGCCGGGTACTCGGCCGTAGGATCGGCGTGGGCCAGCGAACCGCCGATCGTTCCCCGGTTGCGGATCTGAAAGTGGCCGATGAGGGGCGTCGCCTTGGCCATGAGGGGCACGGCCTCGGCCACGGTGCGGTCACGCTCGATCCGGGCCTGGCGGACCAGCGCCCCTACCCGGAGCGTCCCATCTCGGCGCTTGACGCTCGCCAGCTCTCCGACGCGGTTGAGGTCGACGAGGTGATCGAAGCGGGCCAGGCGCAGGGCCATCATGGGTACCAGGCTCTGGCCCCCGGCCAGCACCTTGGTGTCCTCCCCGAGGTCGCGCAAGAGGGACACGGCCTCGGACAGCGTCCTCGGCGCGTGGTACTCGAACGGGGCCGGCTTCATCGTCTCGTTACGACCGGGGCGCCGTGAGCAGCTCGGGGACGTCCTCCCTGACGAGAACGACATCGCGAGCGCCGTCGGTTCCGACCGACAGCACCATGCCTGGCTCGAGGACGGCTGAGGGCGGGAGCACCTCGTAACCGAGGCCGATTCCGTGCACGTGAGCACCGATCTCGGCGACCGCCGCTCCCGCCCGGCACCTGGCGATCCCCGCGGTGAGCTCCTCCGGCCGGACGGGGCCGGGGACGGTTCGAGTGAGGTCGGCCTCCCACCCCTCCCGCAGTACGCCGACGGCCACGCTGACCCGCCCGCCGTTCCGGTCGATACGCGGTTCGAACGCGGCGGTCGTGACACCGGACGCGGCCATCGCCTGCATGGCGACGCCCTTGATCGTGCCGTCGGGGGCGCCGGCGCGGACCGCGTCGAGGGCCGCCGTCATCATCGCCTCGGCCACGGCCGCCGCGGCTCGGATCAAGGCGAGCTCCTCGGCTGACTTCGTGCGCCGAGCCGCCCTCATGACCGCTTCAGCGTCCACGAGCTCTGCCCCGGGAAGGGAGGAGGCCAGCAGGGCTTCGAACAACGGGGTGAGTCCGTCGACGCCGACACGGTTGGCCGGCGCCACCCCGGGGATGGCGGCGACCCGGCCGACCAGCGTGGCCGGGTTCCACGACGGTGCGTACAGGTTGTGGCGCGGGATCCCTTCCGGGATCCCGAAGTCCGTGGCAGACAGCAGGTGGACCGCAGCATGGTCGCGCACCACCACGCAACCCGGCGCGAACGCCCGCTCGCCCGCGAGGAACAGGCGACGCGCTCCCGAGACGTAGCGGGCGTTGCCCTCCCGCCCGAGGAGGAGTACGTCGATGGCCTGGCGGGCCATCTCTTCGAGGACGGCCTCCTTACTCATAGGGCGCGTGCGGGTAGTCGGTGAGGCGTTCGCAGCCACCTTCGGTGACCACCACGACCTCCTCGGCGCGGTAGCCGCCGTGGCCGTCCTCCCACACGACGGGCTCCAGGACGAGGACGGTACCGGGAGCGAGGACGACCTGGCTCTCGACTTCCTCGCCCAGGTCCGTGCCGCAGAACGGCAGCTCGGCGCTCTCGGTGCCAATGCCGTGGGCCACGTACAGATGCGGGAACCACGGCGGCTGTCCGCTGTTGGCCTGGCGGGCGGCGACGGCGACATCCCAGGCCGTTGCGCCGGGCTTGATGACCTCACGGCAGGCGCCGACGATGTCCAGGTAGCGGCGGAACTGTGATCGCTGACGGGCTTTCGGCTCGAACCCGACGCACCATGTCCGCCCGAAGTCGGACGCCCACCCGTCGACGTCGATGCCGGTGTCGTTGAGGATCACGTCCCCCTTCTCCAGAACGCGCCCCGACGCCGGAAGGGGAAACGGCAGGTGGCCGGTTAGCGTGAAGGGCCCGTCCGCCACCGACGAGGGGACGACGTTCCAGATGGGGTCGACGGTGTTGCCCGTGGCTCCCAGCTCGAAGATGCGCCGGAAGAACGCGGCGGTCAGGTCGGTGTCACGGAGTCCCGGCTTCACCAGGGGCAGGACGTCGTCCATCGCCCGCTCGTTGATGCGCTGGGCTCGGCGGATGGCCTCGATCTCCGCCGATGTCTTCACGAGCTTGGCGCTGCGGAGGAGTGGCCCAGCGTCAGCCGGCGAGCGCGGGGCAAGGGCCCTCCGAAGGGCGAGCGACGGGTACTCGTCGATCGCCAGCGTGCCCGGGTAGTCGGTGATGGCTGCGGCCAGGTCTTGGGCCGCCTCTTCGAAGTCGAGGGGCGGTGGCGAGATCAGGCGCGCGTCCGTAGGGGTGATGATCGCCACCTTCCTCGTAGCTCCGGCACGGGCCGGCTCCTGTGAGGGCGCGGGTTCACCCGTGGCGTAGGTGACGTTGTTCTCCCCGCACAGCACGACGACGTCGACGCCGTGGGCGCCCATCCGTTCGACGAGGCGGGGGTGCGGCACCTTCACATTCTTGTGGTGATTCCGACGTCGATGTCAACGTCCACTACTGTCGCTTCGTGAACCCCCCGAGCCTTGGCCGCCGCATCAGCCAGTTGGCCGAGGAGCGTCCTGACGCGCCCGGGCTCGTGTTCATCGCCCTTGACGGCGCCGAGCCCGCGTTCACGTGGCGCCAGCTCGATCGCCGGTCGAGCCAACTCGCGGGCGCGCTGGCCGAGCGCGGGCTCGGTCTCGGTGATCGCCTCGGCATCGGTCTGAGGAACTCGCCCCAGTTCGTGTTCGCCGTCTTTGCGGCCTGGAAGCTCGGTGCGGTGCCGGTGCCGATGCGTTGGGACCTGCCCGATTGGGAGCTGGGGCGGCTGCGGGCGGCGATCGACGGCAAGGTCCACCTTGGCGAGGAGGATCTGCGATGGATCGACACGACGGCCGAGCGCGACGTGCCAGGGTTGCCCGACGTCATCGCGCCCCAGTCGAATGGCACCGTTCCCCGGAGCGCGGCGACGAAGGTAAACAGGAGCGCCTTGATCGAGGCCCGCGGCGGGTAGCACGGTCAGGGTTTCGGCGGCAGCTTGGCTCGGAAGGTCACCGGGAGCAGCTCCAGGAGCTGGCCGTCGGGGTCCCGGACGAATAGCGCGTTGCCTATGTCACTCTCCTCGACGATCGTCCCTCCGTACGCGACCGCCTGTTCAGCGGTCGCCCGCACGTCCTCGACCGAGACCGACAGGTGGGTGAGACCGGGCTCATTCATCGTGCGTTCCCGGAACGGGGTCGTCACCGCGGTTCATCGTGCGTTCCCGGAACGGGGCCGTCACCGCGGTTGCGGAGTAATGCATCAGTTCGAGGACGAGCCCGTCGAGGGTGAGGTAGGAGCAGGTCACGCCCAGCGGTGGTTCCAGGCTGCTCAGCTTGGCCGTCGCCTCGTCGGGTGGGTTGATCTCGTACCAGGGCCTGAATCCGAGGACCTCCTGGTAGAAGCGCTTCGAGCGGTCGAGATCGGTGACGACCTGCCCCGTGTGGTTGTACGTGCCCATCGCCGTATCATGCACGCTCCCTTGGGTTGTCGGGAGGCTCGAGATGTCCGGCGAGGAGATCGAAGCATTCGAGATCCGGGTCGACGACGATGTCCTTGAGGACCTCCACCAGCGCCTCGCGGCCACCCGCTTCCCGGACCAGATCGAGGGGACGGGATGGGAGTACGGGACGCCGGTCGACTATCTCCGGGACCTGGTCGAGTACTGGCGCGACGCCTACGACTGGAGAGTGCAGGAGGCGCGCCTCAACCAGCTGCCCCACTTCCGGACGGGTCTCGATGGCCAGCCGACCCATTTCGTCCACGCCTTGTCGGATCGGCGAGAGGCCCTCCCGGTTCTCATCGTCCATGGCTGGCCCGGCTCGATCGTGGAGTTCCTCGACGTCATCCCGAGGCTCGCCCATCCCGACGCCCACGGCGGTGAGGCCGCCGACGCCTTCCACGTCGTCGCCCCCTCGCTCCCGGGCTATGCGCTGTCTGAGCCGACCCGCACCCGGGGCTGGGATCCCGCCCGCATCGCCCGCGCCTTCATCGAGCTGATGCGCCGCCTCGGCTACACCCGCTATGGCGTGCAGGGCGGCGATTGGGGTGCCCAGGTCGCAACGAGGATCGGCTCGCTCGATCCCGAGCACTGCGCGGCGATCCACCTCAATATGCCGATCGCCGACCGCCCCAAGGAGCCGGTTGATCTCACTGATGAGGACCAGGCCGACCTCGCCGCCATGGCTCACTTCTCCCGGGAGGAGTCGGCGTACGCCCAGGTCCAGGGGACGAGGCCGCAGACGCTGGGCGCGGCCCTGAACGACTCACCCGCCGGCCTCCTCGCTTGGATCGTGGAGAAATTCCGCGCCTGGAGCGACTGCGACGGCCATCCCGAGAACGCCTTCACCCGCGATCAGCTGCTCACCAACGTGATGCTCTACTGGGTGACGCAGACGATCACGCCCTCGATCCGTCTGTACTGGGAGCTCCAGCACTCAGGAGATGGCGCGCCTCCGTTCGTCGCCGTTCCGACCGGGGTGGGACGGTATCCGAAAGAGGTGATCCGCTTCCCTCGGGCTTGGGTCGAGCGCCGCTACAACCTCACGCACTGGTCGGTGATGCCCCGGGGCGGGCACTTCGCCGCCATGGAGCAGCCCGAGCTCTTCGTCGACGACGTCCGGGCCTTCTTCCGACCCTTCCGGCTGAGCCGCCCCATTGAGCCCGGGCTGGCGGGGCAGTAGAGTTTCGACATCGACGTCAAATCCGGTCCCCACTCACCGTGGTGCCGATCGTGCTGCCCGGGAGCGCGCTCACGGCCGAGGATCATCGTCGACCGAATGAGAACAGCTCGCCGTAGGTCGAACCGCGTATGACCGAGGCCGTGGCCCTC
>Ga0209577_10004827_pt1 | contig 12641 bp, 15 predicted proteins | sample GraSoiAngelo_109_FD_185874 | JGI IMG/M metagenome (GOLD analysis project Ga0209577, IMG submission 185874) | Grasslands soil microbial communities from the Angelo Coastal Reserve, California, USA - 14_0903_12_20cm (SPAdes) (version 2) | ecosystem: Environmental > Terrestrial > Soil > Grasslands... | reverse complement strand
CCATAGCGACGGGGAAACACCTGTTCCCATCCCGAACACAGCAGTTAAGCCCGTCAGCGCCGATGGTACTGGGCTGGCAACGGTCTGGGAGAGTAGGTCATCGCCGAGGTCTTTTTCTTTTGCCTACTGGCGGATCATTTCTCGGCGCACCGTCAGCCGCTCCACCAGGTCGACTTTGACCCGGACGCCCAGGCCCCACCGACTGGGAACCTGGATGGTTCCGCCTTTCTGGAGCACGAAGGGCGGCTCCACGATGTCCTCCGCCCAGTAACGGCCACTCGCGGAGATGTCACCGGGCAGCCGGAAATTCGGCAGCGTCGCCAGCGCGACGTTGCAGGCGCGACCGATGCCGGTCTCCAGCATGCCGCCGCACCAAACCGGCATGCCGGCATTTGCAGCAATGTCGTGGATCCGGCGCGACTCGGCAAACCCGCCGACGCGGCCCGGCTTGACGTTGATTACCTGGCAAGCGCCCAGCCGCACGGCATGTCGCGCATCCCGGGCTGACTCGATGCTCTCATCGAGGCAGATCGGCGTGCGAATCTCGCGCTGCAACGCCGCGTGATCGACCAGGTCGCCCGGTGAGAGCGGCTGCTCCAGCATGAGCAGGCCGAAGCGATCGAGCTGCGCCAGGTGGGCAGCATCATCGAGCGTGTACGCGGAGTTGGCGTCCGCCATCAAGGTGATTTCCGGATACCGTTCGCGGATAGCGCCGATTGCCATGACGTCCCAACCGGGCTCGATCTTGACCTTGATCCGACGGTAGCCCTGGCTAAGGTGCGTGCCGATGGCTTCCAGCAGCTCGTCCACCGTAGCCTGGATGCCGATGCTCACGCCTGTCTCGACCCGGTCCCGCGCGCCGCCCAGGAATGTCGACAGGGGTTTGCGCGCGTGCTCGGCGAGCGCCGCGGTGAACGCCATCTCGATGCAGGCCTTCGCCATGTGGTGGCCGCGCACCGGCGCGAAGAGGGTTTCCAGGGCGTCCACGTCGGGGAGGTCCTGTCCAATTACCGTTGGCAGCAAGTAGCCTTTGAGCATCTGCCAGGCGGTTTCCACCGTCTCGTACGAGTACCAGGGGCCCTCCCCGGCAACGCACTCCCCCCAATGAGAGCGACCATCGATCTCCAGGCGGACCAGCAGCGGGTAGCGATCCTGCTGGATCCCGAAGCTGGTCCGAAACGGCTTCAGCAGGCGCATCTGAAGCACGCGTAGCTCGACGCAATCGATCTTCATTCGGCTGGCGCTATCACCCAGGCCCCTTGGCGCTAGCGGCCGGCGCCATCACGTAAGCGCCCTGGCGCTGAAAATCCACCGCGATCATGCCGGCGGCAAGCGCCGTCTCGAACGCGGCCCGGGCCTCCATCCGCCAGCGAGCAGCGAGCTCCAGGCTGGTGCGTTTGATCGCCTGGAAATCCAACGGGATCCCGATCAGCGCCCAGCCGCGGCCGACGAGCGCGTGGCCATCCCGCTTGGGGCTGCCGTCGTCGCCGACCCGCAGCAGCACGACCGCCTCATCCATCATCGCGGCCGGCTTGGTTCGCTGGAGCCACCACTCCGCCTCGAGCCGATCGGAGGGTAATCCACGGTTCAGCTCGTCTTCCATCTCTCCGTAGTGGTTCCGATCGTACAGGCGCGCGATGCAGCCGAGCCGATGGAGGTTGATATAGGCGTTGCGCGCTTCGAGTGGATCGAAGGTCCAGGTGATGAGCTCGTAGCCGCGCCTGAGCGCATCGGCACGTTGGGCCTGTTTCAAGCCGATCCCGATGCCCGAGCCTCGGTACTGGGGCAGAACCGCGAGCTGGTGCGAGCACAACCGGAGCTGGCCGTCGCGCCGGCCGAGGAAGGCAAAGCAGAAGCCCACCAGGCCGCCGTCCGGTCGAAACGCGCCATGCACCAGCCCACCGTTCAGCTGTATCGTCAACAGCAGCTCGCGGGGCACGACGTTGCGCTCGGCTGCTCCCCAGACGTCGCGGCTCATCGCCTCGCAGGCCGCGTACTCCCGCTGCGATTGGACGAGCCGAATCTCGACACGCGGGAAATCCCGCGACCCTGACTCACGTGCGAAATCCGGCGACCGTGATTCAGGTGGGACAGCTTGCGGCACGCGCAAAATCGTAGCGCGCCCAGCAGGCTGAACCGTTAGACGATTACTTGCAGGTCCAGGCGCTCTGGCGGCCGGCGTTGTAGAAGACGAGCGCCGCCCGGGCCTGGGCATACGGGTCCCAGATGTTCTGGCCGGGAAAATTCGCGTTCCAGGTCGAAGGCATGAACTGGAAGAGCCCGCTGGCGCCGCTGTAGCGGTTGACAGCCAGCGGATTGTAGTGGCTCTCGCAATTGGCGACGCGCAACGCCCAACTGAGGCCGGGTGAGCTTCCAAAGACCGCGTAGATCGCGGCCAGGCCGTTGCCGCCGGAGCCGGGCGGGGGCGCGAAGGCGGATGGCGTCGGCGCCGCCTGGCGAACCGCCGCAGGCCGGGAAGCCGGATCGGGGGCGGCCGGCGGCACGGGAGGCGCCTCGACGGTATTAGCCTTGATCATCTCCCGGACCTGCGCGGCAGTGCGCGACGGCCCGGCGCTCGTCCACATGACATACCCCGAGTACTCGGCCACGACGCTCCGTGGCGAGACCGATCGTCCCGTCACCGCCGGAACCACCAGAACGAAGCCGAGGGCCAGTACGAGCGCGTGTCCGACCAGCGTGCTGGAGGGCCGCATTCGGCGGCGCCGCATGGCGAAAAGCACACGCTGGCCACCCCGCTGGAGGCGCCAGTAGCGCAGGACCACGCGCGCCGCGTAATCCGAAACCACAAGATGGTGGAGTCGCTCGCCAGTCAACCGCAAGATATGGGCACGAGTCTGCGACACGATAGCAATAACCGCTGTAACGCGCAAGGGGCCTTCCCTCCGTCACTAAACGACCGGAACCCTTCTGGCCCGTAGCGAAGACGAGAGGAAGGCGGTGAACTACGACGAGGCGTAACGGGCCGTCGTCCACCCTACCACAGCGAGTAGGCGGCCCGTCAAGCGGCCCTAGAGCGTCTCCAGGAGCAGCCGAAGCAGCTCGGTTCGCTGCAGCCAGCTCTCGACCAGAAGGTGCTCCGAGTCGGCATGCGCCCCGCCCCCGTCGGGACCGAGCCCGTCCAGCGTCGGCACCCCGAGCGCGGCGGTGTAGTTGCCGTCGCTGCCGCCGCCGGTGCTGGTCTCCGCTAGCGCGAAGCCGAGGTTGCCGGCCAGCCGCTGTGCCAGTTGCGCCAGGCGCGCGATGCCCGGGCTTCGCTCCATCGGTGGCCGGTCGGTCCCGCCGCTGATGCGCAGCCTCGCCCCGTTGAGCTTGGGTTGCAGGCCGCGGATCGCGGCGACGACCCGCTCTGCCTCCGACGCGCGCGAGAAGCGAACATCGATTTCGGCCCTGGCGCGCGCCGCCACCACATTGGGTCGTGTCCCGCCTTCGATGACCCCCACGTTGATCGTCGTGCCCCTCGCCACGTCCGCCAATTGGTTGAGGGCGAGGATCTGGTGGGCCAGCTCCTCCACGGCGCTGACGCCCTTCTCGGGTTCGACGCCGGCATGGGCCGCGCGGCCTTCGACGTCCAGGACGAAATCCGCGATCCCCTTGCGGGACGTCTTGATCGCGCCGCCGCTGGCGGCCGGCTCCAGGACCAGGACCGCCACTGCGGCGCGGGCGGTCTCCTCGATCAAGGCGCGAGAGCTTCCGCTGCCGATCTCCTCGTCGGAGGTGGAAAGCACGATCACGGGCCGCTGCCGCTGGGCGCCGGCGATCGCAAACGCCACCTCCACGATGCCGGCCTTCATGTCATAGCTGCCCGGCCCCGTGACCCGGTCGCCGTCGACGCGGTAGGGCAGTCGGGCCAGGGTACCCGCTGGCCAGACCGTATCGTGGTGGCAGAGCACGACGATGGGATCGGGGCCCGTCTCGGTGCGAATCTCGAGATGATCGCCGCGGTCGGGGCGCCGGTGGCGAACGGCCGGGATGCCGGTCCGTTCCAGGAAGAGCGTGGCCACCTGGTCAGCGCACGCGTCGCAGCGCGCCTTGTCCAGGGAAGGGGACTCGGCGGCGACGAGCCGCTCGAGCGCGGCGAGCATGGCGGCCCGGTCGACCCGTTGCATCGGCGTGGCGTCCATCCTACATGCGGGAAATCCCGCAGCCCTGACATACTCTAGGGACCACAGGAGGGAGAAGCCTATGAGTATTCACGCGCCGGAGACCGCGACCCGGATCCAGCTCGACCAGTCCGAGATGCCGACCCGCTGGTACAACATCCAGGCCGACCTTCCATTTCCGGGCAGCCCGCCACTGCATCCGGCAACCAGGCAGCCGGTCGGTCCGCAGGACCTCGCCCCGCTGTTTCCGATGGAGCTGATCAAGCAGGAAGTCTCACAGGAGCGCTACATCGACATCCCTCAGCCGATCCAGGAGGCGCTGCGGCTATGGCGGCCGACGCCGCTGATGCGCGCGACCCATCTGGAACGCGAGCTCAAGACGACGGCGCGAATCTATTACAAGTACGAAGGCGTGAGTCCGGCCGGGTCACACAAGCCAAACACGGCGGTGGCCCAGGCCTTCTACAACAAGGCGGAGGGAACCCGGCGACTGACGACGGAAACCGGAGCAGGCCAATGGGGTAGCGCGCTCGCATTTGCGACCAAGCTCTTCGATCTCGAATGCATGGTCTACATGGTGCGGATCAGCTTCGAGCAGAAGCCCTACCGGAAAAGCATGATGCAGGTTTGGGGCGCCGACGTGGTGCCCAGCCCTTCGGAGCGGACGCAAGCGGGCCAGCGGATCAGGGCGGAGAGCCCGGACTCGACCGGGAGCCTGGGGATCGCCATTTCGGAAGCGATCGAGGATGCAGCCTCCAGAGACGACACCAAGTACTCGCTGGGCAGCGTGCTAAACCACGTCTTGATGCACCAGACCATCATCGGCGAGGAGGCGATGGCACAGATGGAGCGGGCCGGCGCCATGCCGGATGTCGTTGTTGGCTGCGTGGGTGGAGGCAGTAACTTCTCTGGTCTAGCCTTTCCATTCCTCCGGGACCGCCTCCAGGGACGGAGTAAAACACGGTTTCTGGCGGTCGAGCCAGCAGCGTCGCCGTCGATCACGAAGGGTAAATACGCCTACGACTTCGGCGACACGATTGGGATGACTCCATTACTGAAGATGCACACCCTCGGTCACGCGTTCGTGCCGGACGGGATCCATGCCGGCGGACTGCGCTATCACGGCATGGCGCCGCTGGTATCCGCGCTGGCGGATCATGGCTTCATCGATGCGGTGGCCTATCCGCAGCGCACCGTCTTCGACGCGGCGGTGCAGTTCGCCCGCACCGAGGGGACGATTCCCGCACCAGAAAGCGCCCACGCGATTCGCGCCGTGATCGATGAGGCGGTGAGGGCACGCGAGCGTGGCGAGTCACCGGTCATCCTCTTCAACCTCAGCGGTCACGGGCTGCTCGACCTGGGAGCCTATGACAGCTACTTTGCCGGCACTATGACCGACGTGACGCTCTCCGAGTCGCGCGTCCAGGAGCTGGTCGCCGCGCTGTAAATCCTTTTCTGCGGCTCGAGGGAGCAGGCGCTAGTGTTTGCCGCCTTCGCGGCCGATGGCCGCCATCCGGTTGCGGTCCTGGCTGGAGGCTTCGCCGCCCTTGCGGCCCGCGGCCCGCGCCTCCTCGGAGGAGAACTCGTGCGCGGCGCCTTTCTCATGGGCGGCTTTACCACCCTTGCTGCCGGCCTGGCGGGCCTCTTCGGGGCTGAACTCGTGTGCCGATCCCTTCGCGTGCGCCGCCTGACCGCCCTTGCTGGCGATCTGGCGTTGCTTTATCTCATCCATGGATCCGAAGCCCCGCTTGCCGCTTGCTGGCATTTGTTCGCCTCCTTTCAGCTGGACGTTCTACGAGGATCTGCGGCAAGGAACCCGCCGAGAACCCGTATTGCTAGCGCCGTTATCAATTTAGCTGACATGGCTAGGCGCCTGTCAAGACGCGGTGCTGGGAGCGCCCAACCCTGCCCCTCCCCCGCCGGCGGGGGGAGGGAGGGCCTGATCAAATGTCGGCTAGTATCCGGCGGGCTCGCGTCCGCTGAAAAAGGCTCGCACCCGCTCGCCGATTGTCGGGCGCGGCCGGTATGGCGTCCGCGCTCGAGGACGATCGGCGGCGGTCGACGCGGCCACCGCGCCGCGGTCGGTCGCGGCAACGCCTCGATCCATGCCGCGGAGTTCGCTGCGGACCCGAGCATTTTCTTCGCGCAGCCGCTGATTCTCGCGGCGCAGGTCGTTGAGCGCCGACTCGCGGGTCGTGACGCGACGGCGCATCGACCCGACCCGCACCCCGTGGACGAGGCCCGAGTAGAGCATGTACAGCAGGAACAGCGCGCCGACGACGGCAGCCGCCAGGACGACCGGGACCCAATCGGGGACTGCGGACCAGTGCCACTGCCACAGGGTGACGTCATGCGTGGCGGTGTTCTGGCTCGCGTAAACGGCGACGGCCGCTCCCGCGACGATCAGCAATAGCAGGAAGAGGAGCATGGGCAATCCCTCCAGAGCGATATTAACAGTGTAGGTATAACGTTACCTGACAGCCGGTTGCTGGGTCAAGACGGGAATTCAGGCCATTCGGCTGGTCAGCGGAGAGGGTCGCGGAGATCGCGTAGGGCTGCGGTCGCGAGAAAACCGCACGCCAGGACCAGCGTTGCGAGTCGGATCCAGGCGAGCCACCAGCCTCCGGCGGCCGTGAGGCTGAACGTGAGCGCGGCGCAGAGGGACGTACACAGGCCCGAAATCAGCCACATCGGCCAGCGCCGGCGTCCGGGCCACGCAAGCAGAAGGCACAAGAAGAAAGCGACCAGGATGAAACCCCCCACCATCCTGGTCGCCATCGGCGCACCCCCCAGGTCGATCGGCGCCCCCACTGCCGAAAGCCTACGTGGGATGTCCCGCTCGCGGTATCCCCCAGGGTGATGAAAGATGGCCTCGACGCGATTCCAATCGGGGGAGCCCGAACGGGGGAGGGAGGGTCCTGGCTAGATCAGATGCGCCCGGGACGCCGCCGCCACCGCCTCGGCGCGGTTGCGGGCGTGGAGCCGGCTGAGCAGGCTTTCCACATAGGTCTTGACCGTGTTTTCGCTCAGGTGGAGATGGCCTGCGATCATCGTGTTGGAGTAGCCGTCCGCAACCAGGCGCAGGACTTCGTGCTCGCGCCGCGACAGTCGGACCGCCGGTGGGGCGGTTCCGCTGCTGACCGCCGTGACCGTCGTCGGCCCTGACCCGTCCAGTCCGGCCGCCCGCTGGGCCGCGACCCCCACCACGATCCGGTCGTAGGCCGCGAGGATCGCCCCGGCGACCACCATGATGAGGCTCCAGAGCAGGACGTCCCGAGGGTTGAACGGGACGCCGAAGAAGGCCAGAAGGGCGGCATGCAAGAGGATCATGCCGAGGACGAAGATGGCGACCGCGAGCATGGCGCCTTCGGCACCGTCGTAGGCGACCAGCCAGACGATCAGCAGGATGTAGGCCGCGTAGATACTGGTACTGGCGCCCACCCCGCCGAAGACGAACAGGACCGCGAAGTAGCTGATCGTATCCAGGAGAGTCAGCGCGCGTCCCATCCGAAGGACCGATTCCTCGTCGGCCCGCGGGATGTTGACCATCGCCCAGGCGTTGTAGACCGCCACCCAGACCAGGATCAGCGCCAGGCCGGCGGGGACTTTCGGGGGCACCATCAGGGACAGGATGGCGGCGAACACCAGCCCGGGCCAGCGGCCGATGATATTGACGACGGCCAATCGGCGGATGGTGCTGGGATTCAGGCGCGGCCGTTCGATGGAATCCAAACCCAGGAACGATAGCGTCCGCATTGTCCCCAACCTCCGCCCTGCCCCCATCAGGGTGGCCCCATTCTACTGGCGTTCCGGTTGGCCGTCCAGCGGCCGGGGCCGGCGCGGCCGGCCATGTCTATGCTCAGGGGGCGATGTCGGTCTTGATCCTCGACGGCGATGACACGCTCTGGGAAAACAACGTTCACTTCGAGCAGGCGATCGAGGACTTCATCGACTTTCTCCACCACTCGACGCTCAGCCGGGAACAGGTGCGCACCACCCTGGATGAGATCGAGCGACTCAACAGCCGGGTCCACGGCTACGGCTCCGTCGCCTTCGCCCGAAACCTGCGCGAAACCTACGAGCGCCTCGCCGAGCGCAAGCTGCACCCGGATGACCTCGATCACGTGATGAACCTCGGCCGTCGAATCCTGGACGTCGAGCTCGTTTTGCTACCCGGGGTGGCCGAAACGCTAATCGATCTCTCGCGGCGACACCGCCTCCTGCTGTTTACGAAGGGTGAGCCGGAGGAGCAGCGGCTCAAGGTCCGGAGATCCGGGCTGGAAGATCAGTTCGAACGAGTCGTAGTCACCAAAGAGAAAGATGTCGCCGGCTATCGCGACTTGATTCGGGCTCACCGCATTGACGTTGACCGGGCCTGGATGGTTGGAAACTCGCCCCGGTCCGACATCATTCCAGCGCTCGAGGCCGGACTTCACGCCGTCTACATTCCGCACGAGCACACGTGGCGCCTCGAGCAGGCCGAGGTTCCCGCGCAGGACGGGCGGCTCCTTACGCTGACGTCGTTCCGTCAACTCCGCGATCACTTCTGACGGCGGTACCGGCACCGGGCGGTCCTTAAACGTTATAATGTGACTAACACGATGTCGGCTAGCGCAACTAGTGCATCGAGCTGGCTGCGTCAAGCCCGGCGGCCGCCGGCGCCGTCCGCACATGCCGTGCTAATGGCGGTCCTGATCCTCGCGCTCGCGCTCGGGAGCGGCGGCTCCAGTGGCATCAGCTTGCCAGCCGGATCCGCGGCGGCGGCTAACGGACCGGCCGCGGCAACGATGAGCGAGTCGGCCGCCTTCCAATCGGACGCCCATCAATTGGAAGCGCGGTACGCCGGCAATCCAGCAGCCCTACGCGAGGTGGGCCGCACCGCGCTGGCCACCGGGCGCAACGAGGCGACGATTGCCGGCTTCCTCAGGCTTCGCTGGGTGGCGCGGCTCGACGCGGGACTGGAGCGCTATGGCGCGTCGCTCGCTGTCAGCGACCCGGCGCAGCTCGCCCTCGCGGTCGCCGGGCTTGCGCATTACAGCGCGGAGATTCATCGCGGCCTGCTCTACGACGGTCCCAGCCGGCTGATCATCGTGTCTGTGCAGGGGCAGCGGCTGGTCGCCTACGACAATGGGCGGACGGTCCTGGACACGCCCGTTACCACCGGGCGACCGTCGCTCCCGACGGATATCGGCGCGATGCGGGTGTTGCGAAAGGACGCACCCTGGACGATGCAGTCGCCCTGGCCGAAGGGTTCGCCCGAATGGTATCCCGATACGCCGGTCCAGATGGTGCTCTGGTTCACGGCGAACGGCGAAGGCCTTCACGACGCCAGCTGGCAGCCGGATTCCACACTGGGGCCAGGATCGCAGAGCGGCCCGTTCGCCAGCCACGGCTGCATCCACCTGACCCTCGCGGCGGTCCGAACGCTGTTCGATTGGGCGCCGCTTGGCGCACCGGTTGTCGTCTACCCGGGCGACGGCTCGCCGCTGGCGGTCCAGGAAGCGCAGCAGTCGGTTGACGCGGCGGGGAATCCCGTCAGCGGCGTGCGCGGCGCCTGAGCCCGGAACCTTTTGCCAGTGTCCGCGTCCTGAATATGGAGAAGTGTGATGACACGGGTCATGCTGTCCATTGCGATCGCGCTGGCGATTGCGGCCTGCGGCACGCCGGCGGCGCAGCCCGGAACCGGTATTCAGGGCAGCGTCCAAGTCGGCCCCACTTGCCCGGTGGAGCGGATCAACTCGCCATGTCCGCCGCATCCGATGGCCGCGACGGTCGTCGTGCGTAGCGGCAACGGGGCTGAGGTCACTCGCTTCCATTCCGGCCCCGATGGGCGATTCAAAGTCGACCTGGCGCCGGGGAGCTACACCCTGATCGGTCTGACCGTGGGCTCCAGCTTCTTGCCGCGGCCGATTCCCACGTCGGTCAAGGTGACGCCCGGAACCTACACGGTGGTCAACGTCGAGTACGACAGTGGCATCCGCTGAGGGCTGCGGCCTGAACCGGCCGTTAGTTGCCGATGTGACCAGCCGGGATGGTGCCCATCCGGCCGCGGCGGTAATCGTCGAACGCCTGGGCAAGCTCTTCGTGCGTGTTCATCACAAAGGGGCCGTACCAGGCGACCGGCTCGCCGATGGGCTCACCGCCGATCACCAGCACCTCGAGGTTCGGTGTCCGGCTTTCCTGGACGAGGTCCGCCGTGAGGGTCATTACGTCGCCGGCGCCGAACGCGGCCAGCTGTCCCGTGCGAATCGCGGCACGAGCCGGCCCCACGGTACCGCGTCCCGCCAGCAGATACACGAGGCCATTGAAGTCGCGCCGCCAGGGAAGGCGGAGCTCGGCACCGGGGTTGACCGTGACGTGCAGCATCGCGATGGGGGTGTGAGTGATCCCCGGTCCGGCCAGACCGGCAATCTCGCCGGCGATCAGCCGCACGAGCGCACCGCCGTCCGCTGACGACAAGAGCGCGACCCGCGCCGCCCCGATGTCCTGGTAGCGGGGCGCCGTCCACTTTTGCTCAGCCGGCAGGTTGACCCAGAGCTGGATGCCGTGGAACAGACCGCCACTGGCGACCAAGGCCTCCGGCGGCCGCTCAATGTGCAGAATGCCAGACCCCGCCGTCATCCACTGCGTCGCGCCATTCGTGATGAGTCCGCCGCCGCCCGTCGAGTCCTGATGCTGAAAGGTGCCGTCGATCATGTAGGTCACCGTCTCAAAGCCGCGGTGTGGGTGCCAGGCGGTGCCTTTGGGCTCACCCGGGCCGTACTCGACCTCACCCATCTGATCCATGTGAATGAAGGGATCGAGGACCTGCGGGTCGAGGCCATAAAAGGCGCGGCGCACCGGAAAGCCTTCGCCTTCCACGCCCTTCGGCGCGGTCGTGATGGCAAGCACGGGGCGATCGAGGCACACGGCCCGGTCGGGGTCCGGGATCCGCGGAAGCGTCAGGATGTTCTCGACGGTGACAGCAGGCATTACAACAACGCTAACCGTCCGGCGCCGCCTGGTATTCCCCCGCTGAGCCGTACAGCAGCGCCGCGTAGGCTGACATGGCCAGGGCGAAGCCCCCCGCCATCAGCATTGAGCTGAAGTTGATGATGAGCATCCCGAGTGCGAACCATAGTGTGCGGCGAAACCCAGCGACTTCCACAACAAGCTCCAGACGGCATGGAGCGTAACATCGAGCGACCGCTCCGGCTTTCCGCTAAGGTCAACTGCCATGCGGATCGGGGTGATGATCGAAGCCCAGGAGGGTCTTACCTGGGAGCGATGGTTTCGGCTCGCGGAGCGGGTCGAGTCGCTCGGCCTCGACTCCCTCTGGCGCTCGGATCATTTTTTCAGTCTGAGTGGACACCACGACCGCCCGGCGCTGGAGTGCTGGACGTCACTGACCGCGCTGGCGCAGCGGAGCCAACGGATCCGGTTCGGTCCACTGGTGAGTCCGATGACGTTTCGGCATCCAGCGCTGCTGGCCCGGATGGCGGCCGCCGTCGACGGGCTGTCCGATGGCCGTCTGGTGCTCGGCGTGGGCGCTGGCTGGAACGACAGCGAGCATGCGGCGTTCGGCATCACGCTACCGGCCCTCAAGGAGCGGTTCGACCGACTCGAGGAGGGCATCGCCGTCATCAAGGCGCTCTGGTCTGGCGGAACGGTCGACTTCGACGGCCGTTACTACCCACTCCGCGGCGCGAGCGCGTTGCCGCGTCCCATCCAAAAACCGGCGCCGCCATTGCTGATTGGCGGTGATGGCGAGCTCCGGCTGCTCCGGATCGTGGCCCAACACGCCGACGAGTGGAACAGCCACGCGCCGGGACCGGACGTGTATCGGGCGAAGCGGGCCCGCCTGGAGGAGCACTGCCGGGCTGTCGGTCGGGATCCCAACGCGATTCACCGCTCCTGGATGGGTGGCATCCTGATCGGGCGCGACCGGAGCGAGGTCTTAGAGAAAGGACGCTGGTTCCACTCGTTTCTCGGGCCGCTGGCCGGCGGGTCGCCTGGGGCGGTGCCGGAAGTGCTTCGGCAACGACACTGGCTGGTAGGCACCCCGGATGAGGTCGCCGGCCAAGTGGACGCCTGGTCGGCGGTCGGCGTTGAGCGGGTGATGCTGCAGTGGTACAACCTCGACGACCTCGATGGGCTGTCCCTACTGGCGCGCATCGGCCGCCCCTAGCGGGTCAGGGACTCGCGGTTGCGCTGACCGACGCGCTCGGCGTCGCGGTGGCACTCGACGATGGCGTCGCGCTCGTGGTGGGCGTGGCAGTAGGTGTCGGCCCGGTCACGGGCAGCTGCTTTTGCGTGATCTTGCCGATAGTCGGCAGGTCGGACTGTGCCGACGGCGGACGCTCGACGGGTGCGTTGAGCAGGCCATACGCGAGCACCACGGCGACGACGACCGCCAGCGCCCCAGGGACGATGCCGGCTCGGCTCGGTCGTTGCGGGCGATCGCCGGTGTTTTGCGCCGAGCGCCCGTAGATCTGTCGGTAGGGCGTCAGCTGAACGCCTTCCGCGGCGAGGCTCGCCCAG
>Ga0209577_10004826_pt1 | contig 12641 bp, 13 predicted proteins | sample GraSoiAngelo_109_FD_185874 | JGI IMG/M metagenome (GOLD analysis project Ga0209577, IMG submission 185874) | Grasslands soil microbial communities from the Angelo Coastal Reserve, California, USA - 14_0903_12_20cm (SPAdes) (version 2) | ecosystem: Environmental > Terrestrial > Soil > Grasslands... | reverse complement strand
CCGCTGAGAACGATCCCGCCCACAAGCAAATTATTCCCTACGTCATCGTCGCCCATCGCGAGCGTGTGCTGTATTACGTGCGCGGAAAAAAGGCGGGCGAGCAACGATTGGTCGCAAAGGGATCAATCGGAATTGGCGGACACATGAACGATACCGACGAATCGTTGTTTGCCTGGGACGAGGAAGCTTATCGGGCCGGAGTTCAACGCGAAGTGAACGAAGAGATTCGAATCGAAACAACTTTCGAAGATCGCATTGTCGCGCTGCTGAACGATGATACTACCGAAGTCGGCCGCGTTCATCTCGGAGTAGTGCATGTTTTCAAACTCGATGAACCAAAAGTCGAGAAACGTGAGGCAATGATTACGAATCTGGAATTTCTCGGTCGCGACGAACTACTGAAGCGTCGAGGTACGCTGGAAACATGGTCACAGCTATGTGTGGATCAGCTGGAAGAGTTGTTGACCTAAGACGTGCGGTCTATTCCGGCGGCCGCTCGTAGGTGACGCCAAAATCGGTGATCAGCCAGACGCCGCTCGGGCGCGCAATGGTGAAGTTCACCGTAGCATGCTGGGTGGGATACGTAAGGATGGTTTTGTAACTGCCGTGCGGCGAACCGAAGTAACCCTCAAACTCTAACTGACCATCCAGCTTATAGTTGCGATCGGGGACGCCCAGTTTGGTAAGATAATAGATGAACTGATCGTCCATCGCCGGCGGTACGGCCACTCGCCGATCAGAGGCGACCTTGCCGTGGAGCCATTTTACATCGTGCTGGAAAGCGCACTTTTCGATTATTTCATGTGTAAAAGCCTCGCCTTCGACCTTCGCGTCCTTCCGCATGCTGTTGAGAAAAAACAGCCCGGCCCCAATGACGGCGATAACGATGATAATAAAAACGAGGGCTTGCCCGGCCTCGGATCCCTGGTACGGGCGATTCGGCCAGTCGTCAGAGCGTCTTATTGCTAACGAGTATTTGGTCATTCTTCAGATTCGGCGGTTAGAGTCGCCCCGCTCTGTCGGGGCGTCCCGAGTGCAAGTAAGTTGGCGACAGAGCGCCAGGGTCAATGTGAAAAAACAATATGAGACGGCTTTCTGCTCCTTGCCAAGCTTTCTTTCCTGGAGGGGCGAGCCCGTTGTGCGCATTGGTGTTGCTAAGCGCCGCCCTCCACTTCGGCGCGTCAAATCAGTTTCCGTAACCAAATCCGGTTCCTTTAATCACCTGATTGTCGCGGATCAATGCGCCATGGGATTGTTTACCGGTGTACTGACCAAAGCGATTACGCGAGTTCACCCGAAACTCGACCAGCCACCCGTAAATGTGCTCGCCATTTCTACCCAGATCACCTGGCTTCGGATCGCCTTGCCATTCAATTTTCGCGCTGTCGGCATCGAGCAGCATTCCTTGGAGCCAATTCCAGACAATTTCCTTGTAGTTTTTCGGATACGGCCCGCAAAGAGAAGAATCGACATTCTGCGCTAAAGCGCTGACCACAAAAAGGCAGGTAATGGCAAAGGCCAGCTTCACGGCTCCAGAAAAAACAAAACGACAGAAATCGTCGATCAAAAACATTGCGCTTTTATGGGATTCCCGCATAGCACAGGCTTTCCAGTCCAAGTTGTTCGCGCCAGAATCTTGAAATGAGCGTTCGCCTCTTAATTTTTGTTATAGCGCTGGCTTGTTTTTCAGAAACCTCGTCCGCGCAGGGAGCTCCAAGCCCTTCACCTAGACCGGTGGCGATTCCCACCGGCATCACCGACCCGGCGGCAGCGACCCGCGCCTGGCTTGACACCATCCCGCCGGATGAAAAAGCGCGCTCGGATGCATATTTCGAAGGCGGTTATTGGCTGATTCTCTGGAATTTTTTGCTTACCGCCGCGATTGCCTTGCTCCTCCTAACGACCAGGCTTTCCACACGAATTCGGGATGTGGCGGCCAGAGTAACGAGATTTAGGCCAATTCAGGCTGGCATTTATGCAATTGGGTTTGCGCTTATTACCGGAATATTGAGTTTTCCGCTGAATTTTTACGAAGGTTTCGTGCGAGAACATCAGTATGGAATGTCCAATCAAATCTTTTGGGCATGGTTTAGTGAATCGCTCAATGCTTTAGAGATCGCTGTCGTCATTCTGGCTATCTCTCTCGCGATTCTTTACCGCATTTTTCAGGCGACAGAACGCACCTGGTGGATATGGGGAACGGTATTTGGAATCATCCTGATCACGATCGGAAACATAGCGGCGCCGGTTCTGATCGAACCGATTTTTAACAAGTACACCCCGCTGACCGATCCAAAGATTCGTGATCCAATTCTCGATCTGGCACGCGCGAATCAGATTCCGGCCACGCAAGTTTTTGTCGTCGATCAGTCGCGACAAACCAAGCGAGTGAGTGCAAACGTCTCGGGTTTGGCCGGCACGACCCGAATCGCCCTTAATGATAATCTGTTGAATCAATGCACGCTGCCCGAGATTCGCGAAGTGATGGCGCACGAGATGGGCCATTACGTTTTGAATCACGGCGCCAAGGGCACAGCATTTCTCAGCATCTTCATTTTCGTCGGCTTTGGTCTGGCCGCGATAATATTTAATCGGGTGATTGGAAAACGCGGATCGGCCTGGGGCGTCACTGGAATCGCTGATCCGGCGGGATTCCCGCTGTTAATGTTAATCTTTGCGACTTACGGATTCGTGCTGACGCCAATCTCAAATACGATAGGTCGCAATATTGAGCGGGAAGCGGATGCGTTTGCTATTAATGCAGCGCGCGAGCCCGACGCCGCAGCCATGGTCGCGTTGAAGCTGGGGAAATATCGCAAGTTGGAGCCGAGCCCGTTGGAGGAATTCATCTTTTTCGATCACCCCAGCGGCCGTTCGCGCATTCGCATGGCGATGGATTGGAAGGCGGCACAGCTGCCCTGCGGGGAAGTGAAATAACGACAAATTATTTTAGAGAAATTGGACGTAGACTTCGAGCGACCGCGGCTTGCCGATCACAAACAGCAGTCTCCAATCGCCGATTGCAGAAAGCGCCGCTTCCTGCCTAGTTCCGCTCGTCGATCGGCACGACTTTCTTGCCGACTCGCTCACCGACATATTGGCTCAACGGCCGGTAAAGGCGATTGTCTTCCAGTTGCTCCAGCACCTGCGCGCACCAGCCGGAACACCGGGCAATGGCAAAGATCGGTGTGAAAAGATCGGTCGGAATACCCAGTGAGTAATAGACCGTCGCGGAATAGAAATCGACATTGGCGTTCAGATTTTTCTTTTCTTTCATCAACTGAGCGATTCGTTCCGACATCCGGATCCACTTCGGTTCACCAATTTTTTCGCTTAGCTTTCTCGCCATCGCCCGCAAGTGTGGTGCACGCGGGTCCAGCGTTTTGTAAACGCGATGGCCAATGCCCATGATCTTCTTTTTTTGCGCCAGTTGCTTTTCGACGTAGGCGTCCACGTTGTTTTCCTCACCAATCTCCTTCAGCATGTGAATGACGCCCTCATTCGCGCCGCCGTGTAACGGCCCTTTCAGAGTTCCGATCGCCGAAGTGATAGCGGAATAAAAGTCGCTTAGCGTCGAAATTGTGACCCGGGCGCTAAAGGTCGATGCATTCATCCCGTGATCGGCGTGCAGGACAAAGGCGACGTCCAGCGCGTCGGTTGCTTCCTTGGGCTGCGGTTTACCACATATTAAATAGAGGAAATGCTCAGCCTCAGTCAGGTCGTCGCGCACTGGTGGCAAAGATTTTCCCTGCCGGGCGCGGTGAAAATAAGCCGCGATCACCCCAATTTTGGCGGTGATACTTCGGGCGCGTCGCTCGTTTATTTCCCGTGTCGCTTCTTTGTGGATATCCGGATCATAGAGTCCCAGCATTGAGATAGCCGTGCGCATCACGTCCATGGGATCGGCATCTTTTGGGGCCGACTTTATGAACTCGATAACGGGCTCTGGCAACTGCCGCTCGGCCCGTAAGGCACGGGTGAAGTCATCGAGCTCGCGCCGGTTGGGCAATTTCCCTTTCCACAACAGGTAGACCACTTCCTTGTAGTCGACTTTGCCGGCCAGATCGTTGATGTCGTAACCGGAATAAACGAGTTGACCCTTATCGCCTATGACGTCGCTTAATCGCGTGGTATTGGCAATAACACCTTCCAAGCCTCGGGAAACATTCGGCGCCTTTGGCTGTGGAGTAGTTCCTGTTTTTTGCAATTCGGACATTTCAGCGAAAGTAGCTCAGCGCTTCATTCGCGCAATGAGCGTATCCGCCATTGTTGCTGGTGTCTCGGCTACGGCAATGCCGGCGGCTTTGAGCGCTTCGATTTTTCCCGCAGCTGTGCCCTTGCCACCGGAGACAATGGCACCAGCATGTCCCATCCGGCGGCCGGGTGGCGCGGTGACACCGGCGATAAAAGCCGCGACCGGTTTGCGGCAATTATCCTTGATCCATGCGGCGGCTTCTTCTTCAGCCGAGCCGCCGATTTCGCCAATCAGAATCATCGCTTCGGTCCCGGGATCATCATTAAACATCCTGACGGCATCGAGATGCGACATGCCGTTGATGGGATCGCCACCAATTCCGATGCAGGTCGATTGTCCATGCCCACGACTCGTTAGCTGCCAAACTGCTTCATAGGTTAGCGTTCCCGACCGGGATATGACGCCGATATTTCCAGGTTTATGAATGTAACCCGGCATGATGCCGATCTTAGCCGCTCCGGGAGTGATGATTCCGGGACAATTTGGACCAATCAGACGCGATCCCTTTCCGGCCATTTGCGCCTTCACCCGCATCATGTCCATCACGGGAATGCCCTCCGTGATGCAGACAACCAGCTCAACGCCGGCGTCAGCGGCTTCGAGAATGGCATCGGCCGCGCCCGGCGGTGGCACAAAGATCATTGAGACATTGCAGCCCGTTTCACGTCGTGCTTCCGCGACGGTGTCGAACACAAGAACTTTGTCGTCGAATTTTTGGCCGCCTTTTCCCGGCGTCACCCCGGCGACGACATTCGTTCCATACTCCATGCATTGTCGCGTATGAAAAGCACCGGCGGTGCCGGTGATTCCCTGCACCACGAGCCGAGTATTTTTATCGACTAATACAGACATGTTTGAAATGACCAACCTTCGCCAGACTTCGGCATGGCAACCGAATGACGAAACGGCTGCCTCATTTCTTCCTCTTGTGCACGACCAGCTTGTTACCATCGGGGTCGCGAAACTGTGCCATCCAGCAAACCGGTGTCTCGGTTTTCGGAATGTCGAACGTGACATCACGCGATTTCAGTCTTTCGATCGTGGCGTCCATATCATCGACTTCAAATGCGACTGTTGTTCCATCGCGCGAAGGCTGCCAAGCCGGATGACAGCCGACACCGATGGTAGTGTCACCGAAATCATACTCGACCCACGCCCCTCCCATTTGGCTTCTGGCCGGCTTCAATTCCAATGTTTCCTGATAAAATTTGCGTGCGCGCTCGGCGTCAGAAACTGCAATAGCAACGAAAGCTACTTCTTTAATCATAAACAGGGTTCTTTCTCATTTTCTGGTTTCAATTTGTGAATCACAATGTTGTTGCCATCAGGGTCTCCGATGATTGCCATATGGCAGCAAGGACTTTCGAATGGTTTGGTCGTAAAGGGTACTTTTCGATCCTTCAAGTAGTTGATGGTCTCCTCGAAATCTTCTACTTCCAGGGCCGCTCCGGTTCCCTGATCCGACGGTACCCATTCCGGACCGACATTGGCGATGGCGAGAGTGTTATTGCCAACCGAATATTCCACCCATTTTCCATCCATCATTTCGCCCGAAACTTTCAGGCGGAGGACGTTTTCATAAAATGCACGCGCCCGTTGCATGTCGGTAACGGGAATGGCGACGAAAGCGAGTCCGTTAATTTTCATCGCATTTTTGCTGCCTTAACGGCCTTCTCGGCTGCATCAGCTAGGTCATCTGCGGTGATCAACGCCAGACCGCTTTCCTTGAGCAACTGTTTGCCCTTCTTCACATTCGTCCCTTCCAGTCGCACAACCAATGGCACCGAGAGGTGCACCGTTTTGGCGGCGTTAATAATCCCCTGTGCGATCACGTCGCACTGCATGATTCCACCAAAAATATTGACCAAAATCGCCTCCACGTTTTTGTCCGCGATTAGAATCTTAAAAGCTTCCGTGACCTGCTCTTCGGTGGCACCCCCACCGACGTCGAGAAAGTTGGCGGGATTGCCGCCATAAAACTTGATAATGTCCATCGTCGCCATCGCGAGTCCGGCGCCATTAACGAGACAGGCAATATTTCCATCCAGTCCAATGTAATTGAGCCCGTGCTTTGATGCTTCCACCTCGCGCGGATCTTCCTCCGCAGTGTCGCGCATGGCTGCGACTTCCGGATGCCGATATAGTGCACTATCATCAAAGTTAAATTTTGCATCCAGGGCCAGCACTTCTCCCTTTGGAGTAACGACCAAGGGATTCACTTCCACCATCGAGCAATCGAGGCCAACGAATGCGCGATATAAGCCGTCGAATGACTTCGAGGCGGCTTTCAGTTGTGATGATTCAAACCGCAGCTCCTTCGCCAGTTTGCGTGTTTGAAATGGTTGCAAACCGGCCAGCGGGTTGATTGATTCGCGAATAATCTTTTCTGGTGATTTAGCGGCTACGGTTTCAATTTCAACGCCGCCTGCGGTGCTCGCTACAATCAACGGTGCCGCGGTGGGCCGGTCGCGAATAATTGCAAAATAAATTTCCCGCGCGATCTCGGCCGCCTCCGTCACCAGCACCTTGTTGACAACGCGACCAGTCGGTCCGGTCTGGTGAGTCACCAGCGTTTGTCCGAGCATTTTGCTCGCTTTTTCGCGGGCTTCCTCCGGAGTCTTGCAAACGTGCACCCCGCCTTTGAGTCCGTTCGCGAACGTCCCCTTCCCTCGCCCGCCGGCGTGAATCTGTGCTTTCACCACGACTTCGGCCGGCGCGAGCGCGCGTGCGATCTGTTCTGCTTCCTCCGGCGAGGAAGCGACCTTGCCACCCGTTGTCGCCACTCCGAATTTCTCCAGTAATTCCTTGGCCTGATATTCGTGAATGTTCATCGCGGGCGAAGCACGACTAAGCGCGGAACTTTAACGCAAGCAATCGAATTTCTTCTCGATCGGTTATGATGAACGCACGAAAGGGTGTTCGTCGGTTTAGCCGAAAAAGAACTTTTCATTTTTGATTCCTCCGCCTAATTGCGTCGATCAAAAAGATCCATTTATGAAATCAGTCTTCGTCATCGTTTCGATTCTGCTCGTCCCTGGTCTCTCCGTACGTGCGGCAACAGAACAGGAAAAGGCGTTTATCGAAAAATACAAAACCGCCCTCGAGACGAAAGACACGGCAACATTGCAGTCGTGCCTCTACACCACGAGCGCCGATCCGATGATCGTCGGCTTTTACAGAATGATGCAGTCGAATGGCGTGGGCGACAAAGTCTCCAAGATCGACTTGGTGGATCTGACACCGGATGAGGTAAAAAAGGCAACCATGCCGCAGGATGGTCCTGGCGGAGAGGTTTGCCTCAATCTCGAACCGACGAAGAAACTCGTGATCGTGATTGAAAAGAAAGACGAGAACGACAGCTCGACCAATACCACGGAGAATTTCATTGCCGAGAAAGACGGAAAATTTGTCATCCCCGTGCCTGGTCCCTGCAAGTAGCGCGCAAAATTGAATCCCACCCTCTCGGTCATCGTATGCACGGTGCGGCGCGCGCAACGTCTGCGCGAATGCCTGCAAACTTTGGCCGGGCAAACCTACCGGGAGTTCGAGCTCGTGCTGGTGAATATGAACGAGAGTCCGATGACGTCGATCGTTGAGGAAATGCGGACGCACCTTCCCATTGTCCGTCATCTTCGGCTAAAACGTGCGTGCTCGCGTCCGGCGGCGCTAAATCGCGGGATCGAATCGGCCAGGGCCGGCTCATCACTATTTTGGACGATGAAATCTGGGGGAACCCGATCATCTTGGGAATATTGTTGGCAATTTCAAAGGCGCCGACCTTGCCTATACCGGCGTTCGCATCCAAACCTCACTCCTGACGGTAAACTCATGCAGGAGCAAACCCACTACCTTCCTTTCGACTTCAACCGATTGCTCGAAGCCAACTTCATCTTCACCGTTGCCACGGCCTTTCGTCGTGCGCTCTGGGACGAAGTTGGCCGATACGACGAGGGGTTCCCCGTCTATGAAGACTGGGAATTCTTGATTCGGGCGACGCATCAGCGTGAGGTTCGTGCCTTGACGACTTACAGCGCCATTTCTCGTGCCTTCACCGGCGACATTCATTTGCGTGAGCACTCGGCGAACGAGCCCGATGAATGTGCCCGCTGCCGCACCGCGCTACAGTGGAAACACCGGCATTTGCGGAACAGGCCGGTCCATGATTTCAATGTGCGTTTGCTGGCACAATGGTGGTGGCAAAATCATTTCGGTGTTTCGCGCACATGACAACAAGTCCGCCATCGACTAATCCGATCACGCGTCTGATGATTTTCGGTCATCCCGCGTATGAGCTTGCACTCTTTGGGTTCTTGCAGCGTTTTCGGCCCCAGATCGTCATCATTACCGATAGTGGCGGCAAAGAACGGATTCGACAATCGCGCACCGGCCTCGAGTCAATCGGACTCGAAGCAACCTATCTGGAGTTTGCCGAGAATGATTTCTATGCTGCTCTGCTCCGTCGCGATATTTCCTTTTTCGAAGCTGTTTCCGAATCGCTTTCTCCCGAGATCGCAGCATCCCAACCTGATCAGATCTTCTGCGACGCCGTGGAATTCTACAATCCGGTGCATGACATCACTCTGCCCCTGGTGTTGCGCGCCTTGACGGCGGCACCGCGAGCGGAAGTATTTGAAGTGCCACTAGTTTATCAAACAATTGCGACAGGCGAGCACTATGAAATCCAACGCCTGCCGCCTGCATCCGGCCGGTGTCCCTTTCGATATCATTTAACTTTGCAGGAGTTGCGCGCCAAAATTCACGCGCGTGACGAAATTTACCTGAGCCTGCGCGATCAAGTCGGACCGGAATTCTCAGCGGCGCCGGTCGAACATCTTGCCATCGAAGAAACAGCTCCTGCCGGAGACCCGTTGGCCTGGCCGCATGCCACCGGATGTGAGCTTCGTTATGAATGGCGCGCCTGCTTGCTGAAAGAACAGGGCGTCATCGACGAAATTATTACTCGAGCCGGCCACTTCATCCCAACCGTGCAGGGGCTGCTGGCTCATCGCTCGGCTCCATTGGAAGCGCTGGCGAAAGATTAGCCGACAACACCAGCCGTTTTCTTAGTCTCGATGCTGTAGCGCCCGAACGCACGCTTGCAAAGCCATTCCGCATCGAAATGATACCGAAGACAATGCCAACTCTCACAGAACAGATCAATCATGCGCTCAGCGATGGAAAATTGCGCACCGATGCTACCGAACACATTCGCAAGACTTTAGCTGGTGCCGAGAGTGAATTCGTCGCCTCCGTGATCGGCGAATTGATTGAAGAAAACGAGTGGGAGGAACTGAACGATCGCTTTTACAAAACCCTCACCTTTGGAACGGGAGGCTTGCGTGGACGCACTATCGGGAAAGTCGTGACTAAAGCAGAGCTTGGGACGCCGAACGCTCTCGGTCGCCCTGAGTTTCCTTGTGTTGGCACAAACGCGATGAACTATTTCAATGTCGCGCGCGCCACCCGCGGATTAGTAAGTTACGTCCGGAAATGGCGTGCAAAAAATGCCACTACCGGCCGGTCGAAAATTGTCATCGCGTATGATACTCGGCATTTCTCGAGAGAATTTGCCCAGCTTGCGGCAGAAACCGCCGCGACTCAGGGATGTAACGCCGTTGTCTTTGAAGGCCCTCGGTCGACTCCGGAACTTTCCTTTGCTGTCCGCTATTTGAAGGCCGATGCCGGCGTTGTCATCACCGCCAGCCACAATCCGCCACATGACAACGGTTACAAAGTTTACTTCAGCGATGGTGCGCAGGTAGTCGAACCGCACGCCAGCGGGATCATCGCCGAAGTGAATTCTAACGAAGGGACTCGCTCCCGCACGTCCAAAGACTCGCCAGCAGATGAGCGCGGCGAAATCATGATCGTCGGTGAAGAAGTCGATCGGGCCTGTATGGAACGACTCGAAACCCTGGTTCTGGATCCCGAAGTAATCGCCAAGGCTCGTGATTTGAAGATTGTTTACACTCCGATTCATGGAACCGGCAGCATCATCGTTAAGCCGATGTTGCGAAAGCTCGGCGTGAACTTTTGCGTTGTTCCGGAGCAGGACCAAATGGATGGCCGCTTTCCAACGGTGAAATCGCCAAATCCGGAAAATGCCGAGGCGTTGAAATTAGGCATCGCCCTTGCGCAAAAGGAAAAAGCCGACCTCGTGGCCGCGACCGACCCGGATTGCGATCGCCTCGGCGTAGCCGTGCGGACAGGGTCGGGCGTAATGAAATTACTGAGCGGAAATCAAATTGGTTCGGTGCTGGTGTGGTACCGTGCGAAAACGTTTTTCGATCGAGGAATTTTGAACAAGGAGAACGCACATCGCGGCGTCATCATCAAGACTTTCGTCACTAGCGACCTGCAGAAAGTGATCGCGGAAAAATTTGGATTGCGCTGTATCGATACGCTCACTGGGTTCAAATATAATGGCGCGAAACTGAATAAGTACGAGCAAGAAACGGCCACACCGAATTACCGGGAGCTGTCGGAGGAAGAAACGCGCAAGCTGCGATTGCAAAAATCGTCGTTCTACGTTTTCGGCAGCGAAGAAAGCTATGGCTACAGCGGCGCCGATTTCGTGCACGACAAGGATGCGAACGCTGCCGTGATCATGTTTTGCGAAGTCGCAGCTTACGCCAAATCGAAGGGAATGACTTTGGATGAATCGCTTGACGAAATTTTCCGCGAGTTCGGCTACTTTGAAGAAAAGAATCACTCGATCTATTTCGAAGGCGCAGATGGGGCGGAGAAGATTCGCCGGCTGCTGATTTCTTATGATGAAAATCCACCGCGCCAGATGCTGGATAGCGCGGTCGTTCGCGTCCGAAATTTCGAAAAGGAGAGGATTTTCGACGTCGAGGGCGACGAAATTCCGAAAGAGAAGATGTTGATTTTCGAGCTGGCGGACAAAACGCGTATCGCGGTGCGGGGATCAGGAACCGAACCCAAGATCAAGTACTACTTGTTTGGCGCGCGACTGCCATCGAATGGAAAATTGTCGCGTGAAGAATTGACGCGGGCCCGAGCGGAAATTGATCAGAGACTCGTTGCTCTTTGGGATTGGTTGCGTCAGGACGCGGAGCAGCGGATCGCCGAAAACATGGAGTGATGGAGTGTTGCAGTAATGGAATAGGTGGCGCTTTCGCTCATTTTTCATTACGCCCCACCCTGGTACTCCGGTTCCGTTGGTGCTGTTGGTCGCACCTTGATTATTTGCCGGATTCGCGCCAAGAGTTGCGGCGTGGGACGGGAAATTCAATTAAGCGGTGGCGAGATCACAATCTTAAAAGCAATCGGCCTCAGCGGCACCACCGTGCCAGGAAAATTCTTAATTGATAAGATCGAAGAAGTGGAGGCGGGGGAATTTATCGATACTCTCGGAGGTTTGCTGGCGATGGGTTATCTTCTCGCGACCAAAGTCAATATTAAAACGCTGGCGGACGTAGAACGCACTTCTTTTCGCGTCAATCCATCGTATGCGCACGACCTCAAAGATGCGCTTGATCCATATCGCCGCCGTGAGCAGGAGAAACATCGGCGACGTCGTCGCGGTTGAAGTGAAAAGGCGATTGCCACGACTCTGGCCGTGGCTGACAGCGATCATCAGTGGCCTGCTAGCCGCGGCTGCATTCCCACCATTCGACCAAACCTGGCTCATCTGGCTCGCTTTGGTACCGCTGTGCGGGACGATTTTATTTTCGGGCGAAGACGCGAAGCGTCCCTGGCTGCGTGATCTCGTACTTGGATACGTCGCCGGACTCGCATTTTTCTGGATGTGTTTTTTTTGGATTACGACCGTCTCCGCCCTCGGCTGGTTCGTCCTGCAATTTTATCTCGGTCTTTATTTCGCTGTTTGGGCATGGTTTTGCGGACTGATGCGACCGCGGGCACACAAAATCATCGCGCGCGATAAGTGGAGCGAGATGCTCGCGCGGGCCAGGCCCGAAACAACACCGGCCGGCTCGCCGTGGCTTAGCTCCGGCCACAATCTCTTTCTCGCACTGTGTCTCGCGGCCGCGTGGGTTGGGTTGGAATGGGTACGCGGCTGGCTAATCACCGGCTTCGGCTGGAATGGGCTTGGCGTCGCCTTACATCGGACGTGGCCACTAATTCAGATCGCGGAATTTACCGGAGTCGCAGGCGTCACGTTCCTCGTGGCATTTTGCAACGTCATCCTCACCACCACCGCCCGGCGAATTTGGGAGGAAACTCGCGCTCGCGCGATGCGACCCCACTTTGATTTAACGCTGACCCTGGTCGGCCTGGTGGCGGTATTCACATGGGGGCTGATGGCAGTGCAAACGCGGGCGCCGTCGCAGCCCTTGCACGTCGCTTTGGTGCAGGCAAGCGTACCGCGCGCGGAAAAATTCGATCTCCGCTATAAACAAAC
>Ga0209577_10004825_pt1 | contig 12642 bp, 12 predicted proteins | sample GraSoiAngelo_109_FD_185874 | JGI IMG/M metagenome (GOLD analysis project Ga0209577, IMG submission 185874) | Grasslands soil microbial communities from the Angelo Coastal Reserve, California, USA - 14_0903_12_20cm (SPAdes) (version 2) | ecosystem: Environmental > Terrestrial > Soil > Grasslands... | reverse complement strand
ATCCGGAGACCTCCAAGGCCATGCTCGACCAGTTGGCCCACGACCTGCAGGAAGCGGTGCAGCAGCTTCGCGACCTTGCCCACGGCATTTACCCACCGCTGCTGATGGACCGCGGCCTGGTCGAAGCTCTGCGGGCCGCGGCCGGCCGGGCGGCGTTGCCCACCGACGTGGACGCCGAGGACCTCGGACGCTTCACGCCCGAGGTGGAGGCCGCCGTCTACTTCTGCTGCCTGGAGGCCCTCCAGAACGCCGGCAAGCACGCGGGCGAGGCCGCCACGGCGATGATCAAGGTCTGGATGGAGGAGGGCGCCCTGCTGTTCGAGGTGGCTGACAACGGTGCAGGTTTCAACCCCGGCTCCCGTCCGCATCTGGGTGCCGGGTTCACCAACATGAGCGACCGCGTGGGCGCCATCGGCGGCAGCCTCAAGGTGCAGTCGGCACCCGGCAAGGGCACCAAGATCTCGGGGCGCATCCCGGTGACCGAGACGCAGGCCGTGACCGCGCCGGCCGCTGGGGCCTAAGGAGGGCCCGAGCCGTTCGGGCTCGCCCCGTCCCACGTGCTCCGCAGGACCTGGGGCCCGAACTCGTCCTTGTTGATGTAGGCGGCGGCCCCGGTGGCCAGGGCGTCGGCCGGCAGGTCGTCGGCCGTGTAGGTCGACAGCAGCACGACGCAGACATCGGGGTGAGCCTCGTGGATGCGCCGGGACGCCTCGATGCCGTTGATGCCGGGCATGTTGATGTCCATCAGCACCAGGCTCGGATGGAGGGCGTCGACCTGGGCGACGGCGTCCTCGCCCGACTCGGCCTCGCCGACCACCTCGAAGCCCGGGGTCACGCGAACGACCGTCTTGGCTGCCATTCTGAACGGCAACTGGTCATCGACGACCAAGACGGAGACGGCCTCGTCTGCCACGGCCCTTCATCGTCTCATTTCGGACACCCGCCGCCCATGGTGAGGGCATGTGTCCTCGGGGTGTGGACTACCCCCCTCAGGAGCCCCGGGCGCTCAGGAACAGCAGGACGGCTTTCACCCGGCGATGGATCTCGGGCTCCTCGCCGAGGGCGAGCTTGGAGAAGATCGAGTTGATGTGCTTCTCGACGGCCCGTTCGGAGAGGACGAGGGTCTGGGCGATGGCGGCGTTGTTCTTGCCCTGGGCCATCTCGGAGAGGATCTCCGTCTCGCGGGGCGTGAGCTGACGCAGCGGCGACTCGGCGGCGCGCGAGCGGGCGGCGACGAGGGCGTCGATCACCCGTGGGTCGATCACCGATCCGCCGCGGGCCACCTCCTCGATGGCGCTCGTCAGTTGGTCGCTGTCGGACACGCGTTCCTTCAGCAGGTAGGCGCGCCCCTGCGACCCGTGCTCGAGGAAGGCGAGCGCGTACTGCGGATCGGCGTACTGACTGAGGAGGACCACCCCGGCGTTGGGCTGCACCTGGCGCAGGTGGCCGGCAGCCCGGATGCCCTCGTCGGTGTTGGTGGGTGGCATGCGAATGTCGGTGAGCACGACGTCGGGCTTCTCCTCGTCGATGGCCTTGAGCAGTGAGTCGAGGTCCTCGCACACGGCCACCAGCTCGATCTCGGGCTGGGCCTCGATGAGCTGCCTGATGCCCTCGCGGACGAGGTAGTGATCCTCGGCGAGCACGACCCGGATAGCCACAACCGCAGGATAGGACGGGTACTTTCGTGCGGGTGGACCCGGCAATCGTGAAGGTGGGGCTGCTCGGCTGTGGCAACGTCGGCGGTGCCCTCGTCGAGCTCGTCGACGAACAGCGCGAGGCGATCGCCGATCGCACCGGTCTGCGCCTCGAGGTAGCGCGTGTCGCCGTGCGCAACACGGCCAAGCGGCGCAGCGTCGAGCTCGGAGACGACGTCCTGACCAACGACGCCGTGTCCGTCGTGGAAGACCCGTCGGTGGACGTCGTCGTCGAGCTCATCGGCGGCATCGAGCCGGCCCGCGAGCTGATCCTCACCGCTCTGCAGAACGGCAAAGCCGTCGTCACCGGCAACAAGGAGCTGCTGGCCAACGTCGGCGCCGAGCTGTTCGAGGCGGCCGACAAGGCGGGCGTCGACCTCCTCTTCGAAGCGTCCGTCGCCGGGGCCATCCCCCTGATCCGCCCCCTGCGCGAGTCGCTGGCCGGCGAGCGGCTGCAGCGCATCCTCGGCATCGTCAACGGCACGACCAACTTCATCCTCACGCGCATGACCGAGGAGGGGTCGACGTTCCACGAGGCGCTGGCCGAAGCACAGGAGCTGGGCTACGCCGAACGCGATCCAACCGCCGACGTCGAAGGGTTCGACGCCGCGGCCAAGGCCGCCATCATCGCCACCGTCGCCTTCGGTGTGCGCGTCGTCGCCGGTGACGTCTACAACGAGGGCATCTCGGGCGTGACGCCCGCCGACATCGCCTTCGCCGGGCGGCTGGGCTATGTCGTAAAGCTGCTGGCTGTTGCCGAGGCCGACGAGCGGGGTGTGGCCGTGCGCGTGCACCCGGCGATGGTGCCCAAGGACCACCCCCTGTCAGCGGTGCGCGAGTCGTTCAACGCGGTGTTCATCGAAGGGGCGGCCGTCGGCGAGCTCATGCTGTACGGGCGAGGAGCGGGCGGACGGCCCACCGCCAGTTCCGTGCTCGGCGACGTGATCGACGCGGCCGCCAACCGCCGCCGCGGCACGCATGCCGGCCTGGGGCTCCTCGGCAAGGCGCGCATCCGTCATATCGAGGAGCTGTCCTCGGAGTACTACGTCGCCCTCGAGGTCGTCGACCGCCCAGGCGTTCTGGCCGCGGTCGCCGGCGTGTTCGGCAACCACGGCGTGTCGATCAAGCAGATGGAGCAGGAGGGGATCGGCAAGGACGCCCGTCTCATCCTCATCACCCACACGGCTGTGGAGCGGGCCATGCAGGCCACGATCAGCGAGCTGCGCGACCTCGACGTCGTCGACCGCGTCGGCAGTCTGCTGCGTGTGGTCGGGCGGGAGTAGACGGTGTCTGTCGGCTGGCGCGGCGTCATCGAGGAGTACCGGGCGTTCCTGCCCGTCGACGACGACAGCCCCGTCGTCACGCTGCTCGAAGGCGGGACGCCACTCCTCCCGGCGCCGCGGCTGTCGGAGCGGATGAACGCGCGCGTGCTGCTCAAGTTCGAAGGGCTGAACCCCACGGGTTCGTTCAAGGACCGGGGGATGACGATGGCCATCTCCAAGGCCGTCGAGGAGGGCGCCAAGGCGGTGGTCTGCGCGTCGACCGGCAACACGTCGGCGTCGGCGGCCGCCTACGCGGCGCGGGCCGGACTGACGTGCGCCGTGCTGATCCCTGAGGGCCACATCGCCCTGGGCAAGCTGGCCCAGGCGCTCATCCACGGGGCCAAAGTCCTGCAAGTCAGGGGCAACTTCGACCAGGCGTTGACCATCGTCCGGGAGCTGGGAGAGCGGGCACCCGTCACGGTCGTGAACTCCACCAACCCCTTCCGCCTGGAGGGCCAGAAGACGGCGTCGTTCGAGATCGTCGACGCCCTCGGCGACGCGCCCGATTTCCACTGCATTCCGGTCGGCAACGCCGGCAACATCACCGCCTACTGGAAGGGCTATCGCGAGTACCAGGACGCGGGTCGGGTGACGAAGCTGCCGGCCATGGTCGGCTTCCAGGCCGCGGGGGCCGCGCCCCTCGTGCTCGGCCATCCCGTCGAGCGCCCGGAGACGATCGCCACCGCCATCCGCATCGGCAACCCGGCCTCCTGGTACGGCGCCACTGCCGCGGCGTCGGAGTCGGGCGGCGGCATCCACGCCGTCACCGACGAGCAGATCCTCGAGGCCTACCGGTTCGTGGCTGCCGAGGAGTCGGTGTTCTGCGAGCCGGCGTCGGCCGCCTCGGTTGCCGGGCTTCTGTCGGTGGGCGTTCCCGAGGGGTCGACGGTGGTGTGCGTGCTCACCGGCCACGGCCTCAAGGATCCCGACCGGGCCATCGCCCAGATCGCCGTGCCGGCGGCCGTGGACGCCGACTACGGCGCCATCAAAGCGGAGCTGGGGCTCTAGCAGTAAGAGTGTGGGAGCAGTCACAGTGTGGGCGCCGGACGACGTACGCGCCGGCTGCGCGTTCGTCGCCGAGCGTGCCCGGCTGGTGCGCATCGACGAGTCACGGCTCGAGACGTACGCAGTCGGTGGCGTGGCCCCACCCGACACCTCGTCGGTTGAGTTCGCCCTGACGTTCAACGCCATCAACTTCGGCTCGGGCTGGCACCCGTACCTGTCGAAGATGGGCCGGAAGTCGGGCAACGTCACCATCAGTACGCGCTTGCAGGAGCGCTTCAAGACTGACGGCCCCTTCACGGCCCACGAGCTCACGCGGCTGACGGCAGATGACTGTGCCGCCTTGCTGCACCAACATCTGCACCCACCGGTCGACGAGCTCATGGGGCTCTTCGCCCAGTCCCTCAACGACCTCGGCCGCTTCCTGCTCGAACGCTTCGACGGCTCGTTCCATGGACCGGTTGAGGCGGCCGGCGGCTCGGCTGTCCGCATGGTCGAGCTGCTGCAGGCCATGCCCATGTACCGAGATGTCTCGACCTACGGCGGCCAGCAGGTGCCGTTTCTCAAGCGGGCCCAAATCACGGCGTCAGACATCGGCACGTTCTCGGACCTCGACCGCTTGACGCTGTTCGCCGACAACCTGATCCCGCACGTGCTTCGGTTGGAAGGCGTCCTCATCCTCGACGCCGGGCTGGAGAAGGCAATCGAACGGGAGGAGCTCCTCGAACCGGGCGGCGCGGCTGAGGTCGAGCTGCGGGCCAGCGCCGTCCACGCCGTCGAGCTGCTCATAGCCGGCCTCGGTGGATCAGTAACGGCCCGCCAGATCGACAACGTGCTGTGGAGGAGAGGCCAGGAGCCGCGGTTCAAGTCGTCCCACCGGCCCCGTGTGCGCAGCGTCTACTACTGACCCTCGAGCTCGAGGTCGAAGCGGTCGACGTAGAACTGCAGGGCCCGGCGTCGTTCCGCCCGATCGAGTCCGAACTCGGCGAGGTCGTAGACGACGCCGCCGTGCCTTCCTCGGGGATGGGTCTGCATGAACGCGTCCAGCGCGGCCCCTACATCGCCGGTGAAGGGCTGCTCGGCGATTGCGTAAATGCGCTCGACCATGCCGACGTCGTCGGCCATGAACTCGTTGAACCGGACGTCGATCGACCGCTCGGCGGGAAGCAGGTCCCGGTCCCGGACGCACGCCCGCAGCATGGTCTCCAGGCGGTCGGCCCAGTACCCGCCGACGAACTTCGGGTCGACCGTCTCGAGGTTGAGGCGGGCCAGGTAGCTCATCATCGTCGTCAACGAGGCCGTCACGGAGACCGGATCGCGGTGGGTGACGACGAACGTCGCGTCGGGAAAGACCGTCGAGAGCGGGCCGAACTGCTCCAGATGCTGTGGTGACTTCAGCACCCACCGGTCGCCACCCCGCAGGAACTGCAGCACCTTCAGCACCCGCTTCAGATACTGGTAGGTGGGGGTCTGATCGGTGCCTCGGTAGTAGTCGCGCCACGTGGGCATGGGCGCCATCGTCTCGAAGAACATCGACGAGACGTCCATGGCCAGCAGGTTGATCTCCTCGTGCTTCTCCTCGGGCGTCATCTCGTGCATGCGCTTGAAGTAGGGGAGCGCGCTGTTGACGACGTCGAGGGCCGCCTGGGTCGCCGCAACCCGCTCATCGGGGGCGCCGTCGGGAAGGACGGGCTGCACGCTCTCCCAGTACGGCAGCGACCGCATGGCCGGGTCGGCAGCGATCAGGTTGTGCAGGTGCGTCGTACCCGTGCGGGGCAGGCCACAGATGATGATTGGCGCCCGCACTTCCAGGTCGTCGATCTCAGGGTGGCGGCGCAGGACGTCGTTGACCAAGAGGCGGTTGCGGAGCAGCTCACTCAGCTGGACGAAGGCCGCCGCCCGCCCGCTTGCGCTCAGCGTGATGTCCTTCGACAGCGCTTCGCACACCACCTCCAGCCGCTCGTAGAAGCCCATGTCGCCGAAGGCGTCGACTCCCGCCTGCTCGACGGCGGCCGCCATGAGGGCGTCGGGCTCCAGGACGATGGCGGCGCCCATCTCCGCCATGGCCTCCCGGATGGGAACGACCTCCTCGGGGAAGCGAGGCGCGGCCAGGTCGTCGATGGCGACGGGTGCCGGCCGCTGTCGCCCGCTCATGAGATGGTGATCACTTCCGTCGCCGGCCGCTCGGGCGTCGCCGCCGGGTGGAACCAGCGGAACCACAGCAGGCCGCGCGGATGTCCGGCCGTGGAGATCCAGTTGGGACGGCCGGGATCGCGGCCGGCGACGACGATGGTCCACGAGCCGTCTTCGGTGTACTGGACCTGGCCGCCGTTGATCGTCACCCGTTCGTAGTCGTAGTTGTAGGTGTGCAGGAACTGGTTCCACAGACACAGGTTCCAGAACGCGCACTCGGGCGACCGCCCTTTGATGACCAGGGCCTCGTCCGGACCCAGGTCGTAGCTCCCCATGGCGTAGGCGGCGTCGGCCGCCGCCCAGCCGTAGGTGACCGTCGGCACCCCGTAGGGCTCGGCCACGGCGTTTGGTTCTCCCAGTCCAAGAGGGACGAGCTGGGCCTGCTCGCGGATCCAGGTGAGGGTGGCGCGGAAGCGGCGCGCCAGATCGGCGTCGTCCTCGCGCCACGTCGCCGGAGGATCGACAGCTTCGATGTGCCACTCGACGCGCCGGCCGTGCGTGGGGTCGACGACGTAGTCGCGAGTGATGGCGCACACGGCGTCCGGGTCGAGCTTCAACCACGTCCCCTCGTGAGGTTGCGGTGAGAGCACGATCTCGAACGAGCCGTCGGCGCCGATCTCGAGCGTGCGGTCGTTGACGGTGCCCACGATGCGGTCGGAGTAGCGGCCGTCGTCGGGTCCGCCGTACACGGTGAGGGAGAAGTAAACGGCGTCGCCCTTTCGGCCCCGCACCCGGTAGGTGCGCGACGGGTCGATGGGTGCGTACTGGTAGAAGGCGTCGGCGTTGTCACCGCCCCACTTGCGGTAGGGCCCGACGATGTCGACGAAACGGGGCTGCCCTGGATCGGCCCACACGTAGGCGTCGAGGCCGACGGCGAGGATGCTGAAGATCCACTTGTAGCCCTCGAGCAGACCCTGGTCGTCGAGCGGCGTGTTGGGGCCGGCGGTGATGCGCTGCTCGAGGGCGCGCAGCTCGTCGACCAGCTCCCCGAAGACCTTCGCCGTCTCCGTCCCCATGGCCGCCTAGTACAGCAGCTTTAGGCGGGGTCGATCCGGTACACGCCGGCGCTCAACGACAGCACGTAGAGCTCGCCGGTCGCGTCCTCGCCAAACGAGGACAGGTTGCTCGTCGCGATGCCGAGGTCGCGCACCTGCCCGTTGGCCAGTCCCATGACGTGGCCGGCGCAGAAGTCGGCGAACAGGTACACGCCGTTCATGTTCGGTACCTGCGAGCCGCGGTACACGTAGCCGCCGGTCACCGCGCAGTTGCCACCTGCGTGCGAGTACTCGTAGACGGGGGGCACTGCGTTGGGGGCGGCCTCCGACGCCTTGTAGACGTGGTTGCCCTCGAACCGCGACCACCCGAAGTTCATGCCCGCCGACCCCACGCCCGGGGCGAAGTCGATCTCCTCCCACATGTCTTGGCCCACATCGCCGATCCACACGCTGCCGGTGGCCCGATCGAAGCTGTAGCGCCACGGGTTGCGGAATCCCAGCGCCCACTGGGAGTACTGCCCGTTGGCCACGTCGAGGCGCAGCATCTTCCCGAGCGGCGTATTGGGATTCTGGGCCGTGTTGTTCGGGTCGCCCTCACTGCCGCCGTCGCCCAGGCCGACCCACAGGAGCCCGTCGGGTCCGAAAACCAGGTTGCCGCCGTTGTGGTTGGCGTAGGGCTGGTGGACGGCGAGGAGCTCCCGGCGCGTCCCCGCGTTGGCGACGCCTCCGCTCATGGCGTACTCGACGACGTGCGTGTCGCCGTTGGTGTCGGTGTAGTTCACGTACAGGTGGCTCCCGTCCGGCCCGAACGCCAGCCCGAGCAGGCCCTGTTCCGAGCCGGTGGATACCTGGCCGGTCAGGTCGAGCACCGGCGTGGGGTCGACCTGGCCGCCGCGCACCGCCCGCACCCGTCCCGCCTTGGCGGCGATGTACAGCGCGCCGTCATTGGCGCGCGCCGCCAGGGCCAGAGCACCGGAGATCCCCGCGACCGGCGTGAGGCGCACGTGGACGGCGGCCAGTGACGGACCGGGAGCCGGGGCGGGAGCTGTGGTGGAGCGAGGCGCGGTTGCGGGCGGCCGGCGCGCCGTCGAAGGCGGGGCTGGTGCGTTCGTCGGCGGGGCGGCGGTGACCGTCGAGGTGGTCGTCTCGGGTTCCGTCGACTCCGGCGGCGCCGGGCCCGTCGCGCGCTCGAGGTGGTTGCTGTGGCCAGCGCCACCACACGCTGCGGCCACCAGGGCGAGAACGAAGAGAGCTGCAGCCAAACGGCGGCGCATCAAGCCAACGGTACCTACGATGACGCGATGAAGTACGTCGTGTGCGTGCCCGACGGCGCAGCCGACGAGCCCCTCACCGAGCTCGGCGGTCGCACGCCGCTCGAGGCCGCCCGAATGCCCCATCTGGCCGCCCTCGCCAAGCGCTCCGAGGTCGGACGGGCAGCGACCATCCCCTCCGGCATGCCACCCGGGAGCGACGTGGGCAACATGGCGATCCTCGGCTACGACCCGGCGCGCCACCACACCGGGCGGGCCCCGATCGAGGCGGCCGCCCTCGGCATCGACCTGGCGCCCGACCAGGTCGCCTTCCGCTGCAACCTGGTGCGCGTCGACGACGGGGTCATGGCCGACTTCGCGGGCGGCCATCCCAGCTCAGAGCAGGCCGCGCCCGTGATCGCCGCCCTCGAGGCCGAGCTGGGCGGGGACGTCTCCTTCCACCCGGGGGTGCAGTACCGGCACATCGTCGTGGCCCCGGCCGAGTGGGCGGATGCGGCGTGCGCTCCGCCCCACGACCTCACCGGCCAAGCCGCCGTCTGGCCTGCGGGTGCGGCCGCGCCTCAGCTGCAGAAGCTCATGGACGCATCCCGGCCCATCGTCGAGCGCTTCGGCCTCGATGCCAACCAGATCTGGCTCTGGGGCCAGGGGCGGGCCACCGACCTGCCCGCGTTCGCCGACGTCTGGGGACTGGACGCAGCCCTGTGCTCGGCTGTCGACCTCGTGCGCGGCCTGGGCGTCCTCGCCGGCATCGACGTCGTCGATGTCCCCGGGATGACCGCCGGGTACGACACCGACTACGCCGCCCAGCGCGACGCGTGCGTCGCCGCCCTCGAGGACGGCGCCCAGCTCTTCCTGCTGCACGTGGAGGCGAGCGACGAGGCCGGGCACGCCGGCGACGTGGCTGCCAAGGTCGAGGCCCTCGAGCGGTGGGATGCCGACATCATCGGCCCCCTCCTCGACGAGCTCGGCCACCTGGCGCCATGGCGCCTGCTGCTCCTACCCGATCACGCCACGCCGACGGCGCTCATGACCCACACGCCCGATCCCGTGCCGTATCTCCTGGCCGACTCGGAGGACGACGGGCCGGGCGGCCAGTACACCGAGGCCGCCACCGCCGCCTGCGTGGCCCTGCCCGCCCATGCGCTGATGGGCCGCCTCGTCGGCGATCGCCGCTAGCGCGGGCCGGACAGTGCGGCCGCTGCTCAAGCGAGTCCGCGCCTACCCGCCAGTGAACCGGTTGTCGACGACAGCAGTGCGCGCCGCGTCCCGCCTCGTGCCCGCCGTCGCCCCTGGGGCCGAGCGGCATCTGCCGCGCTTCGGGATCGTGGATGCTCCGCTCCCGAACGGTCGACGCCTCGCCCTCGCGGGCGCCGGCGACGAGCCGTGGAGCAACCGATTGTTCTGGCGGGGTTGGGACGCCTTCTACGAACCGGAGACGCTGCCCGCGTTCTTCTCGCTCGCGTCTCGGGCGCGAGTCACCTTCGACATCGGCGCCAACGTCGGCATCTTCTCGCTGCTCGCCGGGCACGCCAATCCAGGCGGTCGGGTGCACGCCTTCGAGCCCGACCAGCGCGCCTTCGGCCGGCTCGTGCGCCATGTCGAGCTCAACGGTCTGCCCAACGTCGAGTCCTACTGCACGGCCGTGGCCGACACGGACGGCGACATGACACTCCACGCCGCCACCGCCGCCCGGCCCGAGGACGCGGTCGCCGTCTCCGCTCAGACCAGCGTGGCCCGCGCTCACGTCGAGGCCGAGGGCTCTCGCGTCGACCACATCGAGGAACAGCGCGCGTCCGCCGTCAGCGTCGACGGATTCGTCGACGCCCACGACATCGCCACCGTCGACCTCGTGAAGATCGACGTGGAGGGCGCCGAGCCGCTGGTCGTGGCCGGCATGACCGAGACGATCCGTCGCCACCGTCCGGACATCGTGTGCGAGGTGCTCGACAGGGACACCGGCGAAGCCATCGAGACAGCCCTCGGGCGGCGCGGCTACTCCTGGCGCCAGCTGACGTGGGCCGGCCCCGTGGCTCGGGATCACATCCTGCCGGTCGGGGGCGGCGTATGGCCCAACTGGCTGATCACGTGTACCGGCTGATGTACCCGCGGGCGCGGAACGTCCACAGCATGCGCGTCAGAAACCAAAGGACGACGACGCCCATGACGACACAGCCGAGGAGGGCGATGCCCAGCTCACCCCACAGCAGGCCGCGCCCGTCGAACAGGGCGCGGCCGGCGATGAACGCGTGCGTCGTCGGGAGCGCCTCGGCGATGGGCCGCAGGATCCACGGCAGGGCAGCGATCGGATAGAAGACGCCGGACAGCGGCATCACCACGAAGAGAATCCCCCACGCCAATGCTTCGGCACCCGTGCCAAACCGCAGCACGAGGGCGATGACGAACAGGGCGATCAGCCACCCGGCGACGAGCAGTACGGCTGCGACCGGGATGAGCCCGACGCCGAGGTTGGTGACGTTGAAGGCGAAGAACCCCAGCGCCGTCAGCGACACGACGGCGAGGCCCATGAAGAGCTTCACCATGCCGAAGAGCACCACGCCCGCCACGTACTCCGCCTCGCGCAAGGGCGTGACCATGAGGTTGAGGAGGTTGCGGGTCCACGCCTCCTCGAGGAATCCGGTGGCCAGCGCGATCTGCGACTGGTACACGACGTGCCACAGCAGGATCCCCGACAGGAGATACCCGGCGGCCAGCCGCCCGGCCGTGGCGTGGCCAGGATTGACGAAGGCGGCGATCGAACCGAACAGCAGCACGTCGACGAGCGGCCAGATGGTGACGTCGAACAGGCGGTGGGGAGCCCGCAGCAGCACGTAGTAGTGCCGGCGGGCCACGGCCTTGACCCGCAACCACGACACATGCATCGCTACCCCGCCGGCCTCTCGGTTTCTTGCGAGCGTTCGTGCGGGCGCTCGGGCGCGTCGGCGGCGGCGAGGCGAAGGAACACGCTCTCCAGGTCGGCGCCCCCGAAGCTCTCGGCCACGGCGGTCGGCGTGCCGTCGGCGACAATGCGGCCCGACGCGATGAACACGACGCGGTCGCACATGCGCTCGACTTCGACCATGTTGTGGCTCGTCACCAGCAACGTGGTCCCCTCGTCGCGGCAGAGCGCTTGCAGGCCGGATCGCACGCGAAGGGCGACGTCCGGGTCGAGCGACGCCGTGGGCTCGTCGAGCACGAGCAGGCGCGGCTGATGGAGGATTGCCTTCACGATGCCGACCAGCGTGCGCTGTCCAGACGAGAGGTCGGTGCCCCGTGCTCGCGCCAGGTGGGCGACGCCGAACCGGTCCAGGGCAGCCTCGACGTCCGGATCGGGAAGGCCATACAGCTGCCCGTAGAAGCGCAGGTACTCGTCGACTTTGAGGCGCTCGGGTAGGGGCAAGTAGCCGGCGGCGAAGCCGACCTCGGCCATCGCCGCGCTGCGGCCCTTCGGCAAGCGGTGGCCGGCCACCTCGATCCACCCCTCGTCCGGACCGACGACGCCGAGCAGCATCAGGAGGGTCGTGGTCTTGCCCGCGCCGTTGGGGCCGAGGAGCGCCACCCGCTCGCCGGCGCGCACGACCAGGTCGATCCCGTCGACGGCCGTCACGTCGCCGAAGCGCTTGGCGAGGCCAGAGATGCGGACGACGTCGTCCACGAATCCACTCTGACAGAACTAAGATGCGTTTGTTCCATCCGTCGCCTATGCTGGTGTCGGTCGACGACGCGGAGTTGGCATCGAAGCCCTCCCTCATGCGGGCCGACCATCTCGCACCCGGCCGTCGGTACGCCGTCTCGCTTTTTCAGCCTTGACGCTGTCCCCGACCCCCGGACGCAACAACACCACGCAGCACACAAGAGGTAGTACCCATGAGTGTCGGGCCCCAGGCCCTCGAGCGTTCCGTTCTCGAGCGGAAGGAGCGCGACGAGCTCGCCGCCATCGCCGAGGCGATGGGGGTCAAGGCTGGGGCGCGAACCTCGAAGGCCACCTTGATCGGTCAGATCCTGCGCGAGGCCGGCATCGAGACGGGTGAGGAGCCGAAGCCCAAGCGGGCGGCCAAGCCCAAGACCGAGAACGGCGCAGCGAACGGCGACGATGACGAGCAGGCCGCCGCGACCGCCGACGCACCGAACGACCCGAGCGAGCAGCCGACCGAACAGGCGACCGATG
>Ga0209577_10004824_pt1 | contig 12642 bp, 10 predicted proteins | sample GraSoiAngelo_109_FD_185874 | JGI IMG/M metagenome (GOLD analysis project Ga0209577, IMG submission 185874) | Grasslands soil microbial communities from the Angelo Coastal Reserve, California, USA - 14_0903_12_20cm (SPAdes) (version 2) | ecosystem: Environmental > Terrestrial > Soil > Grasslands... | reverse complement strand
TCAACGACCAAGCCTCCTTTAACACGGTCGACGATTCGCCCAGTCAGCATCGACTTATCATGATAAGCCTTGTCCAGATTGGCCCACACTCGACGTCGGCGGGCGCGTTGGTAGGAAACGACAAGGTAACCGTCTTTATGCTCTCCGGTGAGCTGAACTTCAATGTTTTGTCCCGGATCAAGCCGAATGGGCTGATCGGCTTCCATGAATTCGCCTGCAGGAATCAACGCCTCGGTCTTGCCGCCGATATCCACAACGGCGCCAACGTCTGCAATAGCAACCACCCTGCCCTCAACAATCTCTCCTTCGGTGGGCGCCTGTTGGGGGACGGCATACTGGTCCATCAATTGATTCAGTTCTTCACTGGAAGGCGAGGTCGCCTCTTCCGCCGGCACAGATATTTCAATAGTGGAAGTTTGCGAGACAGAAGCCGAATCTCTAGGTCCCTTGAGATCCCCTGTATTCGCTGAACCGTTTGCCACCGAGGATGTATCACCTTCCGGAGTGGCCTTACTTTCCTGGCCCAGGGCCTCCAAGTCGCTACCGGAGCTCGGCTCGGCCGAGGCGTGCGCGTCCGACTCCGATGCGTGAGCAGCCGCAACCGACGCTGGCGCGCCGGAAAGGTCGCTGCCTGGCGTATCGTAATCGGAAAACATCCTACGGGCCTCCCAGGGAATAGTTTGCCCGCTCGTCTGGCGAACTTCCTTACGGAATCCCGCTCATGGAGCTTAGAGCAAGGAAGGAAAACCCACTCCGCTACTTATCAGCCGCGATCATACCGGCTTCTGCGCGTTATGTCAATGAAACCAGTGGGTTGCTGCGTTTGCTTAAGGGCAGCCGGATCAGGAACGGATGCGACCGGCATGGCGGATCTCCCGCCGATAATCCGGCGCAAAAATCTCCACCGTGCGGCACATTTCGTAAAGTCGCGAGCGCACTCGCTGACCCAACCGGTCGACGAGCGTGTCTTCCCGTGACGCCGTGATTTTTTGGCCTCGGGCCGTGGGCGGGATGGCCGGATCGTTTTCGGCGCGATCCAAATAATTGGTTGTCAGCAGCGTGACCCGATTCTCGTTATATCTTTTATTTAGAATGTGCCCAATGGTGTCGAGCGCCCACTGAGAAGGCTTGCTTGCGCCGATATCATCAACCAACAGAATTTCTGCTCTGAGTACTGGCTCCAGCACGCCCATTTCGCTGACAGGATGGTCGGGATCGTAGCTGGCTTGAAGCTCTTTCAGCAATTCGCGATAGTCGTAAAAACGCGCTTGGTGGCCCCGAACCATCAATTCGCGGAGCGCAGCGACCGCCAGGTGTGTCTTCCCAACCCCGCATGGACCCATCAGCAGAAGTCCTGTCTCCCCGCCAACCGGATAATTTCGGGCAAATGCCTGCACGACAAGTTTGGCCTGGGACAAGCTGCCATCCCACGCAGTCCCTTCCTGTCCGCCTTCCCAGACGTCCGTCTCGAAGTTTTCGAAATCGCAATGCTCGTACCGCCGCGGGATGCGGGCGCGAGCCAAACTGCGGCTTGCGCGGTCAGCCTCCGAACAATCGCAGGGCACCGCCCAGGCAAGCTTGGTGGGTCGGACCGAAGCTCCCGGAGTGGCGTCTTGGCGCTGGACAACGCGCTCGGCCTTCCGATTCGCGTCTACCCTTTCGACTAAGCGCCAGCCAGTTCCGCCGCACAAAGGACATTGCGATTCAGCCATAACTCGAGAGCATAGGCGTAGCGTCTCCTAAGGCGCAAGTACGCGCGGTCGTGGAAAAAAAGGAAATGTGAAAAACGAAACGAGCGGGATCGAAACGTGCGGGAGCTACTTGTGTACCCGGATCACTCGCGGAGGTGGAACACGCACGAGGGCATCTCGTGAGGGCTTGTGTTGGACCGATTGCAAGTCCCGGGAAAGCTCATGCTGAACGAATTCCGCGAAAGCCTTCATTTGCCGTTGCATCTCCCCGATCTTCTCGCGCATGTTCAATATGATTTCGATGCCGGCGAGGTTGACGCCCATCTCGCGAGTGAGGGTCAGAATCACTTCCAGCCGTTCGAGGTCGGCATCCGTGTAGAGACGAGTATTGCCCTCCGATCGCGAGGGCTTGAGGAGCCCTACGCGCTCGTAGAGCCTCAACGTTTGAGGGTGCAGGCTATAGAGCTCGGCTACCGCGCTGATCATATATCCCGCGCGGCCCTTTTTTTTGGACGCTCGGATGGCCATAGATGTCTCCTCGCACTAAGCTCCGGCACGCGCAAAAAGATCTCGGCGCGGGTTTTCCGGTTCCAAACGCGCCAATTCGCGCAATAAATTGCGCACCCGCTCATCAATGGGCTTCGGCACGACAACTTGTAGCTCAACGTACAGATCGCCCCGTTTGCCTGGTTGACGAACCGAAGGCACACCTTTTTCGCGCAGCCGAAGCTTCTGGCCGCTGCTGGTTCCCGGCGGAACGCGCAACAGGGAGCGCCCATCGAGGGTAGGCACCTCGATCTTGGCGCCCAAAGCTGCCTCCGATACCGTAATCGGTACAACGCTATAAAGATCATCGTCGCGCCGTTCGAAAAAGGGGTGCGGCTTCACGTTTGTGATGAAGTAAAGATCGCCGGGAGGTGCGCCGTGGGTTCCGGCGTTGCCATGGCCGGGAACACGCACGCGCGATCCGCTCTGCACGCCGGCGGGAATCCTGACGTCGATGGTTTCAGCCCGGCGCACACGGCCTTCCCCGCCGCAGACGCGGCACAGAGCGCGAATCCGGCCCGTGCCCCCACAGCGCGTGCAAGCGACATTAAAACGCATGCGGCCGCTGACCTGAGAAACATGTCCCGTGCCTCCGCAGACTTCACACGTCTGGGGCGAGCCCACGGCGCCTGAACCACCACATGTGGTGCAGGACTCGAGGCGCGAGATCGTTACTTTCTTTACCGTGCCACGTACGGCTTCCCAAAAATCAATTTCGATTCCATACTCGAGGTCCGAGCCGGGTTCCTCTTCCGGGACTTCTGCTCGAGCTCCGCCGCGAAAGAATTGGCTGAACAGATCGCGGAAGTTCGTGCCTGTCGCGCCGCCGAAATCAAATCCGCCGAAATCAAAGTGGGCGCCAGGCTCTTGTTCGGGCGGAACCGCCGTTCTCCGCTCGGCATCGAAGCCAAACTGATCGTACATCTGCCGCTTTTTAGCGTCGGAAAGGACGTCGTAGGCTTCCTGAACCTGCTTGAACTTTTCCTCGGCAGATTTATCACCGGGATTTAGGTCCGGATGGTATTTGCGAGCAAGTTTTCGGTAGGCTTGCCGAATTTCCTTCTGGCTGGCCTTGCGGCCCACGCCGAGCAGTTCGTAATAATCCTGTTTGGTTGTAGTTGGCATAGTTGCGACTCGCTCGCGGAAAGCGAAGGGCGATACGCGGAGCTTAAAGCTTCGCCCAGCGCGCGTTTAGTTCCGACAATTCGGATTGCTCGCGCGACAGCTCTTCGCGGCGCCGGCGCCGCTCTTCATCAAGGCGGCCGCCCATGGCCATTTCCTTCTGATTGGCCCGCTCGATCCAGCGATCAATCCAGGCCACCTTCTGCTCCACCGTGGCGGCATCAGAACGAAACCGAAGCGAGTGGCTGCTGATTTCGACCGCTCGTGGCGGAAATTCCGCCGGTGGCGAATGCTGGGCATCATAGAACAGGCGCTTCCAATCCGCCGAGGGGGTCTCGGTCAACTGTATTTGGACGAGATAAAAATTCTCGCGCAGCTTCTGCAGTGCAAGGGGAGGTCCCGCTCGCGTGATGCCGTCGGTCATCGCCTGATCCCTTGATTGCCAATTCGAGCCGGTCGGGAGGCCATTGTGCTCAATGGCCTCCCCCGCAATGGTCCCCGATCAGTTCGGTTTCTTGGACTCATCGACGTCTACGTATTCGGCATCGATGACTTCGCCCTCTCCCCGCTTCTGCCCCACGGGACCTTCGCCCTGCCGGGCGCCCGGGGCTGCGCCAGGCGTTCCCTGGCCTCCCGAAGCGCCCGCGGCTGCACTGGCTCGGTACAGCACTTCGGCGAGCTTGTGCGAGACACTCTCGAGATCCTTGATGGCCGATTGGATGGTCTCGAGGGTCCCGCCAGCAAGTGCCCTCTTGGCACTCTCTATCGCCGCTTCCACCGGTTTGACGTCGCCCTCCGAGAGCTTTTCGCGATTCTCGTGAATCAGCTTTTCCATTTGGTAGACCCGTGAATCGAGCGTATTGCGAGCCTCCACTTCGGAGAGTTTGCGACGGTCCTCGTCAGCGTGCGATTCTGCTTCTCTGCGCATTTTTTCGGCTTCGTCCTTGCTCAGGCCGGTCGACGCGGTAATCGTAATCTTCTGCTCCTTATTGGTCGCCAGGTCCTTCGCCGAGACGTTCAGGATGCCGTTGGCGTCGATGTCGAACGTCACCTCAACCTGAGGCATCCCTCGTGGCGCCGGCGGGATCCCCATCAGGTGGAATTTGCCCAACGTACGATTGTCGGGCGCCATCTTGCGTTCTCCCTGGAGGACGTGGATCTCCACGGAGGGTTGGTTATCCGAAGCAGTTGAAAACACCTCGGATTTGCGCGTCGGGATGGTCGTATTCCGCGGGATGAGAACGGTCATGACGCCACCCAGCGTCTCAACACCGAGTGATAGCGGCGTTACGTCGAGCAGGAGGATATCTTTCACTTCTCCTCCCAGCACGCCTCCCTGAATCGCGGCTCCAACTGCAACCACTTCGTCCGGATTTACGCCTTTGTGCGGCTCCTTGCCTCCAAACAAATCCTTTACAATCTGAACCACGCGCGGAATTCGCGTTGAGCCGCCCACGAGCACAACTTCGTCAATCTTGTCTGCCGTCAGGCCCGAGTCCGAGAGCGCTTGTTTCACCGGGCCGACGGTCCGCTGCAGCAGGTCCTCCATCAATTGCTCCAGCTTCGATCGCGCTAGCTTGAGTTGCAGGTGCTTCGGACCAGAAGCATCGGCGGTAATAAAGGGGAGATTGATCTCTGTCTCCATTACTTGCGATAACTCGATCTTGGCTTTCTCCGCGGCTTCCTTTAGACGCTGCAGGGCCATGCGGTCCTTGCCGAGGTCGATTCCTTGATCCCGCTTAAATTCGCCAACGATCCACTCCATGACGCGATGATCTACATCATCGCCTCCCAAGTGTGTGTCTCCCGCAGTGGCCTTGACTTCGACAACGCCCTCGCCTACCTCCAGAATAGAAATATCGAACGTGCCGCCGCCGAGGTCGTAGACCGCGATCGTTTCGTCCTTCTTCTTATCCAAGCCATAGGCAAGGGCCGCCGCCGTCGGCTCATTAATAATTCTCAGCACTTCGAGCCCTGCAATTTCGCCGGCCTGCTTAGTTGCTTGCCGCTGGCTATCGTTGAAATAAGCAGGTACGGTGATCACTGCCCTGCTGACCTTCTCGCCCAGGAAATCTTCGGCAGCCGTCTTCAATTTCTGCAGGATCATCGCGGAAATCTCCGGTGGGCTATAAGTCTTGCCGAAAATGTCAACTCTGGCATCGTCGTGCGGTCCGCGGGCGATCCTGTAGGGCACTCGCTTTGCCTCTTCAGCGACTTCGTCGTAGCGGCGCCCCATGAAGCGCTTGATTGAATAGACAGTATTCTCGGGGTTCGTCACCGCTTGCCGTTTAGCCACCTGCCCAACCAGCCGTTCCCCCGTCTTGGTTATGCCCACCACTGAGGGCGTCGTGCGCGCCCCTTCCTGGTTGGGAATGACGACAGACTCTCCGCCCTGCATCACGGCAACCACGGAATTGGTGGTGCCCAGATCAATGCCGATAATCTTGCTCATCTTCTTCTTCCTCCGTCCGTTGCCCCGTGGCGGTAAGGCTCGGGGCCTGACCGGACCACATTTTAGAGCTTGAGTGTATCTATGTCAAGGTGCTTGATAAACATTGTGCACATATAATAGAATCAATTACTTGAATGGAAGTGGGCCCACAATGGTTCAGTGTTTAGGAGGAATCCCCGGTTGGATTAGTGCACTGGCGCATTGTTTCTGCCGTATTCACTGGAGCCCAGGGTGTTGGAGTGAACAGATGGCTGGCCTATTCGTGAGCCGCACCTCCAAGACAATTGAACTTTTTGGAGCCAAACACTTCTAAGTGAGCTCGCATCCTATTACAATACTGTTTCCCATCGCATCTGTCGTCATCTTAGGGAGGACATGTGATGCGTTCTTGCGTGAAGGTAATCTTTTCGATTGCGCTCAGTGCCTCGCTTTTGCCGGCGCTCCTCAGCGCGGGCCCTCGGCAGAGTAGCTCTGGAAGCAAACCCGCTCCCCTGCAAGACCTGACGGCGCTCAAGTCCGTAGGCTCGCGCGAGGCCCCGATTACTATCGAAGTCTTCAGTGACTATCAATGTCCTCAGTGCCGCGTTTTCTACCTGGATACGGCGCGTCAATTGATGCTGACGTACATACCGGCGGGCAAGGTTTATTACGTTCACCGCGACTTTCCTCTCTCCATGCATTCTCATTCTCGTGAAGCCGCGCGTTGGGCCAGCGCGGCGGCTGTTGCGGGGGTATTTGAAACCGCCGAGCAGACGCTCTATAGCAAACAAGACGAGTGGGGCTCGACGGGAAAAATCGAGGACGTGCTCGCCAGCGCTCTTTCTCCAGCCGATATGAAGAAAGTCCGCACAATCGAAGCCACCGAGGGCGCTCAAATTGATGCAGCGATTGCGCGTGACATGGCTCTCGGCGAATCTCGCGGCGTTAATGGCACGCCTTCGATCTATGTTTTTCACAAAGGCCAGATGACTCCGCTTCCCGCCGGCGGTGTCAACTATTCGCTCCTCAAGCAATACATCGATTATCTTTTGCAACAGCGCTGAAGCATGAGCCAAACCAGTTCGATTGCGGTCGAGCGGCCGCGCATGCGGAGCAAAGTGCGATTCCTTCTGATCGCGGCGAGGACCGTCCTCGGCCTGATTTTCGTATATGCAGCGTACGCAAAACTGCACTTCAATGGCGCATGGCACCTGCGGGATTACTACTTCTTCTTCGCGATGTCCATCGATTCCTATCGGATGCTGCCCTTGATCATAGTGCAGTGGATGGCGCGGATTTTGCCCTGGCTGGAGCTCGGTCTTGGCGCACTGTTGGTCGTTGGGGCCGGCGTACGGTGGGCGGGCCTCGTCCTCAGTGCGCTACTCGTCGTGTTCATGATGGCCTTGGCGCACGCGGCGCTCGGGGGCCTGGAGATCAATTGCGGCTGCTTCGGCACCGGCAGCGTCAAACCGGGCAGGGAGTTGATGCTTGACGGAGTGCTTCTGGCGCTGGCTCTTGCGGTTACCGTGGGAGGATTTCTCTCACATCGCGCCGGAAAGTCGCAAGCTTAAGTTCGCTCTAGAATCGCCGGTTGCCTTCACCCCACCCGTTTCTCTCGCTGCTGAGCCCTGGCGGGATTAGAATCGACCCAACATCATGTTGCCATTGCCTTCCATTACTCTGCACATCCGCCGACGTAGGCTCGCGGGACGGCTTGCATTCACGATCGTTTTTGTGGGCGTCGTGTTGCTCGGAGCCGCTGCTGGCCTGACTTTTGTCTACTCCACGGATTTGCCGGAAATCCGAGCTCTCGAGGACTATCGGCCCAACGTCGTCACCGAGCTCTACTCCGATGATGGCCAGCAGATTGGAAATTTCGCGCTTCAACGTCGCATTCTGCTCACTTGGGAACAGATTCCCCCGGTCCTAAAGGACGCCATCACCTCGACAGAGGATCAGCATTTCTTTGAGCATTGGGGAGTCGATCTGCCGCGCGTAATGGAAGCAGCGTGGCGCAACGTCATCCGCGGCCGAATTCGCGAAGGGGCCAGCACGCTTACCATGCAGCTCGCGGGCGGCCTTTTTCTCGACCGTTCGGACCGCAGTTTTCGCCGAAAGATTCAAGAGACGCTCCTGGCCGTCCAGATCGAACGCAACTATACCAAGCAGCAGATCTTCACCATGTACGTCAATCAGGTCTATTTGGCGCATGGCAATTACGGATTTGAAGCCGCCTCGGAGTCCTATTTCGGCAGGCCCGTTGGGAAGCTAACCTTGCCCGAAGCGGCGCTACTTGCCGCGCTCATTCGCGGTCCTGCTTATTCGCCGATAATGTATCCAAACCGCGCTCTTGAGCGGCGCAATCTGGTGCTCGATTTGATGCAGCGGGATGGCAAAATCACCACTCAGCAAGAACGCGAGGCGAGGCTACAGCCCATCAATCTCAACGTCCAATCACCGCGAAACGAACTAGCGCCGTACTTTGTGGAAGAGATCCGCAAATATTTGGAGTCCACTTATGGAACTGAGGCGGTGCACGAGCACGGGCTGCGGGTTTATACCACGCTCAACGTGGCCACACAGCGCGCCGCCAACGCCGCGGTGCGAGATGGGCTGCACGGTTATGAGCGACGGCATGGCTGGCGCGGCAATCTGCCCAATGTCATCCGCGAGCAGCATGCCTCGCTGCAAAATTATGATGACGACGACTGGCACCGGCCTATCTCCAAGGCTGATTACGTCAACGGCTTGGTCATGGCGGTTGATGACAAAGCGGCGGTGATAAAGTTCGGTCCCTACCGCGCCGTTCTCACGCAGCCCGATTTCGCTTGGACGGGACGCCGCTTGCCTAGCCAATTGCTTCACGTGGGCGACGTCGCGCAATTCTATATTCGAGATCTCAGCGGTGGCACCGCGCACGTAACGTTGGAACAAGTCCCCGGCCCGCAAGCTGCCCTGGTCGCCATCGATAATGGCTCGGGCGAAGTAAAAGCGATGGTCGGGGGCTATAGTTTTGAGGACTCGAAGTTCAACCGGGCCACACAGGCGCAGCGTCAGGTAGGCAGCTCGTTCAAGGTGTACGTTTACGCCGCGGCGCTGGAAAAAGGTTTCAGTCCGTTTGACACGATCCTCGACGCTCCATTCACGGTAATGAGCGGCGGCCAGCCGTATTCTCCGCACAACTATGACGAACGATATGAGGGCATGATCACGCTGCGACGCGCCTTGGCAGGCTCCCGCAACGTCCCCGCCGTGAAACTCGCGGACAAGATCGGGATCAACGACGTCATTGACGTAGCTCGCCGGTTTGGCATTAACAGCTCATTGCCGCCTTATCTGCCCATCACGCTGGGCGCTGCGGATCTAAATGTAATGGAGCACGTTTCGGCCTTTACCGTCTTCCCCGACGATGGCATTCGCATCGATGCACATCTGATTCGCCGCGTTACGACGTACGACGGCGCCCTGCTAGAGGAGGCGCGTCCCCCTGTGCATGATGTCATTTCACCCGAAGTGGCGCGCACGATGGTGGCCATGCTCGAAGACGCGGTCAACTTTGGCACGGGAGTCGGCGCCAAGGCGCTCGCGCGGCCATCGGCGGGCAAAACGGGAACGACGAACGATTTCACGGATGCCTGGTACATCGGATTTACGCCACAGCTTACCGCCGGTGTCTGGGTGGGATTTGACGACAAGCAGAAGTCGTTGGGGCGCAGCGAGACAGGAGCGCGCGCCGCCTTACCGATCTGGTTGGAGTTCATGCAGAACGCCTTGGCGGGTATGCCGGTAGAGAACTTCCCCAATGTTGAGCCGCTCGAGAAGATCGCGCTTATCAAAGAAGTCCACGTAGATACTCCAGACGCGGCGCCCACGGAGGGATCGGAAGAAGGCAACGGCCACAAGGCAATGACGCCGGAGCCTGCTTTGGCTCCGCCACCCGCCTCGGCTCCGCGACTTCCCAGGGACCCACCAGACCCCCCCTCCACCGGCGCGCAACGGCCAGCAGATTCTCGCGGCCAATGACTTCAGTCCTGAGAGGGGAGCAGTTTCCAATCCGGATGGCGAACAGTTATCCAGCGGCGCAGCGCACCAGCCATTTCGTCAAGATGGCCCGTGAAGAAATGATCGGCAGCGGGAATCACAACCACGCGGGTTGCCTTCGCGGCTTCAGGATCAAAGGTCTGGATGAAACTCTCGAAATGAGATCTTCCGGCGTACTGATCATGTTCTCCCTGAATCAGTAGTTTCGGTTTCGCGCAGGTACTCAAATAATTGAATCCCAGTTTGCGATCATCGATGGGCAGGCCGAGTCCGATCAATTCGACAACGCGGGGATCCGAACAACCTTTGCGCAAGCCGACCCAGGCACCGAAGCTGAACCCGGCAGCCAGCAAGGGAATGTCAGGGAATTGAGCCTCGAGATAATCCAGTGCGGCGCTAACGTCATCTTCTTCCCCGCGGCCGCGATCATAGGTTCCGTCGCTTGCACCCACGCCGCGAAAGTTGAAACGCAGAACCGGAATGCCCAGAGAGTCGAGTGCCTTGGCAGCCTGGTACACCACCTTATTATGCATGGTTCCCTGATAAAGAGGGTGCGGATGACAGACCACTGCGGCTAAGTGGGGCTCTTGTAATGATTCAGGCACCCACAGCAGCGCTTCGAGGCGGCCAGCGGGTCCGGGTATCGTCACCTCTTTGTGGCGTGCGTCCATTGTTTGACAGGGCGCAGTTCGCAAGTTCAGCGTCTCACGAAGTGGTCCCATCCGCCCGGCTTGAGTGATGAGACTTCCCCATCCGGTGCAACAATACCAACTCCAGACCCGCGCACAATTTCGCCAATGCGCGTAATCCGCGTGCGCCGGAAAATCCCGGGAATTTGTGAACCGATTTGCCTCGGGACGGTAAAGAGCAAACCGTAATCTTCCCCGCCATGGAGCGCCAGATTGAGGGGGTCAAGTTCAGGTACTTGTGACAACGTCCCCGGAACAGCAACGACCGGTATTTGATCTGCATGGATTAGCGCTCCGACGCCGCTGGCCCTGCAGAGCCGTACCAGATCAGTGGAAAGGCCATCCGAAATATCCATCATCGCCGATGGGAAGTGATTGCGACCGAGCCAAAGGGCAAAATCGAGGGGCAGAGCCGGATAGTAGTGGGGAGAGAGCAGTCTTCGGTATTTACGCGTACGCGGGCCGGTCATTCCTCGCGTGAGTAGTTCGAGACCGAGCTGTGCTTTTCCTAAAACCCCCGTCACATAAATTCCGTTCCCAGGCCTTGCCCCTGACCGGTCGATGCGGGTTCCGTGCAAGGCTTCGCCGAGCACCATGAGATTGAGTGCTATACGTCCGCCCTGGCCGGGGCTGCGGGCTGTATCGCCGCCGGCTAGCCTCAAGCCGAAAAGTCTGCTCGCCCGAGCCATTCCTGAGAGCATTTGGTTGAGCCAGGTTCCGGTGCGCCGGGCAGGCAGGGCCAGGCTCAGGAGGAAAAACCGTGGTCTCCCTGCCATTGCCACGACGTCACTTGTGGCTCGAGCGAGAGCTTTGTAGCCCACCGACGCGGGAGGCTGCTTATCAGCGAGGAAGTGCGCGCCCTCCAGGAACTGGTCACAGGTGACGACCCAATCCCCTCCTGGCTGATGAATCAAAGCGGCATCGTGCCCGATCCCGAGTCGTAGCGCACCTCCCTCCGACGATGGAATCCGGCGGCGTATGCTTTCGATCAACTCGTCTTCAACAATTCGCAATGGCGGGATTGGTTTGGCGCACGAATTATACTCGCAGCCGAAAGAGTCGATTGTAGAGATATTGTGGCTATGAGTTTTGGAAGGTACTAAGGGACAGCTGGACCATATTGCAACCTTTGCACAGGTTAACCGAGAAGCGCTTGCAGTTAGAATTTGGTTGACTCGGCGGATGGTCTTTTTTAGACTGGCGTCGCTTTCGGACCGAGGCTCGCGGTTCAAAGCTTTTCGTATTGTGTTCGCCGGCGCCAGGAGCAAGCTGAGTTGGTGGCTTGTTGCGTCGGCCTTAAGTAACCTGGCCTTCTCGTTACGGTTATGAAGCGTCAAACTTATACCTTATTCGTTGCGTCGAACCACCGGGGGAACGTCCGGCGCATCACCATTCCTCTCTACGTATTGCACCTGCTCGTGCTTTTGTCCGTGGTCGGCGGAATTACGGTTGCAGCGGCAGTGGCCTCCTACACGCGCATGTTATGGAAAGTTGGGAATTACGATGCCCTGTTGCGCCAGCAAGACCACCTGCAGCAGCAATATCAACAACTACGGGACACCGTCAAGAATACCGATCAGCGCCTTTCTTCCCTGCAATCCCTCGCTACTGAAGTTGCTATGACTTACGGCTTCATGTATCTGCGCACGAGTCCATTTGGAATAAGCGGATCGGTCAGTGCCCAGGAACCTCCGCTTGACCACACGCTCGAGGAGTTCGATTTTCTGGCCAAGAACGCGACGACTGCGGCTCTAACCAGCCGTGGCCCGCGATTAACCCCTACCCTCGGCTTGGGTGAGATGACTTTCAGTCCCACGCTATGGCCGGTCGTAGGCCGCATAACGGCAAATTTCGGCGAGCGTCTGGATCCTTTCAGCGGTGAAGGTGCGTTTCACACCGGCGTCGATATCGCTGCGGAATATGGAGAAGGCGTGCGCGCTGCTGCTGATGGCGTGGTTCTCGAGGCTGCGTTGCACTCAGGCTATGGCCGCCTGGTTATCGTCGACCACGGCTTTGGTGTGGCGACTTGGTACGGCCATTTGTCCACCTTCACAGTGCCGCCCGGTATTCATGTGAAGCGCGGCGATATCATCGGCTATGTGGGTGTTAGCGGCCGTACGAC
>Ga0209577_10004822_pt1 | contig 12648 bp, 3 predicted proteins | sample GraSoiAngelo_109_FD_185874 | JGI IMG/M metagenome (GOLD analysis project Ga0209577, IMG submission 185874) | Grasslands soil microbial communities from the Angelo Coastal Reserve, California, USA - 14_0903_12_20cm (SPAdes) (version 2) | ecosystem: Environmental > Terrestrial > Soil > Grasslands ... | reverse complement strand
GTTCGGGGTATCGGTGCCGGCAACGATGAGCGCGCCGGCGCGCATCGCGTCGAGAACCATCTTGCCGCTGCCGGCGGTCGGATCGACCTGAGCGGCGAATGCGTTCACCTGTCGCGAGGCGAGCTGCTCCTGAATCCACTGCGGATACAGCTTGAAGCGTGGATCGTTCAGCAGCTCCGGCTCGCGCTCGAGGAGCCGGCGTGTGCCAGCCGGTGAGATCATCGGACAGAAAGTGCGGCCGCTCTTCCCGAACAGTTGGATGACGTCTTCGTACGACCGCTGCAGCGTCGCGATCTTCGGCGAGTAGCCGCGGCGGCTGGTCGCGCCTGTGTGCTCCGTATTGTCGACGCCGACGAACGCCGCCGGATAGATCTCGTGCGTCGCGACCGGGATGCCGATGCTGTGGGCGAACTCGGTCATCCGCTTCTGCTGCAGATCGGGCAGGCGTACGTAGCTCTTGAGGAGGTCGTACTGCAGCGCTTTCGCGCGCTGGAGCTCCATCTCCAGCTGACCGACAGTCGACACCGCGATGCCCATCTTGTAGTACACGCGTCCCCACTCCGTGAGATAACCAGTGCCGTAGACGCGCGGCCCCGGTCGGACGCCCGCTTCGCCCGCCTCGCGATCCTCGACGTACTCGTACGGAGTGTTGCCCGGGCTGCGCACCGTCGTGATGCCGAACGCGAGCCAGGCGCGACCCTGCGATTCGCCGTAGTCCTTCTGCAGATGCGAGTGGAACTCGACGAGCCCCGGCATCACCGACAGAGTCGACGCATCGATCACCTGGCCGCCGGCGTGATTCGCGTCCGCATGCGGAACGACCGAGGCGATCTTGTTTCCTTCGATCGTGATGTCGACGTTCGTCCGAGCCTCGGCGCTTTTCATGTCGACGAGCCGGCCGGCATGAACGACAACATGGGTCGCCGGAACATCCGGCGTGTACTTCAAATCGAGCGGCACCGTGCGCGTTTCACCCGACTCGATGTCGATGATCCGCAGCTTGTCGAGCGATTGATACAGGATGTGTCGCGAATCGCCCGCCCAGCTCGGCGCGTGCGCGCTCTCGCTCGTGATGTGGCGCGGCGGACCGAGCGGCTCGCCCGACACGGCGACCGGCCAGACGGCAAGAACGCCTTCGTAGATTGCCGCCATCTTCGTCCCGTCCGGCGACCACACTGGTCCGCACCCTCCGCGCGAGTCGATCGAGAGTGTTGGGATCGGGGCGTACCACTTGTCCTGCGACTCGGGCGGCGCGGGCCTTTCAGGCCCGCGATTGGCGTCGGCCCCGCGATCGCGGCCCTCAAAGGGCCGCGCCACATCTGAGAGCCGCGCTACGTCGATGGTCAATACCTGATTCGTGCCTTCGCGGAATCTCCTTGTGAACGGTGCCACTTCGGCGAGCGCGATCCGCTTTCCGTCGGGCGACCACGTCGGTGCGCCCGGCTGCGCGAGCGTGTCGTGCACCTTCGTCACAGCGCCGCTCGCGACATCGAGCACCGACATGTTCGCGACGCGCCACATGCCGTTCACGTCGAAGAACGCGATGCGCTTCCCGTCGGGCGACCACGTGGCCCCCTGCGGCTGCGTGGTCAGATGCGTCACCTGTCGGCTCCGCCCCGTTTTCATGTCGCGGATCCAGAGCTGCAGATGCTCGCTCTCCTTGTCGGACGAATAGACCAGCTGCGATCCGTCGGGCGACCACGCGGGATCGGTGTCCAGCGCCGCGTCCTTCGTGACGTCGACGGGCTTGCCGCCGACCGGCATCACGTAGATGTCGCCGACAGCGGCAAAGGCGATCTGTCTGCCGTCGGGCGAGATCACCGGCCGCACGATGCCGAGCGCCGGCTTCGGAGTTGTCGAGGTGAAGTCGCGCTTCCTGCGGACGTACGTTCCCGCCACGCGCGTCACCTGCATCGTCGCCGAGAACTCGATCGTCTGCGCGGCGCCGCCGCCGATCGAACGCTTGCGAATCTTGCCGTCGGAGACGTAGTAGAACTCGCTGGCTGACGACCCGGGAATGAATGACGGCCTGAACGCAAAGGCGTTCTCGGCGCCGGTCAGCGGATTGCCATCGACTTCGAGCCGGCTCTCGCGCGGCAGCGCGGCGTTGTACACGATCTGTCCGGCGGGACCCCACGACGGCGAATCGACACGACCTCGCGACGTCGAAACTTTCCGCTCCTCACCGGTCGCGACGTTCACCGCCCACACCGACGCGCCGTCCTCGCGGGTCGACGCGAACGCGATCTCCTTGTCGTCCGGCGACCAGCTCGGCATGTAGTCGTCCGCCGGATTCTTCGTCAGCTGCCGCAGCTCACCGCTGCGGACGTCGAGGATCCAGATGTTGTAGTCGCTCCCCAGCGCGTCGCCGCGGTCCGACGAGAACGCGATCCGCGTCCCGTCGTGCGACCAGATCGGCTCGCGATCGTCGTACGGTCCCCACGTCAGCTTCCGCTGATTCGACCCGTCCGGCGCCACGGCCCAGATGTCGTATCCGCCGTCGCGATACGCAAAGAACGTGATCGTTCTCCCGTCGGGCGACCACGTCGGCTGCCGCGCGTCGTTGAAGAGATCTGTGATCCGCTTCGCTGCGCCGCCACTCGACGGCAGCGTCCAGATGCTTCCCTGCATGTCGATGGCGAGCATCCGGCCATCAGGCGAGACGGCGACCGACATCGAAGTTCCTTCGTGCACCGTCACGTCGATGAACGGAGAAGAGGCCGGCGCGGCGCCGAGCGCAGCCACCAGAGCGAGACTCGCAGCGAGAACGACCGCCCGCGACATAAGGATCCTCCGGTCGGCATTCTATACCGCCGATTTCAGAAGGGCTGATTGTAGGAGGTTCGCTTCAGCGGCGTGATCAGGCTGCTGACGTCGAGGTCAGAGGCCGGCATCACGCCAACCTCTGACCCTGACCTCTGACTAGAACCCGATTCGAAACGCGAACTGCGCTTGCCGGGGGACGTACGCGTTGCCGGTGTTCTGCTGCGGCTGGCCGAACACCGCGGTCGTCGCCGCGGCTGTCGCGCTGAGCGACGTGTTGTAGCTGCCGTAGTTATGGTGGTTGAAGAGATTGTAGACCTCGCCGATGAGCGAGATCTTCGTGCTGCCGACGATCTTGAAGTCCTTCGTCAGCCGCAGATCCACTTTGTGCAGCGGCAGCCCTTCGAGCGCGTTGCGCGGGATCACGGTGCCCGACGCAATCGTGGCCGGACCGTTGAAGCGCGACGCGATGTCGATGACGTCGCCATTGGCGAGCGTCGCCGTGGCGGGGATGGTAATCGTATTGGTCGCCGATCCATTCGCGGCGAGGTTCAGGCGGTTCGTTCCCGGTTTTCCGTACACCGCGGCGGCGATGCTCGCGGCGAACCGATTGCCGGATCCGTAGAAGTACGACACGCTCGCCGACACGCCGAACGGGAGCCGATAGAGCGTCCACAACCGCGCCGTATTCCGCTGGAAGTCGGTGGACGTCGCGTATTCGCCGTCGAGGTAGTCGAACTGGTTGTTCTGGCCCGGCGCCGTGTACCCGATGTTGCCGTCGTCGCGCATCGAGAACATCAGCGCGTAGGTGACCCCCGCCTGGAAGTTGTTCTTGAACCGGCGATTCAGCGCCATCGACAACAGCGTCTGATCGCGGTGGCCCGTGCTGACGAAGTACGCGATCTGCGTGTACGCCGGGTTCGGACGATTCGGCACGCCGTTCACCGCGGCGGGATTGACGTTGTAGCCGGTCGCCGGGTTGAAAAAGAGGTTTGGATCGATCGTGCGAGTGTCGTGGTACTCGTTGAAATGCGTCAGGTCGGCTTCGAAGCCGGTCACCTGATTGAGCTGCTTCTGAAATCCGATGCTGCTCTGCCACGTGTACGGATTCCGATAGTCGGGGCTGATGATCCGCGGCGACTGCGGCGGCGCCACCGACCTCGCCTGATCGAACGTCGTCACGCCGCAGGATGGATTGGTGATGAAGAGCGAGCCGTCGGCGCAGCGGCCGCTCGCCGGCGGCAGGAACGCCGCGGTGACCATCTGACTGTAGATCTGCGGGCTGAACGTCATGTTCGACACCGGCGTCGTGAAGTACAGACCGCTGCCGCCGCGGATCACCAGGTCGTTCTGCCCTCCCACGTTGTAGGTGAAGCCGGCGCGCGGCGCGACGTTCCGGTTGTCGCGAATGCCGTCCTTGTAGCCGAAATCGCTCCCGGTCATGCCGGGGTTGCTCGCGGCCGCGACGGCCGCATTGTTGTTGATGAGGATCGTGTTCGTGACGACGTCGGGCGGCGACGCGACGCCCCAGTCGTCGTCCCAACGTACGCCGTAGTTGATCGTCAGCTGATTGCTCACGCGCCAGTTGTCGCCGAGCCAGATCGCCCACGTCGGCCGCGGGATGTTGATGCCCCAGCTGCCGGGATGGAAATTCTGATCGAATTCGCGGACCGTCGAGCTCGGAATGGCCGCGATGTTCCACGCCGCGGTGTTGTCCCACGCGCTCGCCGGGAAAATCGCATTGAGGTTGGCCGGATTCGAGTTGAAGATCATCCGGCCGACCTGCTGGATGTACCACGTCCCCGTGTTCTTCACGTAGATGAACTCGCCGCCGATTTTCAAGTCGTGGCTCGTGCGATGCCAGTGCAGGTCGTAGCGCGACTCGAAGTTGTTCTGGTAGAAAAGCTGCGGGTAGTTGTACGGCTTGCCGACAGTGAGGCCGACGAAATCGTACTCGACCGTGCCCTGACCCGGCTCGGGGTTGTTGGTCCACGCAAAGTTGTTGTAGCCCGCGCGGACTTCCTGCACCTTGTCGTCGCTGACCACCTTGTTCCAGATGCCGACGATGTTGGTCGCGTTCTTCGTCTGCACCGACGCGTTGGAGGGATGCCCGCCGGCCCCGAGCACGAACGGGTTGTCCCAATCCCATCGCGATCCGCGGAACGTCAGCCGGTCCTTCGCCGATAGCTGACTGTCGACGCGCGCCAGCAGGCTCTTCTGGTTGTTCTTGTACGGAATCTCGAACGTCTGACCGGCGAGAATCGACGGCGAGGTGACGAGCGTCCCCGGCTCGCGCTCGTACTCGTACGACGCGAAGAAATGCAGCTTGTCCTTCACGATCGGTCCGCCGAGCGATCCGCCGATCTGCTGATTCTGGTACGGCAGCACTTTGTTCGCGACCGGGTCCGGAGCGTTCCATTTGTCGTCGCGGAAGAATCCGTAGAAGCTGCCCGCGGGTTTGTTCGTCCCCGAGCGCGAGATCGCCTGCACCTCGATGCCGGTCGAGCGCCCCTGCGTGATGTCGAACATGTTCGTCACGATCTGGAATTCCGCGATCGATTCGCGGCTGAACTTCGGCTGCCCGAAGCCGGAGCCGGCAACCTTCTGGGTAATCTGCTGTCCGTCGAGATTCAGCTGGAAGTCATCGTCGCGGCTCACACCGGGCGTATTGGTCACGTCGTTCGCCGTGATGCCCTTCACGAGCTTCGACAACTCCATCCAGTTGCGGCCCTGCAGCGGCAGCTCCTCCATCTGACGCCGGTCGACGTTTCCGCTGACCTGCGACGATGCAGTGTCGACGAGCGGCGATTCGCCGGCGACGGTCACCGTTTCGTTGACCTGCGCAAGCTTCAACGTGAAGGGGATCGTCGCGTGCTGACCGACGAGGAGCTCGACGCGCTCCAGTACCACCGTCGAAAAGCCCGTCAGCTCCGCTTGAATGCGGTACGTGCCTGGCGGCACGGTAGGCAGACGATATTCGCCTTTCTCCGTCGTGACCGCGCTGAATTGCTGGCCGGTCGAAATTTCAGAGGCAGTCACGGTGGCGCCCGGCAGGACCGCCCTGGTCTCATCGGCGACCGTACCGATGATCGATGCTTCCTGAGCGAAAAGCGACGACGAACCGGTGAGGACGATCCAGACGGCCAGGAGCAGAGCCCGGTGTGGTCGCACAATGCCCTCCTTGCGTGTATGTGAAGCAGACGATAGGCGAGACCCCAGGGGCAATCAAGCGACAAAACGGTCCGCGGAAGGCAGACGGCCGCGGACTACGGACAGTTGGATTCAAAACTGGTTGCTGGTTGCTGGTCTGGCGGCTGCTCGATGGTCGAAGGTGGTTGCTGGAGGCTTGCCCGCTTACTCGGGCTCCGGAACGAGCTCACCAGCGCCCGGTTTCCAGCGTCCAGCCTCCATCGGGCCAGTGACCAGCAGCTGCATCCTGCGCCCAGCATCCAGCAACCGCAAAGATCAGTAGCCGTTCTACCCCCGCTGAAGGTAGAATGCCTACCATGAATCGCGATCGCACGGAGCTGCTGCAGGGGACGCTCGACATGCTGATCCTGCGGACGCTCCTCCTCGGAGCGGCGCACGGCCACGAGATCGCCAAACACATTCAGCGCACCACCGACGACGTGCTGAAGCCCGAACACGGATCGCTCTATCCGGCGTTGCATCGCCTCGAACGCAAAGGGCTCGTCGTGTCGAAGTGGGACGCGCACCGCGAGCACAACCGCGAGTGCAAGTACTACCGTCTGACGCCGGCCGGGCGTAAGCAGCTGACCGCCTCGCAATCGAAATGGAAACGGCTGCAGGAAGCCATCGCGCGCGTGATGAGCGCCGCAGCCAGAGCCGACGTCTAGCGCGAGCCTTTCAGCCGTGCGTCCGCGTAGCGCGAGGCGTTCAGCCGAGCGTTGATGGGAGCGCAAGGCTTTCGCCGAGCGGGAGCGAACATGAGCCACGACGATCTCGATCGTGAACTGCGCGCGCATCTCGAGTTCGAAGCCGAAGAGCAGCGCGAACGCGGGCTCAGCCCCGAGGACGCGGCGTTCGCCGCGCGGCGCGCCCTCGGCAACCGGACGCGCATCACCGAAGACGTCCGCGCCCTGTCGCCCTGGGCCACGGTCGACGATTTCGCGCAGGATCTTCGCTACGGCGCCCGGATGCTGCGCAAGCATCCGGCGTTCGCGGTCATAGCCGCCCTCACGCTCGCGCTCGGCGTCGGCGCCACCACCGCGATCTTCTCGATCGTCGACGCGGTGCTCCTGCGCCCGCTGCCGTACGCCGACGTCGATCGGCTCGCGATGGTGTGGGAGAACGTCAACCTCCCGGCTTACAAGAACGCCCGGAACACGCCGTCACCCGGCAACTTCCGCGACTGGCGCGACCGCAACTCGACGTTCGTCGATCTCGCCGCGATTCGCGGCGGCAACTGGAGTCTCACCGGACACGGCGAGCCGATTCGCGTCGAAGGCGAGAACGTCTCCGCTTCGCTGTTCCGGCTCCTGCAGGTCGAGCCGCTCCTCGGGCGAGTGTTCACCACCGAGGAAGAGCGTGCGGGCGGCGGACACGTCGTGCTGCTCGGCCACGCGCTCTGGGCCGATCGGTTTGCGTCCAATCCCGCCATCGTCGGCCAGACGATTCATCTCAACGACGAGCCGTACACCGTCGTCGGCGTCCTCCCGCGCGGATTTCACTTCCCGGACCCGACCGATCGGGTCTATCTGCCGCTCGGGCTGACGCCGCAGCAGCTCGCGAATCACGGCAGCCATTTCCTGCGCGTGCTCGGACGGCTGAAGCCCGGCGTCACGCTCGCGCAGGCACAGGGCGATCTCGACGCCGTCGCGCGCCAGCTCACAAAAGAGCTTCCGCAGTCGAACACCGGCGTCGGCGTCACGATCGTCGGGCTTCCGGAACAGGTGGTCGGCGACGTGCGCGTGCCGCTGCTGATCATGCTCGGCGTCGTCGCGTTCCTGCTGTTGATGGTGTGCGCGAACATCGGCAACCTGCTGCTGGCGCGCGCGTCGGCGCGCGAGCGCGAATTCGCCGTCCGCGCCGCGCTCGGCGCGAGCCGCGTGCGGCTGCTGCGCCAGATGCTGGCGGAAAGCGTGCTGCTCTCCGCGATCAGCGGCGTCGCCGGTCTCGCGCTCGCCTACCTCGGCGTCGAAGCGCTGCGCGCGCTCGCCCCCTCCACGCTCCCGCGGATCGACGACATCAAGGTGAACGGCGTCGTCGCTGCGTTCGACGTCGCCGTCGCGCTCGCCGCGGGCATTCTGTGCGGCCTCGTGCCGGCGATGCAGGCACGGCGCTCCGACTTCCGCGATGCGCTGAAAGACGACGCGCGCGCGTCGAGCGCCGGCGGCCGCATGCGCGCACGGAACGTCCTGATCGTCGCCGAAACCGCGCTCGGAGTCGTCGTGCTCGTCGGCGCCGGTCTGCTGCTGCGCACCTTCGTTCACCTCACGCAGCTGCCGGTCGGCTTCCAGTCGGATCGCCTGCTGACGTTCAGGGTCGCATTGCCGCCGGGGCGCTACGCGACCGAGCCGCAGCGCACCGCCTTCTACGCGGCGCTTTCGGAGCGGCTGCAGGCGACGGCCGGCGTCACGTCGGCGTCGGCCATCAGCTTCCTTCCGCTGTCGCTGCGCGGCCGCACGACTGCCGTGTCGGCCGAAGGGGACGTGCCGGAGCTGCCGGGTCAGGCGCGGTTCGTCGATTTCCGATCGGTCGCGCCCGGCTATTTCCGCACGATGTCGATTCCGATCCGCGCGGGGCGCGACGTCGCGTGGAGCGACACGCCCGCGTCGCGGCCGGCCGTCGTCGTCAGCGAGACGCTCGCGAGGACGTTCTGGCCGAATCAGGATCCGCTCGGCAAATGGATCAAGCTCGGACGGCCGCAGGACAAGGTGCCGATGCTGACCGTCGTCGGCGTGGTCGGCGACGTACGCCAGCTCGATCTCGTCCGCACGCCGCGGCCGGCCGCCTATTTCCCCGCCGCGCAGGATCACGGCACCGGCGACACGCTGGCGGACTGGGTCGTACGGACGTTGGACGAACCGATGTCGCTCGCCGCGCAGGCGCGCGCCGCGGTGTGGGCGATCGACGCGACGTTGCCCATCACGCGCATGCAAACGATGGAGCGCCTGCGGTCGGCCGTCACCGCGACGCAGCAGTTCAATCTGCTGCTCGTCGGCATCTTTGCGGTGCTCGCTCTCGTGCTCGCGGCGATCGGTCTCTACGGCGTCACCTCGTACAGCGTCGACCAGCGGACGCGCGAGCTCGGCATTCGCGTGGCGCTCGGCGCGCAGCGCCGGGAAGTGCTGCGGCTCGTGCTTTCACAGGGCGCGCGGCTCGCTGTCGCGGGCCTCGCGGCCGGCACGGTCGCCGCGCTCGCGCTGACGCGCTTCATGGCGACGCTGCTCTTCGGCGTTGGCGCGCGCGATCCGCTGACGTTCGCCGCCGTCGGCCTCCTGCTGCTCGTCGTGTCGCTCGTGGCGTCGTGCATCCCGGCGCATCGCGCGACGCGCGTCGACCCGGTGATCGCTCTACGCAGCACCTAGAGAATCGCTTTGCGATATGCTGAGGGCTCCCCGGGATCCCGCATGTCGCTTTCATTCTTTCATCCGATCACCGCGCGCTGGTTCTCCGAGACGTTCGGGCGTCCGACGACGGCGCAAGAGCGCGGCTGGGCGGCAATCCGTCGGCGTCAACACACGCTGATCGCCGCGCCAACAGGTTCGGGCAAGACGCTCGCCGCGTTTCTGACCGTGCTCGACGACCTGGTCCAGGACGGACTTCGCGCGCCGCTGCCCGACGAAGTGCGCGTGCTATACGTCTCGCCGCTGAAGGCTCTGAGCGCCGACATCCACAAGAACCTCGCCGAGCCGCGGCGCGGCATCCGGCGCGTCGCGGAGGCGATGGCGCTCGAGCCGCCGCGGATCACAGCCGCGGTCCGCACCGGCGACACGACGCAGTCCGAGCGGGCGGCGATGCTGCGAACGCCACCGCACGTCCTCGTCACCACGCCGGAGTCGTTGTACTTGCTGCTGACCGCCGAGCGCAGCCGCGCGATGCTGCGCACCGTGCGGACCGTCATCGTCGACGAAATCCACGCCGTCATCGGCACCCGCCGCGGCGCGCACCTCGCGCTGTCGCTCGAACGGCTGCAGCACGTCGCCGAGGCGCCGGTCGTGCGCATCGGGCTATCGGCGACACAGAAGCCGATCGAAGAAGTCGCGAACTTTCTCGTCGGCTCGAGTCCGGGTCGACGTCCCGAGATCTCAATCATCGACCACGGCCATCGGCGCCAGCTGGATATTGCGCTGGAGGTCCCGCGCTCTTCGCTCGAAGCGGTCATGTCGCACGAAGTGTGGGAGGAGTATTACGACCGCCTGACGGAATTGATCGGCGGGCACCGTACCACGCTCGTCTTCGTCAACACGCGGCGGATGGCCGAACGCCTCGCGCGGCACCTCAGCGATCGGCTCGGCGAATCAGCGGTCACCGCGCATCACGGCAGTCTCTCGAAGGACAAGCGTCTCGACGCGGAGTCGCGGCTGAAAGCGGGACAGCTCCGCGCGCTCGTCGCCACCGCCTCGCTGGAGCTCGGCATCGACATCGGATCGGTCGACCTCGTCTGCCAGATCGGATCGCCGCACCGGATCTCGACGTTCCTGCAGCGCGTCGGCCGCTCGGGACACACCATCGCCGGCCTGCCGAAGGGGCGTCTGTTCCCCGTGTCGCGCGACGACCTGATCGAGTGCGCCGCCCTGCTCCGATCGGTCGGTCGGGGAGAGCTCGACGCGATCGTGTCTTACGACACGACGCTCGACGTGCTCGCACAGCAGATCGTGGCGGAGGCGGCGTGCCGCGATTGTTCGGAGGACGAACTGTTCGCGCTCGTCCGGGGAGCCTGGCCGTATCGAGCGATCGAGCGATCGCAATTCGACGCCGTCGTCGCGATGGTATCGGAAGGGTTCGCGACGAAGCGAGGGCACCGTGCCGCGCTCGTACATCGCGACGAAGTCAATCAGCGAGTGCGCGGCCGGCGCGGATCGCGGCTGCTTGCGTTGTCGTCGGGCGGCGCCATCCCCGAAGTGGCCGACTACCGCGTCGTTCTCGATCCCGAAGATACGTTCATCGGCACGGTCAACGAGGACTTCGCGATCGAGAGCATCGCCGGCGACGTGTTTCAGCTCGGCAACGCGTCGTGGCGAATCCTGCAGGTCGGAGCGGGCGTCGTCCGCGTCGCCGACGCGAAAGGGGCGCCGCCGACCATCCCGTTCTGGCTCGGCGAGGCGCCGGCGCGCAGCGACGAGCTCTCGCGCGCGGTCAGCGACCTCCGCGCGGACGTGGATGCGGTCCTCGACGGCGTGGGTCGAGCAACCTCGACCCCCACGACCGTTGCCGTAGGGCCGGAGCTTGCTCCGCCAGGTGCGGAGACCGCTCCCGTCATCGATTGGTTCGAATCCGAAACGGGCGTGTCGCGCGCGGCCGCCGAGCAGGCGGTCGCCTATCTCGCCGACGCACGCCGCGCGCTCGGCGTCCTGCCGACGCAGCAGACGCTCGTTCTCGAGCGGTTCTTCGACGAATCGGGCGGCATGCAGCTCGTGCTGCACGCGCCGTTCGGCAGCCGCGTCAACAAGGCGTGGGGGCTCGCGCTGCGCAAGCGATTCTGCCGTCAGTTCAACTTCGAGCTGCAGGCGGCGGCAACCGAAGACTCGCTGCTCCTGTCGCTCGGCCCCCAGCATTCGTTCCCGCTCGCCGACGTGTTCCGCTACCTTCATTCGGCCACGGCGCGCGATGCCCTGGTGCAGGCGTTTCTCGACGCGCCGGTGTTTCAGACGCGGTGGCGTTGGAACACGACTATCTCGCTCGCCGTTCCGCGCAACCGCAACGGAAAGAAGGTGCCGGCGCAACTGCAGCGGATGCTCGCCGACGACCTCATGGCCGCCGTGTTTCCCGATGCCGCGGCGTGTCTCGAGAACATTCCGGGCGACCGCCAGATCCCCGATCATCCGCTCGTCAGCCAGACGGTCCGCGATTGCCTCGAGGAGGCGATGGACTTCGACGGGCTCGCTGGCGTGCTCGACCGCATTCACGGAGGCGACATCCGCTGCATCGCCCGCGACACCCCCGAGCCGTCAGCGCTGTCGCACGAAATCCTCAACGCGCGTCCGTATGCCTTTCTCGATGATGCGCCGCTCGAAGAGAGGCGGACGATGGCCGTCCATGCGCGGCGCGCGACCGAGCCTTCCGCGGCCGGCGATCTCGGGGCGCTCGATCCTGCAGCGATCGAACGCGTTCGCGAGGAGCAGCGTCCGGATCCGCGCGACGCCGACGAGCTGCACGACGTCCTGCTGACGGTAGGATTCCTGACGGCAGACGAATCGCGAACCATCGCGCCGGGGCTTTTCGAGATGCTCGCTGCGGCCGGACGCGCCGCGGTGGCGCGGCCCTTTCAGGACCGCGATCGCGGGCCTGAAAGGCCCGCGCCACACATTTGTACCTCGGCCGAACGTCTGCCAGAGCTCCGAGCGGTTCATCCTGATCTCGTCATCGATCCGCCGATCGAACCGCCGCCAGGCCGTGCAGCTCGCGCGTGGACGAAAGAAGATGCGCTCCTCGAGCTCGTGCGCGGTCGATTGACGATCACCGGACCGACAACGGCGCGTGCGCTCGCCGAATCTGTCGGCGTCGAAGATTCGGATATCGATGCGGCGCTGCTGACGCTCGAATCGCAGGGCGTCGTGCTGCGCGGACATTTTTCGGCGCCGAACGAATTCTGCGATCGCCGTCTGCTCGCGCGCATCCATCGCTATACGCTCAACCGCCTGCGCGCCGAGATCGAGCCGGTCAGTCCGGCCGACTTCATGCGGTTCCTGTTTGCCTGGC
>Ga0209577_10004821_pt1 | contig 12649 bp, 13 predicted proteins | sample GraSoiAngelo_109_FD_185874 | JGI IMG/M metagenome (GOLD analysis project Ga0209577, IMG submission 185874) | Grasslands soil microbial communities from the Angelo Coastal Reserve, California, USA - 14_0903_12_20cm (SPAdes) (version 2) | ecosystem: Environmental > Terrestrial > Soil > Grasslands... | reverse complement strand
TCACAAGCTGGCCAGTCTCGCTGTAGGCGCGATAGAATTCTTCCGGGTTATGCAAGCGATAGACATTCTTCCAACCGCCGCCTGCGAATGGTTTAAAAAATGCGGGCCAGCCGACATAACTGAAAATCCCTTCCCAATCGAGCGGGTAACCCAGATTGCGAAACGATTTGTCGTTTGTGTCCGTCGGCGGCTGATTCGACGGCAACAATACAGTACGCGGAACAGCAACGCCGATTTTGGTCGCAAGCGCGTTGTTGAAGAATTTTTCGTCGGCGCTCCACCAGAACGGATTGTTCACCACCGCGCATCCCGTGAGCGCTTCGTTTTTGAGCCAGGCACGATAGAATGGCACGTCCTGGGAGATGCGATCGATCACCACATCATAACCGCACGGCTCGCCTTGGATGACTTTGTCGATCTTGACGAATTCCGCGAAGATGTCTTTGCCGCCGGTTTTTTGATTCACCCGCTCCACAAACGCGGGCGGAAAACTGTGTTCCTGTCCGAAAAGAATTCCAATTTTTTTCATAATTGAGCTAATGTCATTTCGAGCGAAGCCGGAGGCGAAGTCGAGAAATCTCTGGAACGTTCAGACCTCAGCAAGAGATGTCTCAACTTCGCTCGACATGACACAAGGGGGGATCGAGTTAGTGGACTCTCATTAACACCGTGGCTTCAAGCCCGGTGCATTTCGCGTGGAGCGCAATCAAGCCGTTTTAACGGCTTTGTCCAGAGCGAGGGTTTGAATCCATCCCCCGGAACATTAAGATAAGCCATGGTCAAGAAACTGCTGCACACGCGTTACCGCGTCCACGACTTGGAGAAAACGGTTTCTTTCTACAAGGATGTACTGGGACTCAAGGAGCTTCGCCGTCACACTTCCGGTCGCGGATCGCAACTTGTGTTTTTGAAAGCACCCGAGAGCGACCAGGAGATTGAGATTTGTAAATTTGATGAGAGCGGGCCGGTAGTAGTCGGACCCGATCTTACGCACCTCGCGTTTGAAGTGGACGATTTGGAAAGTTTTGCTAAGCACGCGGAGGCAAAAGGCCATCCGTTATCCGATGGCCCGCATTCGACGGGCACCGGTAAAATCGCATTCATCGACGCGCCAGAAGGCTACGAGATCGAATTGATTGAGCGGGGACACAAATCGTAGACACAACACGGGCATTTGCAGCCGAGCCTTGCGCCGTTAAAAGTTTTGTCGCTTATTTCCGACCCATGAGATTCTCGCGCAGCTGGCTCTGGTTCCTTTGCATTCTCATCCTGGCATCGGTTCCAACCGCATGGAGCCAGGATGCCACCGACTCCGACGCCGTACGACCCAGCGGCGTCTCCGCGCCGGTTCGGAAGGCGAAGAGGGTCACGGCGAAAGAGAAAGTCGCGAAAGAGAGTCACTCTGAGGCCGATGAGGACGCTGACGCTGAAGCCACTCCGACTCGCAAAGCAAAGAGCTCGAAAACGACTCATGGTCGCACGCACCGGGCGCGCGCAAAAGCCAAGGAAGCACCGGAGACAATTCCCGCTCCAACGGAGTATACCCCCGAGGGAATACCAAAGACCACTGCGGCTTCGGTAATTGTGGTGGATGCGAATACCGGCAAGACATTGTACGAAAAAAATGCCGATCAGTTCAGGGCCGCAGCGAGCACGCAAAAATTGCTTACGGCGCTGATTGTAGCGGAGGGCGGTTTTCTCGATCGGCAGGTTACGGTGCAACCAACAGATACAAATGCTGAGCCGGTGAAATTGAACATCAAGGCAGGCGACACTTATCAGCGGATCGATCTTCTGCGGGCGTTGCTGGTGAAGAGCCCGAACGACGTTGCACGATGTCTGGCCCGGGATAATGCCGGCAGCATCGAAGCGTTTGCGGAGGTCATGAACAGACGTGCCCAACAACTTGGAGCAGTGCATTCGCATTTTGTGAATCCGAATGGTTTGCCTATCCCGGGGCAGTACTCCACCGCGCGCGACCTCTCGCTCATCGCGCGCGCCGCGTATGCGAATCCGACAATCCGTTCGATCGTTTGTCTTCCGCAGCTTGTTTTTCGCTTTGCCAACGGTCGCACACGCGAGCTTGAAAACACGAACAAGCTGCTCAGGCGGCTGCCCTACTGCAACGGGATGAAGACCGGTTACACCGAATTAGCAGGCAAATGTCTGATCGCAAGCGGTACGCGTCCCGGCAGGGACGTGATCGTCGTAGTCTTGGGTGACAGCTCGAGCCGAGTCTGGCGCGATGCATCCGCGCTACTCTCCTGGAGCCTCTGGATGTAAAGCTTCCGTTGCGTTAGCCAGGTTTACGTCTCTTTCACGCCGAGATGCCGCGAGGTGCTCGAACATCGCGTGCAGCCAGCGGAAGAAAAATCGCAGGGCAACGTCGAACGACATTTTCGATTTCCCGCGTGCGCGTTCACGAAAGACGATCGGAACTTCACGTACGCGCAGCGTTCCGTGTGCGCGCAACATTGTCTCGAAAACAATTTTGAAACCGCTGGTTTGCGGAGCGAGTTCCAACAATCGGGAACGACCAATGGCGAAGAAGCCGCACATCGAGTCATGAAGGCCGGTGAGCGGATGCGCAAGCGCCGCGCCCGCTCGCGACACGGCCCGCCGCCATGCCGGCCAGCCCGGCGTCGACCCGCCCTTCACATAGCGGCTGCCTACCACAAGGTCTGCGGTGCCGGCAAACAGCGGCGCCACCAAATCTTTGATCCGATCGGGCGGATGGCTCAGGTCTGCATCCATTACGAGCAGAATTTCGCCGCGTGCGGCTCGCGCGCCCGACATGATCGCCGTCGCTAATCCAGGACCTGCGCCGTCCTGCTCAATCAAGCGGATCGGATGACTCTCCGCTAGAGCGCGAATCTTGTCGCAAGTTGCGTCGGTCGAATCGTCGTCCACGAACAAAATCTCCTGGAAAGGAATAGCGCACGCAGCAATCTCCGAAACCAGCGGCAGAATATTTTCTTCCTCGTTCAAGGTGGGAATAATGATCGAGACGGAATTTGAGAACGAGTCTGTCATCCTAAAATGCCAAACGTTTAACGCTCAACCCGCCTTCGGCAAGCTGACGGCGCTGCAGGCGCCAACGTTCAATCGTCGGACTCCAACAATTCGCAATCGAGTGCCCGTCAAGCCGTAGCTCGCGACAAAAATTTACTTGGGCTCAAACGTTTCGGCTCCGTCGGGGGTTACGGCGTGACAGCTTTCCCTCTCCACGTTGTTGCGAATGAAGGGTGGAGCCGACGACGGGATTCGAACCCGTGACCTGCGGTTTACGAAACCGCTGCTCTACCAGCTGAGCTACGTCGGCGCGAGCGGTGCAAACATTGCATCGTGGCAACGCTGCGGCAAGGCGAGCGTTGTTCTCTTAAGACCGTGGTAGCACGAAAGTCTCACCAATTTCGCGCAGCGCGATGCGTTCGGGAGTTTCACTGAGCGCTGCCTGAAAGCGTTCGACGGGTTCCCGCAACGGCTCGAAACTGAGCCGGAACGTTTGATGATGCACGGGAATGATAAATCGCGCGCCGGCGGCGGTTGCCATTTCAACCGCTTGTTCGGGCGTACAGTGCGAACGAATCCAGGGATTGTACGCGCCGATTGACATGATCGCGAGATCGATCGGTCGCTGCAGCGTTGCGAAACTGTCCGTCATCGCAGTGTCGCCACCGAACAGAATACGACGCCCACTTCGTTCGATGACGTAGCCGTTGTAACCGCGATAATCATCGCGCTGTTTTCGCGCGCCCCAGTGTTTCACTTCAAAACCGCTGATCGCGATGCTGCCCTTTGCTTGGCTGGCGATGTTGAGGACTTTCGTTTCACCCCAGCGCAGTTCGGTGACGTCTCGAAAACGTGTCCATTTTAGCAAGTCTGCCGTGTTCGGAGCAGTGATTACACGGGTGTTTTCATTAAAGCGGTGGAGCGTGCGCAAATCGAAATGATCGAAATGCGCATGCGAAAGAAGGATGAGGTCAATCCGAGGCAGTTCGTGAAATTGAAGCGCTGGCGCAGTCAATCGCTTCGGACCGATGGTAAATCCCGGCAGCCGAATTCCAATGCGTGAAAAGAGCACGGGATCGGTGAGAATGTTGATGCCGAAGAAATTGATGAGCACTGTGGCATGACCGATCCATGCCGCAGTTACTTGCGCGTCGTTCCACTTCGAAGGCTCAGGCTTGGCGAAAGCGGGAGCGATCGGGCGCCAACTTTCGATTGTCCATTCACGCCAAAGGTGCCCAAGCCAACGGCGCACCCGCCTGCTGCGTAGAGTCGGTTGTTCGGGTATGTCCATGCTCTTGCTCTTGTTTGCTCATGCTTTTACTCGTGCTCCTCTTGAGAGTCTCTCGCGCCTGAACATGACTAAGGTCGAGAATACGAGTGCAAGCGAACACAAGACGACATCGTTTGGTCGTCCTTAGCTTGCGCTAAATAATCCTTTAATGGCTTTCCAAAGAGTTCTGGCTGCCTTCGGTTTGCCGGCGCGCGCTACGAGTACTGGGCAATTCGCGCCGTTCAAAATGCTGCGGGTCAGATCACCCATGATGTAATGACCGAGCAGGCCGCGGGCCTGTGAGGTGCCGGTCACGATCAAATCGTATTTGCCCGCGTGCACTTCATCGAAAATTTGATCGATTGCAATACCATGTCGAAGGCGGACTTCGGCTGGAACCGCGAGGCGTTCGAGCTCTCTTTTTTCCCGCAGCAAATTTGTTCCGAGCTCCGATTTGGATTTCAGCAACTGATCAACGTTCTCCTCTAACTGTACGAGATTGACGTAAATAGCAGGCGGTTCGGCCATGACATGCAGAAGCGTGACCGATGCACCCACGGCGGCCGCAATTTCGCCGGTGAATTGCACCGCTCGCTCGATGAATTCCTTTCCGCCTGTGCAAACGAGAAAACGTTTCAATCGTTTCGGTTCACCGATTGCCACCAGCACTGGCGGCTGAATCGTTTTAATCACTTCGTATGTTCTTTCCGAGCGCCAGTACTGCCCGGTTGCTCCAGTCCAGCGGGCGCCAACGATAACCAAATCGTAGCTGGTGTTTGATGTTTGATTGAAAATCTCGCGTACCGGTTCGCCGGCGCGCACGACGATATTCGGTTCCGCATTTGGTGTCCGGAGAGATTTTGCCTGTCTTTCAAGCGCTTCACGCAATGGGCGCTCATCGCTCGATTTTTCGGTGATGCCGAGAAGAGCGATTTCAGCTTGTAACGGGACAGCTAATAGTGCTGCCAGCTCAATTGCATTTTCGGACGCCGGCATTCCATCGCTGCAAATCAAAATCTTCATTGCGGTTACAATTTGTGGCCGCTGACCATTGTGTAGATGACAATGGCTGCGCCAATCAATGGCAACGGAACGAAAGCGAGCCGAATTTTTGGGCCGGCGAAATATTGCGTAGAGATGGCGCCGATCTGTGCGCCGATGGCCGCACCAGTATGCATAACCAGCGCGATCAAAATGTCCACGTTGCCTTTTACCGCGTGGCTGAATGTGCCGTAGCTGGCGGAGATGATGATTTCGAAAAGATCCGTGCCTACCGCGAGATGGGTGGGAACTCCGAGTACGTAAACCATCGAAGGCATGCGAATGTAACCGGCACCACCGCCAAGAAAGCCGCTGAATACTCCGCCGACAAAAGCAACCAGCAGGATCATCCAGAGAGAAATCGCTCTTATCCCCGACGCTGGCAGGGAAATCATGGGCCAGATCTTCAGGCGCTGAATGGCGCGCGTCACGGGACCAAACGCCGAGTGGTCTTTTTTTGATTTGGCTCCTTTTATGGCGCCGCGCTGCGATCGTCCTTTTGACGACAACAATGTCTTTCGGCTTTCCCAAATCATGAAAGTAGAAATACTCACATAGACGACGATCGAGACAACGCTTACTACAAAATTGACATTGCCCGCGCGCTTCAACATCTGGATGGCCTGCGCGCCGACTTCCGCGCCGCCGATGGTCCCCACTGCCATGATCAGTCCGAGACGAAGATCAACGTTTCCCAAGGCACGGTGACGTCTCACGGCTACCACCGATTTTCCGACGATGTGCGCCAGGTCAGTGCCGACCGCGAAATTCCAATCCAAACCGGCGAGGCGGAGAGCGGGGCCCGCGATGAAGCTCCCGCCAACTCCGAAGAATCCGCCAAGGATCCCGATGAGAAATCCGACTATCGCCAAATAGATGGGGCTGATATGGGCCCCTGAGATTGGAAAAAACATGGCGTTACTCGGAGCGGCCTCGAATGAGGCGAATCAAAAAAGTGGTGACGCTTTCAAGAAGGACGGCTTGTCCGATGATCAACAAAATCGCAACCAAGGCATACATATAGCGGTGGTAAACTTCGAGCTGGTACAGCCATTGGCCCAGCAAATGCAGCACCAGAAAAAAGTAGGCAATGACAAGAAGCGCGTAGATCACGAGCTCAATCGCAAAAGCGCGCAGGGTCTTGACGGTCTTTTTTCATAACGGAGAGTGATGTCTGTCTGAGCGGCGATAGCCTTTACGCTTTAACGCTTTAAACGTGTCGACGGCAGGCGCCGGTTGCGTCTAACCGCGTTCAGCAGCAAATTACTTTGCACTAGGAGCGTTTTCTTCCTAACGTTCCCTTCATTTTTTTGGGAAAAGCCATGGCCGACGCCGCGAACAAATACGCCGAAAACGTACCGGGCAAATTCTATGTCGATGATCAATGCATCGATTGCGATTTGTGCCGTGAAACCGCGCCTGCCAATTTCAAACGAAACGACGACGGCGGCCATTCCTACGTTTATAAGCAACCCGAGACGCCAGAAGAAGAAGGACTTTGCAAAGAAGCGATGGAAGGCTGTCCGGTCGAAGCGATCGGAAACGACGGGGCGTAAATGGTAGGACGCGACCGCAGGGCGCGCCATAACGCGTGTGAACGCAGAACCGAACGCCGAACGCCCAACGTCCAACGCCCAACGTTCAACTGAAAACGTTCCCGTCGTCCTCAGCATCGCAGGTTCCGACAGCAGCGCTGGCGCTGGTATCCAGGCCGATCTCAAGACATTTTCGGCGCTCGGCGTTTATGGATTGACCGCCGTCACCTGTATCGTCGCGGAGATTCCCGGAAAAGTTTCGCGAATTGAGCCGGCCAGCGCGAAGATTGTTCGCGAGCAAATCGAAGTGCTCGTAAAAAGTTTTCCGATCGCTGCCATCAAGACTGGTCTGCTTTGCTCCGCGGAAATCGTTTCCGCCGTAGCAAGGGCGATACGACACATAGGCAAAGTGCTTGGACCGCGGATCCCGCTGGTCGTCGATCCGGTCTTTGTCGCGACGAGCGGTGATCCTCTCCTCGAGCCTGCGGCTATCGAAACTTATGAGAAAGAATTATTCCCGCTCGCGAGCTTGATTACGCCAAATCTCGACGAGGCTGGGCGGCTACTTGGAGCGAAAATTGAAAATCCGCAATCCATGCGTCATGCAGGGAAAGAGTTGGAGAAGAGATTTGGGCGTGGAATCCTTCTTAAAGGGGGCCATCTGATGGGCGACTGCGCTGTCGATGTTTTGTTTGCCGATGGGAAGATTATCGAGTTTTCAGCGCCTTTCGCGCGCGGAGTCGCGACTCATGGCACCGGTTGCACATATTCCGCAGCGATTACAGCCGGTCTTGCCAAAGGACTGTCTCTCGAAGAAGCGATCAGTGAGGCCGTAACCGAATCGATCGCGCGACATTTTCAATGGACGTCGCGCTCTGGCAAAAGTCTCGACGCCCTCAGGCATTCCCTGTAGCCGCTTCGCTGTGCGAAGCGCCACACTGAGGTGTTGAAGACGCATGGACCGCGCCGTCCAGGAGGTCGGCGGCTACAGCGATCTTACCCGCCGGAGTTCGGTTCCTTCTCCCAACGCTTTAACTGCATAGCTTCGAGTGCAGCGGCGGTTTCCGCCTGTTTCTTGCTGCGGCCGCCACCTTGTCCGAGGACGATTCCTTCCCAAATAACTTGCGAAACAAATGTCTTTTCATGCTCAGGCCCGCTCTGTGAAACTAACTCATAGACGGGGCTGCGCGGCGAAATGCTTTGCAACAACTCCTGAAGCTGACCCTTGGGATTGACGTCTACTGGTGTTTCCGCCAGTTGTGCGAGATCGCCGCGAGTCTGGGTCAAAATGAACTCCTTCGCTGCTTCGAGACCGCCGTCGAGGTAGATGGCGCCGATGAGCGCTTCAAACGCGTCCGCCAATGTGGACGTGCGTGACCGGCCCCCGCTGCTTTCTTCGCCGCGCCCCATCAAAATGTAACGTCCCAAGTCCAGCCCTGCAGCATGTGTCCGCAAGGCTTCCCGGGAAACCAACCGCGAACGTAGTTTCGTTAGTTGGCCTTCGGCTTCGGCTCGAAAGTGGCGAAACAGATACTCAGTGATAATAAGCTGGAGAACTGCGTCGCCCAAAAATTCCAAACGCTGATAATCAAAATGATAGCGTTGCGCTTCATGGCCAAGGCTCGGGTGCGTGAGCGCCTCCGCCAGCAAAAGTGAGTTCCGGAACTTGTAGCCGATGCGTTCTTCGAGTGGTGTCACTGCTTTGCCATTCTGAGCGAAATCGAAAAATCTCTCAACTGAGTAAAACGGCTACGCTTTGCTGGCGAGAAAAAAGCCTGGCTATAATGGCAAAACGAATTGATGCAGTGGCTATCGTTTTTGATAAACCTCCAACGAGGTGACCACGTCTAATGCGCGTTGCAACACGGGATCGTGCGTCGGCGGTTTCTCCGGCGAGCGGCCACGGCGTTGCTGCGCTGCCTCCGCTGCTTCCACTTCGGGGTTTGTTCCGGCTAATAGCGCTGCCTCGTTCAGGTGCGGCCGGCCGGCTTCGTAAACAAATGGACCCATTCCTTTTTCGGCGCTGAGTTGGAAAATCTCCCGCTTGTCTGCCATCGACATTTCGACAGGCAAATCGGGTTTCATTCCCTCGGGAAACAACGAACGACCATCGGGGGAAATCATTTCCGCGGCGGCGGCGCGCAGAACTTTGCCACTGGGTAATGACAAATCGGAGTATTCGGCCGCGCGACCGGCGGTCGTTTGCCCGATGATCAGCGCCCTGTTGTAAAACCTCAGCGCAGCAGCGATTGCTTCGGCGGCACCAACCGTATCACTATCGGTGAGTACCATAATCAGGCCGCGAAATGCCGGATCACGATCGGAATTGAACAGGCGGTCCTGACGCGCCGCTGGCTTGCGCAAGGTAAAAAGCGTTTTGCCTTTTGGGCAAAACCGCTTCGCGAACTCGGCGGCCAACGCCAAATCAGTCGTTGCCTGGCTGGCCCGCAGGTCCACAATGACCGCGTCCACTTTTTTCGCCGCGAAATTGCTGAGGCTCTTGTCCAACGCCTGAAGGTCGGCGGCGTTTAATGAACCGATGCGCACATATCCGATGTGCCCTCCGATAATCTCGCTGTAAAAGGCGGTGGGCGCCTCCGCCGGCGCGGTCTCCCTGGCTGGCAAAAGCATGACGCCGCGCGGCAGCCGCACGATGAGACCTTCAACGGTCGCCCGATTCAACTCGGTGTCGGTAATTGCGTCCGGATTTGTAAAATTAGTTTTTAATAGCGTGATGACTGCCTGCAGATCAGTCGGGCCTAACGAATTGACCAGGTCTTCTATTGTCGGGCTGGCCGAGGGCGAAGATGCCGCCGCTGGTTTTGGCGACGCCGCGACCCTGCCTGGAGACATTACGTTCGGCGCCGGAGTTTGCGCCAGCGCGCTTATCGCCAGGAGAAGACAGATCAAGACCGAGGAAGTGAACTGAATCATTCGAGAGTGATGCCGATGTTATAACGCATTTTCACAATCGCTCAACGAGGGTTCCACTATTTTACGCATCGGGCTGTAGAGTGCGCTACAGCCTTGGATTCGTGGTTGTCGCGCCTAAAGCAATATCGTGCCGGTAGTGACAGTTCTCGAAATGAATGCACGAAACAGCCTCGTACGAGCGTGTGCGCGCGGCTTCGAGGGTTGATCCAAGCGCTGTGACCGCGAGAACGCGACCGCCAGCCGTCCTAACTTCGCTGTTGGCGCGCTTGGTACCGGCATGAAAAACCTGGACATCCTCGAGTTTTGCCGCGTCGTCGAGACCTGAAATCGCTTTTCCAGTTTCGTACTTTCCGGGATAACCACCAGACGCAAGCACGGTCGTAACCGCAACGCGCGTATCCCATTCAATCGCACACTTGCTTAGATTCCCATCAATCGTCGCTTGCAACAACGGTAGCAGATCGGATTTCATTCGGGGCAAGAGCACCTGTGTCTCCGGATCTCCGAAACGGCAATTGAACTCCAGCACACGCGCACCCTGGTTGGTAACGATCAAGCCTGGATAAAGGAGACCGCGAAACGTGACTCCCTCCTGCAGGAGACCGCGCAGCAGAGGCTGCATCATTTCCGCTTCGAATTGCGACTGCAGTTTCTTATTCCAATTGTTGGCGGGACTAAACGCGCCCATCCCGCCTGTGTTCGGACCCTGATCGCCATCCAAGGCGCGTTTATGATCACGTGCCGATTCAAGCAGACGATAACTGCTTCCATCCACAAGGGCGTGCAGCGAACATTCTGTTCCGCACAAGAATTCCTCGATTACTATCCGGCGACCTGCCTCGCCAAACCGGCCCCGATTCATCATTTCATCGATAGTGGACTTTGCCTTGGCAGCATCAGGGGCAATGATTACTCCTTTTCCCAGAGCAAGGCCGTCTGCTTTGATCACGACGGGAAATTTCACTCGCTCGCAATAGTCCAGCGCTTCGCCGCTATCGGCGAATGTCCTCGCTTCTGCTGTAGGAATTTTCTGCGCGCGCATCAGCTCTTTTGCGAAAATTTTCGACGCTTCCAGGCGTGCTGCCGATTTTGTCGGACCAAACGCGCGCAACCCTTCAGTAGCAAAAAGATCAACAATCCCTGCGGCAAGAGGATCGTCCGGACCGACGACGGTCAGATCGACGCGATTTTCCCTGGCGAAACGAAGGAGTGCATCCAAGTCCCCAACGGGAATCGCGACATTTTCAGCAATCTCTGCAGTGCCCGCGTTTCCTGGCGCGCAGAAAATTCGTTCTGCCTCTGAAGACTGCCGGAGTTTCCACGCAAGCGCATGTTCACGGCCGCCGTTGCCAATAACGAGAATTCTCACGGTGAATCAGTTTTGACTGTAGAGGTAGCCGAGTCGGCTGCAATGCTTTCGAAAATCACAGGCCGCACACTGGCGTCGCTAAACCATTCACTCCGATCGCGACTCAGCCGGCAAAATCGACAACTCTAATTTCTCGGTATGGCGAATGACCGTGAGTTTCGCGGTCACGCCGATCTGTTCGCCAACCAAAATTTTATGCAGATCATGCACGCTCCCGATAGGCTGACCATTGAACGCAACAACCAGATCTCCCTCGCGCAATCCCGCGCGTTCCGCGGGACTTTTCTTGTCGACCGAAACAACGAGGACACCCGTTTCAAGAGGCAAACCATAGAATCGGACGATGCGCCGGTGGATCGGGACGTTCTGCCCAGCTACGCCGATATAACCACGCCGAATGCGTCCGTCGCGGATAAGCCATCCCGCGACCAATTTGGCGGTGTTACTAGCGATTGCGAAGCAGATACCCTGGGCCGGTCGAATCATTGCCGTGTTTACGCCCACGACCTCGCCGGCTGAATTGACCAGTGGTCCGCCGGAGTTGCCCGGATTCAACGCGGCATCGGTTTGAATAATATTGTCGATCAAACGACCGGATTGTGCGTGCATGGAGCGGCCGAGCGCGCTGACTACGCCTGCAGTGACACTCGCTTGAAAACCGAGCGGATTTCCAATCGCGATCACGACTTGGCCCACGCGCAAGTTCTCCGAGTCGGCGAGACGCACATGAGTGAGCTGCGGGGCGTCGATTCGAATTACAGCAAGATCGGTATCGGGATCGTCGCCCGTCACTTTCCCCGGATATTCGCGCCCGTCCGGCAAATTTACAGTTATAGAGCTCGCCGCGTGGACGACATGGCTATTAGTCAGAACGAATCCGTCAGGCGCGATGACGAAGCCCGAGCCGTTGCCGCTGAGCTCGCGCGTTCCGCGCCGGAGATTAACTCGTTGTTTGACGTCGATATTCACAACGGCCGGCGCAACACGCCCGACGGCGCTCACCACCGTGCGCGAATACGCGTCGAGTAAGAGGGAATCGTCCTGGCCCGCTTCGGCTGCGTCGAAGTCTCTGTTCGTCGGCGATGGGTCGGAGGACCCAACCGTTTCGGTCAAGAGAAAGTCCATTGGTACCCGGTTTTTCTTCGTAAGAGATGCAATTGTCATATCTAAATTTCGGACCTCCAAACCACCAGTCAACTACATATGATTTCAACCTATACACTCCTTATCGGCCGTTACTCTCTGCTTGCGCGTCAAAAGCAATTGCTTTACACAGAAGCGTGGGAAAAGCGTCCTCCTCCCCGTCCGTTCTGGATGCGCAGTGTCCTTCCCGGCTCGTACTCGATCGAATTGCTGACAAATGGACAGCTCTCATCATTCAGATTCTGGCGCGCGGAACGATGCGTTATGCCGCGCTCCAGCGCGAGATCGGGGACATTTCGCAAAAAATGCTGACGCAGACGTTGCGCAGTCTCGAGCGCGACGGTC
>Ga0209577_10004820_pt1 | contig 12651 bp, 9 predicted proteins | sample GraSoiAngelo_109_FD_185874 | JGI IMG/M metagenome (GOLD analysis project Ga0209577, IMG submission 185874) | Grasslands soil microbial communities from the Angelo Coastal Reserve, California, USA - 14_0903_12_20cm (SPAdes) (version 2) | ecosystem: Environmental > Terrestrial > Soil > Grasslands ... | reverse complement strand
GGTGCCGTTCATGCGAATGCCCTTGTCCCTGTCCTTGCCGAAGACCATGGGCTTGCCGTGTTCGAGATAGAGCACGCCTTCGGGGCGCGCGTTGCGCTCGGCGAAGGAGTCGAACGCGCCGTCGTTGAAGATGTTGCAGTTCTGATAGACCTCGACGAAGGAGATGCCCTTGTGATGCGCCGCCGCGTTGACGACCGTGCCGAGGTGCTTCACGTCAATGTCTATGGCGCGCGCGACAAACGTCGCCTCCGAGGCGATGGCGAGCGAGAGCGGGTTGACGGGGTAGTCAATGACGCCCATCGGCGTTGACTTCGTCTTCTTGCCGAACTCACTGGTCGGGCTGTACTGCCCCTTCGTCAGGCCGTAGATGCGGTTGTTGAAGAGGATGTAGTTGAGGTCGAGGTTGCGGCGGATGGCGTGCATGAAGTGGTTGCCGCCGATTGAGAGCGCGTCGCCGTCGCCGGTGATGACCCAGACCGAGAGGTCTGGGTTCGACGCCTTGATGCCGGTGGCGATTGCGGGCGCGCGACCGTGGATCGTGTGGAAGCCGTAGGTGTTCATGTAATAGGGGAAGCGCGAGGAGCAGCCGATCCCCGACACGAAGACGATCTTCTCGCGCGGGATGCCCAGCTCCGGCATCACCTTCTGCACGTTGTTGAGGATGGCGTAGTCGCCGCAGCCCGGACACCAGCGCACTTCCTGATCCGAAGTGAAATCGGCTTTGGTGAGCTTCCCCGGCGGCGGGGCGGGCCGCCCGGCAGTCACCGAACCCGGCTCGCTCTCCGGCGACGGCCCCGCGCCCGAAACGTTTCCGCCGATGCCGCCCGCGGCCTGCTCTTCCGTCCGCTTGTTCCCGTTACCTTCTTGTCCGTTGGTGCTCATCTTTGATTCCTCTTGAATGATTCCTTGCGCCTCGAACGGCAACCCGCCGCGGCGGTCGTTACAGATATTCCTCAACCTTCCGCACGATCTCGCGAATCTGGAAGGGGCGGCCCTTGACCTTCGAGAAGGGGACGGCTGGCACGAGGTACTTCGCGCGAATCATCGTCGCGAGCTGGCCGAGGTTCATCTCCGGCACGATGACACGCTCGAAGCTGCGCAAGACTTCGCCGAGGTTCGCGGGGAACGGGTTGAGGTGGCGCAGGTGCGCGCTCGACACGGGCTTCCCTTCGGCCTGCATTCTCTCGACCGCCGAAGTGATCGAGCCGTAGGTCGAACCCCAGCCGAGGACGAGCACCTTGCCCTCGGACGCGCCGAACACCTCCACGTCGGGGATGTCCTGCGCAGCGCGGTCAACCTTGGCCTGGCGCATGAGAACCATGAAGTGGTGGTTTTCGGGGTCGTAGTTGACGTTGCCCGTCAGGTGCTGTTTCTCGATGCCGCCGATGCGGTGTTCGAGTCCGGGCGTGCCCGGCAGGGCGTAGGGACGCGCCAGCGTCTCCTCGTCGCGCGCATAGGGCATGAACGTCGCGGGGTCGTCGGCGAACTTCACCTCGATTACGGGCAGGTCTTCGATTTCGGGGACGAGCCACGGCTCCGCGCCGTTGGCGAGATAGCCGTCCGAGAGGTAGAAGACCGGCGACATGTAGCGGTAGGCGAGGCGCACGGCCTCAATCGCCATGTGGAAGCAGTCGGCGGGCGTGGCGGGCGCGACGACGATGGCCGGGCACTCGCCGTTGCGGCCCCACACGGCCTGAAAAAGATCGGCCTGCTCGGTCTTCGTCGGCAGACCCGTCGAGGGGCCGCCGCGCTGCACGTTGATGATGACGAGCGGCAGTTCCGTCATCACGGCGAGGCCGATGGCCTCCTGCTTCAAGGCGACGCCGGGGCCGCTCGTCCCCGTCACGCCGACGTGGCCCGTAAACGACGCGCCGATGGCCGCGCACACGGCGGCGATCTCGTCCTCGGCCTGGAAGGTCTTGACGCCGAAATTCTTGTGGCGCGAAAGCTCGTGCAGGATGTCCGAAGCCGGCGTGATCGGGTACGAGCCGTAGAAGAGCGGGCGGCCCGCAAGCTCGGCGGCGGTGACGAAGCCGATGGCCGTCGCCTCGTTGCCCGTGATCTTGCGGTACTTGCCCGGCGTGATGACGGCCTTCTTCACCTTGTAGTGTGTGGTGAAGACCTCGGTCGTGTCGGCGAAGTTGTAGCCGGTCTTCAAAGCGACCTCGTTGGCGCGGACGATCTCCGGGTTCTTCTTGAACTTGGCCGTGATCCATTCGAGCGTCGGCTCCATCGGGCGGTCGTAGAGCCAGTAGAGCAGGCCGAGCGCGAAGAAGTTTTTGCAGCGATCCATCTCCTTGCGCGAGAGCTTGACGCCGGCCTCCTGCAAAGCGCGGATGTTGACCGTGGTGATCGGGAGGCGGTGGACGCGGTAACCTTTCAGCGTGTCGTCTTCGAGCGGGTTCGACTCGTAGTTGGCCTTCTTCAGATTCTCCTTGTTGAACTCGTCGGTGTTGACGATGACGGTGCCGCCGTCTTCGAGGTCTGCGAGATTCACCTTCAAGGCCGCCGGGTTCATGGCGACGAGCACGTTCGGCTCATCGCCGGGCGTGCGTATGTCGCGGCTGGAGAAGTTGAGTTGGAAGCCGGAGACGCCGGGAAGGCTCCCGGCTGGGGCGCGTATCTCGGCGGGGAAGTCGGGCAGGGTCGAGATGTCGTTGCCGACGATGGCCGACGTGTTCGTAAACTGCGTGCCCGTGAGCTGCATGCCGTCGCCGGAGTCGCCGGCGAAGCGTATGGTCACGGTCTCGACCTCTTCAACGTCTCTCTCCCTCTGTCCGACGGGCGGGTTCTCGATGATGGCGCTCATACTTTTTGTTTGATCCTTTGTCAGCGGGCTGTCAGGGGGATGTTGGTCTGCGGCAGTGACTTCATCGGCTTTAAGAATTCCGCGGGCGTGGGCGACGCGGGGCGGACAATGCGTTCGCGTTCATTCTACACAGCCGCACCGCGCAAACTCAAGCGACCCCGCCCGCGGAGACGGCAAAGCCCCCCGCGCGACGAATAGTTCTCGCGCGGGGGGCTTCCGACTTTTCGCCGCGGCGGGCCGCCTAGCTCGCCGCGTTGGTCGAGTCCTTCTTCACGTCCGACGCCGACGAGGCGGTCGCGGACTTCGCGGCGGGGGCGCTCGAAGAGGAGGACGAAGGGTAGGAAGAAGAAGTTGACGAGCCGGACGGTGAAGTCGTCGAGGCCGGGGAGGTCGTCGAGGCCGGGGAGGTCGAAGAAGCCGAGGAGGTCGAAGTGGCCTCGGCCTTCTTGTCGCCGCCCGGCTGCTTGTCGGACTGCTCCTTGATCTGCGCCATGCGGCAACTCCCCTCGAAGATCGCGCCGTTCTCGATGATGAGCGCGGGCGTCTGGATGTTGCCGGTGACTTTGGCGACGCGCCCCATCTCGATGCGCTTCGAGGCGGTGATGTCGCCGTTGACCGTGCCGTAAATCTGGGCGACCGCGACCTCGACGTTGGCGTCCACGCGCCCGTTGGTCGAAACTATCAGCGTACCGTCGGCGGAAGAGACGCGGCCTGAGAGCGCCCCGTCCACCCGCAGCATGCCCTTGAAGCTGGCCTCGCCCGTCAGGGCCGTGCCGTTGCCGACGAAGCCCGTGAGCGTCCCCTCCTTGATGTCGCGCGCCAGCGACTCGCTCTCGGTGACGGCGCGCGAGGTCGTCTGCGTGTGTACCGACTGCTGGTAGGCCTCGGTCGGCGTCTGCGCGGCGGCGGCGGGGGAGGAGGAGCCGTAGCCGGAGGAAGAGGCGGTGGTGTGCGGGGTGTGGTCAGCCGTGTCGTCAGTGGTGTGCGTCGAGTCCTTCGGATTTTTTCCCGGTCTAAACATTTCGCGTTCTCCCTGTCAGAACTTGTTGGTTGGTGTCGTCTCTGTCCGGGCGGAGGCGAGTGCCGTGGCCGCCCGGCCAGGCTCGAAACGGCGCGCGTCGCCCCCTGCTGAAAAATGGGGTCAAGTCAGGAGGGCCGTGGCGTCCAAGGGCCGCCGGGGCGCTCGAACAGGCTTTCAAAACTCTACGAGAGCGTGGCGATGATAAGGCAATTCTCGCGAATAGTAAATCGTAAAAGGCCGTGAACCGTAAACCGTGAACCGCGACGAGGGAAAAGCAGGTTTTCTCTCGTCGCGGTTCACGGTTTACGGTTCACGACTTTTCACTTCTTCTCGTTTTCGACGCCGAGGGCGAGCACGTCCTTGTAGGCGCAGAGGGCGACGCGCTTCGGGGCCTGCGGCAGCTTGATGTTGCCCAGCTCGATGGTCGAGTTGCCCTTGATGGCGGCGTGGCCGAGCCTGACCCAGCCCTTCCCCATGTCGAGATAGACGGGCACGAGCATGCGGAAGTCGTCCGAGACGCCCGACTGCGTGACGCGGCCCGTCAGGGTGTCGCCGCTCACGGAGTATTCGAGCCTGTAGCTCGGCACCTCCGTGCCGTAAACCCATTGGTTGAAGAACCAGTCCATGCGGCGGTTGCCGTCCAAGTCCATCGCGCCGGTCATGTGCTTCTCGACGATTGACTTGAAGTCCTCGGTCGAGGCGTTCTTGTTGTAGAAGGTCTGGACGAAGTCCTGCATCATCTTCTGGAAAGCCTCGTCGCCGGTCTTGCGATCCCACATCATCATGCGCAGCATGTGGAGGATGTAAGCGCCCTTCGGGTAGATCATGAAGCGGGCGATGTTACCCGTCTTCCCGCTGTTGAGGCGGTAGCCTTGCGTGACGGGGCCGACCGTGTAGGGCTTGCGGTCGTGCGTCTGCGGGCGCGACTGCGTGATGAGCTGGCGCTGGTTCTCCCAGAAGTCTATGAACTTGTCGGGGCCGCGCACCACCTGCGCGTAGAGCGAGGCGGAGAACTCGGCGAAGCCCTCGCTCATCCACTGGTCGCGGTAACTCTTCCAGCCGACGACGTGTCCCCACCACTGGTGCGAGACCTCGTGCGGGCCGACGTAGTGGAAGAAGTTGTCGCCGGCGAAGCGCGCCGAGCCGGTCGCCAGCCAGCGTTGCGTGGAGTCCATGAAGGCGGTGAACGGCATGTAAACGAGCGTCGGCCATGCCTGCCCGAAGCTCGCGGCGGGCTGCTGCGTCATGGCGATGCGCGTGTAGGGGAGCTTGCCGAAATAGGCGTTGTAGATGCGCGTCGAGTTCTCGGCGTCGGCGATGGCCGAGTCGGCCATGCCCGTCGTGGACATCGAGCCGACGCCGACGTTCTGCATGAAGTTGGGCAAATCCTCGTTGGCGTAGAACTCGATCTGGTAGCCGGTGTCGGGGTCTTGCACGATCTTCTTCTTGAAGGCCCCGTAGTTGAACCCGGCGACGGCCAGCTCGTTGTCGCCGCTCGACCACTTCGCCACGGTGTAGTCGCCGTCGGTCGCCTCGGGCGCTGACGGCGCGCCCGTCCCGATGAGCGTCCTGCTCTTCGGGTAGTGGAAGGTCATGTCGAAGCGCGCGCGGTCGCCGAACTCCATGAAGCCGTTGTTCGGATACCAGGTCTCGCGCGGGCCGAGGTAGTAGTTGCCGCCGCCCAAGTCCGAGAGCGCCTCGCCGCCCGCGTACTCGATTGTGACCTTGTAGTCCTTGCCCGCCTCTAACGGCTCCGGGTAGATGACGGCGAAGTCGGAGTCCTCCTTCTTCGACTCCTGTATGAACTCCAGGTCGCGTCCCTCCGCGTCGCGGACGCGGCTGACGCGCAGAGAGCGGTAGAGCGCGAAGGGCAGGACGCGCGTGCCGGGGACGAGCGGGCGGAAGGTGACGGCGTCGGTGGCGGCGATCTGCGTGCCCTTGATCGCGCCGTCAATCTCGTGGCGCGTGATGTCGAAGATGCGGTGATCCTCGCCGCTCGAAGCCGTGCCCCGTGCGTACTCGTCCGAGAGGTGGAAGGCCGTCCAGAGGCCGCCGTCCGTCTCGCCGTAGCTGGAGAGCAGTTCCTCTTCGGGCGCGACTTCGGGGATGCCGAGCGGGTCTATCTGGAAGACCAGCTTCTTGAAGCGCTGGCCGCCGATGAAGGCCGTGAGGAAGCCGGGGCGCTGCGGCGTGTAGAGGTCTGTGAGCGTGCGCATCTCCATGTTCGTGCGCAGCTCCTTGCGCAGGAGTTCCTGGTTGTCGCGGTAGATGTCGCGCGCGTGCGCCGCCTGCGGGCCGCCCCGTCCCACCTTCGCCTGCGGCGACGACTTGATCTCCTCGTAGGTCTTGTCGGTGAAGCGGAGCGTCAGCTTCGTGAACTGCTCCGTGATCGAAGGCTCGCCGGTGAAGAGCGAGAGGCTGTGCTTCTCGTACTCGACCGGGGGCGTCAGCGAGAACTCGCCGTCGCCGATGAAGACCGCACCGGTGACTCGGCCCTCGACCGGCGGCAGGAAATAGACTTCGCCGGAGTGCAGCGTAAACGTCGCGGCGTCGCGCTTGAAGACGAGGTTGTTGACCGCGGCGTACTCGCCCGCGAAGTCCTGCGCCGACTCGGCCTGCTCGCGGAGCTGGCGATAGACGGGGTCTTCGTTCGGCTTCAGTCCGCCGGCCTTCACCTCGACCGTGCCGCCCTCGACGAGCGCGATTTCGAGCTGGAAGTTGAGCGAGGCGGTCTTGCCCTCCTCGACGCCCAACTGCTCGCGCCGCGCCTCCTTGAACCCCTTGGAGCTGACGACGACGACGTAGGTGCCCGCGGGCAGGCCCTCGATTTTATAACGCCCCTGCGCGTCGGTCTGGACGGGCGCGTGCGCCTGCTTGCCCTCGGCGTCGGTGACGGTGACGGTCGCGCCGACGACGACCGCGCCCTTCGGGTCTGTGACGGTTCCGCTGACGGTTCCGCCCGCGGCGGCGCTCGAACGGACGGCGGGCGCGAGCAGGAACGCGACGGCGAAGAAGAGGGCGGAGAATTTTCTGAGGGACATTCGCATTAAACCTCTCGGTGACTGCGTGAGGCTCACAACTTTTGTGAAACTCGGTTGAATGGTTATTGCCTTGCCGGAGTGTCGTCGGGGGCGACGCGCGCAGGATGCTCCGCCGGCGAGGGCCGCGCGCGCGAAGCGACATTATTCTGGCCGCCGCCGCGGGTGTCAAGCGGGCGGGCGGCCCGCCGCTTGACTTCTCCCGCGCCCGCCCGATAAAACGGCTGACATCATTTCAACCCGAAGTCAAAACAGTCGGCGCAACGGACAGGAGGACTGCACAGAGATGGTCGGTCGAATGGTTGAGTTTCAGAGCAACGGCGCGACGGCGCGCGGCTACCTCTCCGTCCCGGAGTCGGGCGAGGGGCCGGGCGTCGTCGTGATTCAGGAGTGGTGGGGACTCGTGCCGCACATCAAATCGGTGGCCGACCGCTTCGCCGCCGAGGGGCTAGTCGCGCTCGCGCCAGACCTTTACTACGGCGACGTGGCGCGCTCGCCCGACGAGGCGGGCAAGCTGATGATGGCCTTAAACATCGAGCGGACGGAGAAAGACCTGCGCGGCGCGGTCGAGTACCTCTTGAATCACGAAGCGACGACCGGCGAACGCGTCGGCACGGTCGGCTTTTGCATGGGCGGCGCGCTCTCGCTCTACGCCGCGTCGAAGAACGAGCGGGTCGGCGCGTGCGTCGTCTTCTACGGCATCCACCCGAAGGTCGAGCCGGATTTCGAGCACTTGCGCGCGCCCGTGCTCGGCCTCTTCGCCGAGGAGGATCAGTTCGTGCCGCCCGACTCGGTGCGCGAACTCGAAGCCAACTTGCGCGAGCGCGGCAAGCAGGTCGAGGCGCACACCTATCCCGGCACCGACCACGCCTTCTTCAACGACACGCGCCCGGAGGTTTATAACGAGAAGGCCGCGCGGGACGCCTGGCGGCGCACGATAGAGTTCTTGCGCCGTCACCTCGGCACTCGGCAAGGATGACACGCGCTCGCCGCAGCGAAGAAGGGCGGCTGCGTTCGCATGGTGGCGCGTCGAGTTGCGCCGAGCGGCTCAATACCTTAAAACATAAGCGAAGGAGATTCGAGGCGGGCGTCTGCGGCGCTCGGCGCGTGTCGCCGGTCGCCGCGCGGGATTGAGGTAAGGGATGTTTGTTGAGAGCAAGATCAAGACGAAGCTGCTGCGCCAGATGGGCGAGGCGATCAAGGACTTCCACATGATCGAGGACGGCGACCACGTGATGGTCTGCCTCTCCGGCGGCAAGGACAGCTACACGATGCTCGACCTCCTGCTCGACGTGCGGAAGCGCGCGCCCGTCCGCTTCCGTATCCTCGCCGTCAACCTCGACCAGAAGCAGCCCGGCTTCCCCGCCGACGTTCTGCCGAACTATTTGAAGGAGCGCGGCGTGCCCTTCCGTGTCGTCGAGCGCGACACCTACTCAATCGTCAAGCGGCTCGTCCCCGAAGGCAAGACCTACTGTTCCCTGTGTTCGCGCCTGCGCCGCGGCATCCTCTACCGCGTCGCCATCGAGGAGGGCTGCACCAAGATCGCGCTCGGCCACCACGCCGACGACATCATCGCCACCTTCCTCCTCAACCTGCTCTTCGTCGGCAAGCTCAAGGCGATGCCGCCCATCCTGCGCTCCGACAGCGCGCTCAACACGGTCATCCGCCCCCTCGCCTACTGCCGCGAGTCGGACATCGCGGAGTTCGCCGCGCTGAAAGGGTTCCCCATCATCCCCTGCGACCTCTGCGGCTCGCAGACTACTCTGAAGCGCGTGCGCGTCAAGCGGCTGGTCGCCGAACTCGAAAAGGAGATACCGCACGTCCGCGCCTCGATGCTGACGGCCCTCGGTAACGCGCAGCCCTCGCACCTCCTAGACCCGACGCTCTTCGACTTCAAGAACCTGCGCGCCGCCACCGGCGACGTGGAGGCCGAACTCGACGCCGCCATCGGCCACGCCGAAGAGGAGGCCGCGCCCGCGCTCGTCTCGATTGCGTCCGACTGAATGAGCCTTAACCCGTCAACGTCTTCGACGGCTCGAATCTGAAAAGGAAAAAGAAACTGTGAGAATGATTTCAAGAGTTCTGATAGTCGTCGGACTGCTCATCACCGTCGCGGGCAATCTGGCAACCTTCAACGGGGTTCACACCGCCGTCAACGGCATGATGAATTCCGCAGAGAACGGCATCGCGTCGGTCGCCACGGGGATGAGTTCCGCGTATTCCTGGAGTCTCATCAGCCTCTTCGGATGTTTCATCCTTATCGTCGGGCTAGTCCTCGCCGCCCTCAAATCATCCGCGAAGGCCGCCGCGGTCTGAGCGCGCAGGGCCGCCGTCGTCCACGCGCGACGGCGTTTCGCTGTCGCCCGGACTTAAATCGTCCCACTGCTTTATCTGATGGCCGCAACAAAAGTAAAAGCCGGAGCCGCTAAGAAGTCCGCCGGGAAGTCTGCGAAAGCCGCGGCGTCGAGGAAAACCAAAGCCCCGGCGGCGAAGGCGGCGAAGAAGTCAGCCGCCAGGTCAGCGAAGTCGGCGACCAAAGCAAAGGCGACAAACGCCAAAACCGCGAGGCCGGCGACCAAAACCAAAGCGGCGAAGGACGTGCCCGACTTCACAGACTTCCCCGCGGGCGTGGTCACGCGCCGCGACGTGACGCTCTGCCTCGCCTGCATCTTTCGCCTCTTCACCAAACAACTCGGCCTCGCGCCCCGCACGGCCTACAACGAAATCCGCCGCTACGCGCCCACGGTCGAAGAACTCACGTCGCGAAACCCGCAGCGCCCCTTCTTCAAGCCTTCGGAGGAGAAGAATCCGCACTGCCCCTACTGCGAAGCGCCGAGGCGCTGGCACGCGCGCGTCACAGTCCACCGCGTCGAGGGCGGCAAGGCGACGGACGCCGCGCGCCGCGCGCTCGTCCGTACCCTGCCGGCGAAGGACGGGCAGTTTCAGGTTCACGAGGAGAAGAAGACGGCGCGGCAGGTCTTCTTCGAGTGGCTGGAGCGTCTGGGACAGGAACTTGATTTCGAGGACGACAACGCGTGGATGCCAGAGGCCGCGCGCGCCTACCTCCAGCGCCGCGAGCCGAAGACCGACTGGGCCGAAGTCTTCGACGGCGCGCGCGCCGTGCGCCGCTCGCACCGGCTCGAAGAGGGCTGGGAGCGCGAAGGCGCGCGCCTCTTCCTCGCGCCCCCGCTCTACAACGACGTGCTGCTCGTCCAGTACCTGGTGAGCCGCTCGCACCGGCACGGCGGGCGCACCTTCGATGGCCGCCTGACGCTCCTCGACTTCGTCCGCCGCATGCGCCACGGCGGCCACCTCGAAGCGCAGGGCATCACCGACCGCGACCAGTTCGACGTGCTCGAACAACTCGTCGAACACCTCGCCGGCGGCGACGAATCGGCCAAACTCCACTTCATCATTGACCGGCGCGACCTTCTGAATAAAGTGAAGGACGTTTACGCGCGCCACGCAACGTAGGAAAGGCAAAAGGGCAAAAGGGGAAGAGGGAAAACGGGTAAAAGGAATGAGGCTGCCGCAGCTTTTCTTTTCCTTTTCGCCTTTTCCCCTCTTTCCCTTTTGCCCCCTCTCTCATCTGTCCATCTTGTTGAAGTGCAGGCGCAAGGGGGCGGCGAGCGAGATGTCGCGCAGCTCGAAGACTGCGTAACGCGGGTGCTCGGTCTTGACGAGTTGATAGACGCCGGCCTGCGTAGTCGTCGAGATCGTGCCGTCGCGCGCTTCGAGGTAGGCGCTCGCCTCCTCGACCGTGGGGCGCTTCTCGCTCGTGTTGTCGCCGAGCGCGTCCACGGCGTAGGACTTCAGGAGCTTCGGCCAGTAGCCGGCGAAGAGCGAGGGGCTGGCGAACAGGTCGGCCCAGACGGGCTGGCCGTTGCGCGCGACGACGACGCCGACGACGCCCGGTTGCAACACCTCACGTTCGAGCGCACGGATGTAGTCGTCCAACTGCACGCTCACCTGCTTGTTGGCATAGACCTCCTGGTACGTGTCCGTCGTGTTCTCGGTCTTGAGCTTCTCGTTATTCTTCTGCACCTCGCTCCAGACCGCCGTCTGCTCCTTCCTGTCCTGCGCGGCGGCGCGCAGCTTCGGGTGCGCGACCGCGCCGAGGCTGGAGAACCTGGCGGGCGATGACGGCCTGACCTCGACCGATTCGGCGACGACGCGCGCGGGCGCGCGTTCAGCCGCGCCGCCTCCGCCTCCGCCGCTGGCGTAGCCCGCGGCGCGCGGCGTCCAGCGCCCGTGCTCGACGCAGAAGACGCTCAGGGCGACGGGGACGCTGACGGGCGGGATGATCCGATCCTCCTGCACTATTCTGTCCTGCTGGCCGCCGACGACCACCTCGCCCGCGACGAGCAGGAGCTTCTTGCCCGAACGGTTGACGAGCGCCAACTCGTTCACCGACGCGCCCTCGTTGTAGCTCACCGCCTGTTGGTTCGCCACGTTCGCGGCGTTCTGTGCGCCGCGCCTGACACGCGAAGGGCGCGCGGCCTGCGCGCCCTTCTCCGTGATGACGACCGTGCCGCGCTTCGTGCCCTCGTCGAGCGTGATGTAGGCGTCGGTCGCCGACGCGCCGCGCGCGCGCACGGGGAAGATGGTCAGGTTCTTGTACGAGACCGGCGCGAGCACAGTCCACTCGCCGCCTGCCCTCCCCTTCGCGCTCCCGACGTTCAAAGCCTGAGGCGCGGGCAGAAGCGCCGCCGCCGACAAAAGCGCGCACGCGCACAGCGCGACCAGAAAAAATCTCGAACCCGGATGGTTAGTCATTCGCTTGCCTCCTCAAAGACTGGTCTTGGTTGGCCTTTAGTCCGCGCGCGGGCCTCACGACTGCCGAAGCGTGGGCACACCGATGCCGTCCGCGCGGCCAGTCCGGGGCTGCTGGCCGCCCCGCGCGATCTTGTTGCTGTAGGGTGAACGCGGCGTCACCGCGATCTTGCGAGGCGTTCGTCTCTTTGTTGCGACGTGAAGCGTTGAGAGTTGTCCGGCGCGCGGCAGTCACGTGGGCCATTGCCTTACCTGTGTTGAAGCATCTCTTCGATTGTGAGGCCGATGTCTCTGGCGATCTGACGAAGCAGGACTGGCGAGAGGTCTCTGCCGGAATGAAAAGGGACGGTCGTGCTGCGCCCGTCGGAGTGTCTATACTGCTTATGTGAGCCGCGTTGCCGGACTTCTACGAAACCGAGCCTTTCGAGGATGGACGCTACCTCTCTCGGCTTCAGGACAGGATGCTTACCCATCTTCAGGCGACCTTCACGGTTTGCGTCCCGACGAACTCGGTCTCTAACTCCGGCTCGCCGTCTTCCAACAACATCCCGATGACCTCCTGCATGTTGCCGTGCAGCTCGTCGAGCGTGTCGCCCTGGCTATGAGCGCCGGGGAAGCCCGGCACGTAGCCGACATACAAGTCGGTGTCCGCGCACTTCTCAACAACGTAAGTGTAAACCTTCATAGTCAAGCCCTCGCGCGAGGACGATAGCATACTTTGAAGGACTCCTTAACTCCTTTTCGCCTCGCGCGCGCGCCCTTCGTCGCGCGGGTCGGGCGTGCGGGAAGTGACAGCGCCTTCGGCTTGAGTCGGCGGCTGGCGGCGGTAGCGGTGCGTGACGGGGCGGCGGCGTCCGATGCCGATGGCGTTGCGCGAGATGATCAGGGTGGGCGGGAGCTGGCGGCGCTTGAACTCGTTGGCGGGCGACTCGACGCGGTTGAGTATGTCGTAGACGAGCGCGGGGTCGTGGCCTTGGGCGATGATCTCTTCGGGCGAAGCCTTGCGCTCG
>Ga0209577_10004816_pt1 | contig 12659 bp, 9 predicted proteins | sample GraSoiAngelo_109_FD_185874 | JGI IMG/M metagenome (GOLD analysis project Ga0209577, IMG submission 185874) | Grasslands soil microbial communities from the Angelo Coastal Reserve, California, USA - 14_0903_12_20cm (SPAdes) (version 2) | ecosystem: Environmental > Terrestrial > Soil > Grasslands ... | reverse complement strand
CGTCATTCGCTCCTGTAAGCCGCAATTTCTGACACCCCATCGGAGGAAGTAATGCCCATTAAGGTCGGCATCAACGGCTTCGGCCGCATCGGCCGCAATATCATGCGCACCGCGCTCGACGACAAGGACATTCAGTTCGTCGCCGTCAACGACGTCACCGACGCGAAAACCCTCGCGCACCTTTTGAAGTACGACTCCGTCCTCGGCAATCTGCCGCACAAGGTCACGCATACCGAGGACAGCATTGCCGTGGAAGGAAAAAACTTCAAAGTTTTCAAGACCAAGGATCCCGCCGAGATCGACTGGGCTTCTGTCGGCGCGGATATTGTTGTCGAATCGACCGGACTCTTTACCAAAGGCGCGGATGCCAAAAAGCATCTTCGCGCGGCGGTGAAAAAGGTAATCATCTCCGCTCCCGCCGATGGGCCCGATGCGACTTTCGTCCTGGGCGTGAACGACAAGACCTACGATCCTGCCAAGCACCAAGTCATTTCGAACGCCTCCTGCACCACGAATTGCCTCGCACCCGTCGCCAAGGTGCTCCATGAAACCTTCGGCATCCACAGCGGCACCATGACCACCATCCACTCTTACACCAACGATCAGAAGTTGCTCGACCTGCCACACAAGGACCTCCGCCGCGCGCGCGCCGCCGCCATCAACATGATTCCCAGCTCCACCGGCGCCGCCAAGGCTCTGCACCTCGTCATTCCCGAATTGAAGGGCAAGCTCGACGGCTACGCCATGCGCGTGCCCACGCCCAACGTAAGCGTCGTGGACCTGACCGTGTTCGTCGAAAAGCCCGTCACGAGAGAGGCCGTCAATGCCGCCCTGAAGGCCGCTGCGAACGGCCCAATGAAGGGCATCCTCGCATACACCGAGGAAGAGCTCGTCTCCGCCGACTTCAAAGGCAATTCGAATTCCTCCATCGTCGATGCCGAATACACCAAGGTTGTCGGCGACCGCTGCGTAAAAGTTCTGGCCTGGTACGACAACGAGTGGGGCTATTCCTGCCGTTGCCGCGACCTCATCAAGCTCTTGGCCTCCAAATTCTGAGGAAGGTTCTCAGTAATCAGCTTACAGTTCACTGTAAGAGCAGAAAGAAACTTCTGGCATGTCTCTTCCCTGATGAAAACTGACAACGGAGAGTGTTGTCAGCATTTTTCTTCACTGAAAACTGACAACGGAGTACTGAGCACGCATACCATGTACAAGCTGACCATCAACGATCTCGATCTTCGCGGAAAGCGCGTCTTCATCCGCGTGGACTTCAACGTTCCGGTCAAAGACGGCGTGGTCACCGACGACACCCGCATTCGCGAATCGATCCCCACGCTCCGCCTCGCGATTCAGAAGGGCGGCCGCCTGGTGCTCGCTTCTCATCTGGGCCGCCCCAAGGGCGGCCCAGATTCGAAATACTCGCTCATGCAGGTAGCCAAGAAGCTCCAGGAACTCATCGGCCGGCCGGTTCGATTTTCCTCGGACTGTGTCGGGCCCGTTCCCGAGTCGAAGAGCAAAACACTCGCCGACGGTGATATCCTCCTGCTCGAAAACGTTCGCTTCCATCCCGAGGAGGAAAAGAACGACGAGGCCTTTTCGAAACGGCTCGCCGCTCTCTGTGACGGCCTTTTTGTCTGTGATGCCTTTGGCTCCGCGCATCGCGCGCATGCTTCCGTAGTCGGCATCACCCGCTTCGTCAAGCAATCCGCCGCCGGCTTGCTCATGGAAAACGAACTCGCCTATCTGGGCAAAGCGGTCACCAATCCTGCGCGTCCCTTTGTCGCGATTCTTGGCGGCGCCAAGGTCAGCGACAAGATCGAAGTCGTCGAAAACCTGATGAAGATCGCCAATGTCATGCTCATTGGCGGCGGCATGGCCTATACCTTCCTCAAAGCCGAAGGCGAGCCGACCGGCAAGTCGCTCGTCGAAGACGACAAGCTCGAACTCGCCAGGCGGCTGCGCACCGAAGCCCAGCAGAAGAAATTCGCGCTACTGCTTCCCGTTGATCACGTCGTCGGCGCCGAATTCAAGGCCGATACGGCCACTCAAACAGTTTCCGTGTCCGCAACCCCCGACGGCTGGATGGGGCTCGACATCGGTCCCAAGACCATCGACACCTATTGCCAGAAAATTGCCTCGGCCAAGACCATCGTCTGGAACGGTCCCATGGGCGTATTTGAAATGCCCGCTTTCGCCAAGGGCACTCTCGAAGTGGCCAAAGCCCTCGCCGCGGCCACCAGCAGCGGCGCCACTTCGATCGTCGGTGGCGGTGATTCCGTCGCCGCCGTCCATCAAGCGGGCGTGGCAGACAAAATTTCGCACATCTCGACCGGCGGCGGCGCGTCCCTCGAATTTCTCGCCGGACGCAAACTCCCCGGCGTCGAAGCCCTGACCGACAAATGAACACACTGACTCTCTCGCTTAAGCGGGACAGGCATTCCTGCCTGTCCGTCTTATCTTTGGAGGCCTTGGCATGCGACGCCGCGTAATCGCCGGCAACTGGAAAATGTACAAAACGCTCGCGGATACTCGCGCGTTTTTCTCCTCGTTCCTTCCGCTCGTTACCGGCGCGGAGCACTGCGACATTGTCGTCGCCCCGCCGTTCACTGCAATACGAACTGCGGTAGAAGCCGCGAAAGGCTCCAGCATCGCCATCGCCGGTCAAAACGTGTCCTGGAGCAAGGAAGGCGCCTTCACAGGCGAAGTTTCCGCTCCCATGCTTGCCGAAGCCGGCTGCCGCTACGTCATCATCGGCCACTCCGAGCGCCGCCAGCTTTTTCGTGAGACGGATGACAATGTCGCCAAGAAGACCTTGATGTCGCTGGCTAGTGGCGTCACGCCTATTGTTTGCCTGGGAGAAACGCAAGAGGACCGCGACGCTGGTCTTACCGAAGAGGTGCTCAGCCGCCAATTCAGCGGAGGCCCCGGCGCGTTGACCCCGGACGAGTTCTCCCGTATTCTGGTTGCGTACGAACCGGTTTGGGCCATCGGCACGGGCCGCACAGCGACCCCGGAAATTGCCGCCGCAGCTCATCGGGTTCTTCGGCGATGCGCGGGGGAGAGGTTCTCCGTCCACCTCGCCTCCGCCCTCCGGATTCTCTACGGCGGCAGCGTCAAGCCCGACAATATTCAAGGGTTGATGGCGGAGGAAGAATTGGATGGCGCGCTTGTGGGCGGAGCGAGCCTCGACCCGAAGTCGTTTGCCGCGCTCGTGAATTTTGGGTAACGCCGGCCGGAATTTATCCCGACTGGGTCTGGAGGCTGGCACTCTTTGGTTGTAGAGGCGGGTTTCTCCCGCCATCCCTAGGTCTTGAGTGAGGTTTTCGAAATGCCAGGTTGGATGAAGTGGGCCATTGCCCTGTTGATCGGCTCTGGAATTATCACGGCAGGGTGGAGGCTGGCGGACTCGCGCTGGTTCTTCTGGGTGTTACCGGCATTTTTCGTTGCCAATTGTCTTGTGTTGATTGTGGTCGTTTTACTCCAGAGCGGCAAGGCCGCGGATCTTGCTGGCGCGTTCGGCGGTGCTGGCAGCCAAACCGCTTTCGGTCCTCGCGGCGCTGCCAACGTTCTCTCCAAAGCCACCACGTGGTGCGCTGTCATGTTCATGCTCTGCGCCTTTGCCATGGTGCTGCGCACGGATAAGGCCGTTGGACAGGGCAATTCGATCCTTGAACGCGTTTCGAGGCCCGCGCCAAAGCCGGCCCCCGCGACAACTCCTGCCGCACCCGCAAAGACTCCTGCGACGACACCTGCAACGACGCCATCAACGCCGCCATCCAACACGCAGCCTGCTTCTCAGCCTCCGGCAGCTTCGCAGCCAGTTCCCGCGCAGCCGAAAAAACCGTAACTCGGTTTTGTAGGGGCGGCGTTCTTAGGCCGCCCGCTCTTTTTCTTCGCTTCCATCTCCTTATTTGACACCCTGCACCATTGCATTTACGATGGAAGTCATCGCGGTCGTGGCGGAACTGGCAGACGCACTAGCTTGAGGTGCTAGCGCCGCAAGGCGTGGAGGTTCGAGTCCTCTCGACCGCACCAAATTTTCCGTAGGAAGATTTGTTCGCCCCATTCTGCACCGTGCCCAACGGGGCTCCAGCGTTTGCATATGTCCAAATCCACAGCAGTCCTCATCTCCATCGTGGTCTGTGCATTCCTGATAGCCTCACCCACCAGCAATGGCCAATCTTCTCCAGCTCCTGCCCTCCCAGTAAAAGTAATCATCGACACTGATATCGGCGACGACATCGACGATGCCTTCGCCATCGCACTCTCCCTGCGCAGCCCCGAATTGCAAATCATGGGCATCACCACTACCTTTGGGGACACCGAAACCCGAGCGAAGCTTCTCGACCGCTTCCTCGCCGAAGTCGGCCGCCAGGAGATACCCGTGGCGGCTGGCGCGCCCTCGCCGCCCAAGTCCGCGCTCACCCAGCGCCGCTACGCCGAAGGCGGCCACTTCGCCAAACCTGTACACCCGGATGCCGTCACCTTCCTTTTGGAACAGATTCGCCGCTACCCGGGTCAAATCACCCTGATCGCTATCGGCCCTCTGATGAATATCGGATCCGCCATCGACAAGGACCACGCTACCTTTCGAAAGCTCAAGGGCGTCATTATCATGGGCGGCTCCATCAAGCGCGGCTACGGCGACCTCGGCTTCGGACCTCCCCAGCCCCCGCAACCCGAATGGAACATCCTCAATGACATTCCTTCCGCCCAGAAACTCTTCGCCTCAGGCGTGCCCCTCTTCGTTATGCCCCTCGACGGCACGCAATTGAAACTCGACGAGGTCAAGCGCGGCCTCCTCTTCAGCCAGGGCACGCCGCTTACCGACGCCCTCACTCTTCTCTACCACCAGTGGGGCCAGGAAACACCGACCCTCTTCGATCCCATGACCATCGCCTTCCTCGTGAATCCCAGCCTCTGCCCCGTCCAACCCATGCACATTCGCATCGACGACAAAGGATTTACTCGCCCCGAACCAGGCCCTCCCAACGCCCAGGTTTGCCTCGATTCCAACCCCGACTCCTTCTTCCGCTTCTATCTCAACCGCGTCGCCGCGCCGTAGTTCCCGCGCCGGCCGCACCGCATCGCGTTTCCTTTTCGTTTTACGATAATTCAATGGGAGCAAAGTGCATTTCGTGGTCAGCCGGGCAAAATGATAGGCTTCTTGCCAGAACGTGAGAACTCGAACTCGCTTTCACACACTGGCCGCAATGTTCTTCCTGGCGGCGCTAGCCGGACTGGCTGGCGGCGTGGTTTGCGCGCAAGGGCCGCCGGCTCCTCCTCTGCCGCCGCCCGCTGCTCCTTTGCACGAGGAAGCCACGAAGAATGTGGCGGCTCCGTGCGTTGAGCCGCCGCCGATGGTGCGGCTGGAGGACTACGACGGGCCATTGAAAAAGACCGTTGGCACCTTCGCCCGGCCGTTGGAACGCAAGGCCGTGCACCCCGCGCACTACAAGCCGGGCGCGATATTGTGCACCCTCAAGCTGAAAGATAAGTTCGAGCTCTTCGTCCAGGACTCGCTTGACCCCGTGACGTTTCTCGCCACTGGTTTCAACGCGGGACTTGACCAGGCGGAAGGCTCGGACCCCAGCTATGGCCAGGGCGCTGAGGGGTATGGCAAGCGCTTTGGCGCTGAATTCGCCGGTCAGGCCTCCTCCAGGTTCTTTACGGACTTTGCGTATCCCTGGATATTTTCTGAGGACCCCCGCTACTACCGTCTAGCCCACGGTGACCCCCGCAGGCGCCTGCTCCATGCGCTGGAGCACGCGGTAGTGGCCCACCGCGACGATGGCAAGCGCATGTTCAATTTTTCCGAATGGCTGGGCACGACGAGCACGGTCGTCCTGAGCAACACCTATCACCCGGACGCCCAGCGCGGTTTCGCTTCAGCAGCGCAGCAGGTCAGCTTCAGCATCCTTCAAGACGCCGGTTTCGACGTCCTCCGCGAATTCTGGCCGGAGATTTCCCGTAAATTCAAGCTGCCCTTCCGCGGTGAATCCGAGCCAGTGCATCCCGGCTCGATTCCTGCCACCAAGTAGCCCCTCGCGGGACCCCCCACCCCCGGTGTTTTTCACAAAGAGTGCGGAATCGCTTGAAAGAAAAGGAGTTGAATTTTGCGGGCGTGGAGTCACGAGCCTGCCCGGACCTTGCCGGCGTCACGAGTCACATCCTTGCATCTTCCTTTTCAACTTTCAACTGTCAACTTTCGACTTTCCCTACTTTAAGTATAGAATCAAGTCGAAGCCCCATGACCGAGCAGCCACCATCGGATCGTCGGAGATGCCGCAAATTCCCGGCGTTTCCGGCCCGCGCCCTTCCCCGGCGTCGAATCCCGCCGTCAAGCTGGTCATCGGACTTCTTGCCGTGCTTCTCGTCGTCTTCCTGGGAGCGCGATGGGCCCTTCGCCCGAAACGTGCGGAACCGCGGCCCGCCGAACTACAACCGCAGATCGAAGTTCCTGCGCCCGCGCCCGATCCGAACACCTTGCTTCCGCATGCGACCGCCGCGGATCCTGGGATCGCCGACGTGGCCGAGATGGCCAAGCCCTGGTCCTCGAAAGAATTTTTTATTCGCAATCGCCTCACCGGCGAAAATATCCCCGCGCTTCTCGTTCGTTTGCCGGCAGGCTCCCCTTCCCAGGCAAGCGGCTACTGGGCCTTCGAGCAAAAATCCCCTTACGGAAATTGCAAGCTCGAATACGTCACCGACTTGGACAAGCTGAAAAATGATTACGGCTTCCGCGCCGCGAATCATCCCATGGTCGGCAACCCCTGCAGCCGCACGGTCTTCGACCCGCTCAAAACCACCAATCTGCCCGGCAGCGGCGCCTGGGTTCGCGGAAGGATCGTGCAAGGATCCGATCTGCGCCCGCCTCTCGGCATCGAAATAAACGTCGAGGGCAAGAAACTCCTCGCTGTTAGGACGGAGTAGTTTGCGTATTTCCGGTGGGCTTCCTGCGCGGGCATGGCGCAACGAAAAGTTTGCGGAATTCGATTCGCCTCTTATGCGCGAGGGATTGGCGCCGTCGCCGATTCAGAAAATCGTCTCTCTTTGTTCTGTAAATTCTTTCGAAAAAGCAGCGATTCCATGTAATTCCCACAGTATTCCCTCTACGCATACCTGAATCTAAATCAGCTAAACCATCCAAAAGTATCGAAGTTTAGATTCTCCCCAGGCCAATATACCTCGTAAGTCATAGAAAAACTTGCCCGTTAATCTCCGCCCGCAATGGCGAACAACCTGCACCTCTTTCATCAACTCTGATGCTGATTCATCCAGGTGGGACGATTTCTCCTGGGAGTTTCGAGACATCAGCGCATTGGGACGCAACTTTTAGTCAGTTCAAATGGAGGGGGAGCAAATGAATTGTGAGAGAGCAAGAGTCATTAGTCCGTCTATATGCTGGCGCGATCGATTGACAAGCTATTTGCTTGTCGTGTTGATTGCAGCATTGGTTTTGGTGGTTCCGATTCCCGCCGCTGCGCAGAGAATCACGGGAACGCTGCGGGGACAGGTTTTCGATCCTACTGGAGCAACCGTTCCGAATGGGCAGGTAACAGTGACGAATCAGGAGACGGGCGTGTCAGTGAAAATTACGACCACTTCGGCGGGAACTTATTCGTTCCCGAGCCTGATTCCGGGCTTGTATAAGGTCGGTGTAGAGGCCAAGGGATTCAAGAATTTCCTGGCGACAGACATCAGCGTCATCGCCAATCAAGACAACGTTGCAGATGCGCACCTGGACTTGGGAGTCGCAACGGAGGTCGTGGAAGTGACGGCGGGCGGTGTGGCCATTCAGACGACGTCTTCGGATCTAAATAATACTTATGATGTGAGCGAGGTTCAGCTTCCCAATGGCGCTGGCACGCTTAATGGCAGCCCGCTGAACCTGGCGGTACTTGCTCCAAACGTTGTGGCACAGCCGGGCGGGGTTACGGGAATTGGCGGATCGGTTGGCGGAACGCGTCCACGCGACAACAATTTCACGGTGGATGGTGTGGATGACAACAACCTGGGCGTGACGGGAAACAACTCGACGGTTATTCCTGACGCGGTCGCGGAATTCAACCTCACGACCAACCAATTTAGCGCCGAATATGGGCACTCTGCAGGCGGTCAGTTCAGCCTGGTGACCAAGACCGGCACCAATAACTGGCATGGCTCGGGCGAGTGGTATAACCAAAATCGCAACTATAACTCACTGGATAATTTGACGAAGAATGCTATCGACGTGCAAAAATCGATACCGGGCCAGCCCGCGTTCGATAACAATCGCTTTGGGGGCACCGTGGGCGGTCCGATCGTCAAGAATAAATTGTTTATTTTCGGAGCCTATGAATATACCTATCTTCATGGTCAAGGTTCTGCCACTGCGTTTACTGGACCCACTCCCGCTGGAATGGCAATACTCCAGGTACAGGCGGCCGATTCCGCGGTGACGAGTCTTTTGAAGAACTTTCCCATTGCCTCCTCCTCCTCGGCTTTGCCTGCGAACAAGTGGCCCGTGGTCAACGGCATACCAGTTCCCATGGGCAACATAACCATCTTCAGCCCGAACTTTCAGCGAGAACACGACGGTCAGGTGAATGCCGACTATACGATGGGACGCCACCAAATTGGAGCACGGTTCCTCATTAACCAGGAAAATTTCATCCTGCCGGTCAATTCAACGCAAGCACAGTTCAACCAAGCTGAGCCTGTTCACAATCGTAAAATCGCCTTGAACGACATTTGGACCATTAACAGTCATCTCGTGAACGATCTGCGCGTGCAGTATTCGTTTTACTTCCTCGGGACCTTAAATCCCTGCACTGTTTGCCCCACAGACATAACTATCAACGACCTCCTAAGTGGTGTGACGGTCGGGCCGGGTGACAATACGACCCAGAAGCAGAACAGCTACCAGCTTGCGGATACGTTTGCGTGGACGCGAGGCAAGCACAACTTTAAATTCGGTGGCCAATACAATCACTTCATCTACCCGCAGTTCTTTCTTCCACGCAGCAATGGAGACAATCAGTACAAGACGGCGAACGCGTTTATAAATGATGTTAAGCCGGACAACCCGGGAAGAACGCTGCGTGGCGCCGGGACGGGGAGCTTCCTCGGTACGCAGAGCGCCTTTTATGGGTTTGCCCAAGATGACTATAAATTTTCGTCTCGTCTGACGTTGAACCTGGGTGTCCGCTACGAATATTGGACAAATCCGCTGGGATCGAGCACGCAGGCCCTGAACGCAATTTCCAACGCTCCGGGGGTAATCACTTTTGGCGACCCCAAAACCGACAAGAACAACATCGCTCCGCGCATCGGCTTTGCCTACGATCCCACTGGGAGCGGCAAGACAGCGATTCGCGGGGGTTTCGGCATCGCTTATGACGTAAAATTCCAGAACTTTGCGTCTATTACATTGCCGCCACAGTTGCAGAGCGAACTTGATCCTGTCTCTGCATGCGGTCTGCTGCCTGCGCCGTCCTGGTGCGGTACTCCGAACAACGCTGGTTTTCTCGCCGGCGGTGGACTGCCTTCCGCATACATACCACCCGCAAACCAGCTCGCAGCGCGTGGTTTAACCACCGCTTACATAGACGACACGGTCATGCCTAAGATATTGACTTGGTCTCTTGGCATGCAACATGGATTTGCCCGAAATACCACGATTGAAGTACGCTACTTGGGCACGCGCGGACTGGAATTGCCGGTACAGTATCGCCGGAATCGCATCAGTGCGTTTGACGGCGGTATAGCTCCGTTGCCAACTTTCTTCAAGAAATCGGACATTCCGACGATTTGGTCCGCCAGCACGCCGACCGACACACCTATAAATAGTTTCCAATCCAACATCTACGCGCCGCTCGGGTTCAAAGCTAATGTTACCTCTGATCCGCCGTTTGGCAGCAGCATCTACCACGCGGGTTCGGTCAGCCTCACCCAGCGTACGCGCCACGGACTCACATTTAACGCGAACTATACCTACGCACATACCATCGACAATTCGACCAATGAATTCTTCACCAGCCTCTTGAACCCACGCCGGGCCCAGGACACCAACCGCATTAATGAAGACCGCGGGAACTCGGACTTGGACGTGCGCCACAAATTCGCACTTTCTCTTACTTACCAGGTGCCCGACGTCAAGTCTGACAATCGCTTCTTCAAGACACTCGTGAACGGGTTCCAGATCGGCTCAATCTTCCTTGCGCAGAGCGGACAGCCCGTAACCCTACAGTCCGGTGGTGTGGACTCTAACGGCAACGGCGATACTGCGGGCGACCGCGCGTCGGTCAATCCTTTCGTGTCCGGGACCCTGGGATCGGATGTTTTTGCCGTCTGCGAAGCAACGACCGGGACGGCTTCAGGCACTCCCGTCGGCCAAACCTATGTGGGTTCCCTGGGTATCACCTCCGCCTCCACAAATGGATGCGCTGCCAACAGCAACCCGAACACTACACAAAACCCCTTCGGCTTCGACCCGGCTATCGGTTACACGCCAGTGAGCTCCAGCGCCAAGTACGTCATCACTGGACCAGGGGCCAGAGCCAACTTGAGCCGCAATAGTTTTACTGGCCCGGGATTTGGCATCCTTAACCTTTCCGTAGGCAAGAAGTTTCATTTCAGCGAAAGCAAATATTTGCTGGCCAAGGCAGACATTTTCAACATTCTAAACCACCCCAACTATGCTCTTAGCAATGGAAATGTTTTCAGCACGGTGGGCGTTACAACGGCCACCACAACGCCCGGGTACGTGATCCCGACGGACGCGAACTTCCTGAATGCGAGAACCCTCTTCAGCGGCGGGTTCCGTTCCATGACTCTAGGATTGAAGTTCGTGTTCTAGACTTCAGTTCAGGTTGACAATTCCGGGAGGCGTTCTCTGAGCGCCTCCCGTTTTTTTGTGGGGCAAGCAGCTTGTATTTGGCCCTTGTTATCGGCAGTATGAGCTCGATGTGGCTTGACAAGCTGCGCTGCACCCAGATAAACCTCTTTCCTGACATGGCCAAACCAACTTTGGATTCCCGCCGACAATTCCTGAGAGGCACTGCCATGGCTTCGGCCTTGGCGCTGGCGCGACCCGTCAATGCCGTACACGGGCCCATGCCAGGGACGATGCTCGAGGATGCGGGCAGTACTCTTCCTCCGGCATTTTCAGGGCTCAAACCACTTGGAGCCCGGGTTCATCCGATCGCGGCCGCTGAGTTTTATGGGCGCCTGCAGCACGCGCAAAAACTGATGTCCGAGGTGACGCCAAAATACGATGTTCTGTTCCTTGCTCCCGGGACTTCCCTTTACTACTTCACGGGCATCCGTTGGGGGAACAGCGAACGGCTCCTCGCGCTCGTGCTTCCGCGCACGGGCAATCCCATAATTGTGGTGCCGGGGTTTGAAGAGGGACGCCTGCGCGAGAAGTTGCAATTCCCGGCGGAAGTCCGCGTCTGGCAAGAGGATGAGAGCCCGACGAAAATCGCGGCGGCGGCACTGGGCGATCGCGGGATTCGAACGGGACGCGTGGGCGTGGAAGAAACCGCGGCGTTCACGTTTTACGATCATTTGCGCGCGGCGGCGCCGGGATTCGAATGCGTCTCCGCCGATCCTGTGACCATTACGTGCCGCGGACGCAAGTCGGCGCACGAACTCGAGCTGATGCGGCTGGCATGCGCGGCATCCTGCGACGTTTTTCGCGCAGTGTTCGCTTCGCTGAAGGAAGGCATGTCACAGGAGGACATCGGCAAGCTGGTAGAAGGGGGTTTTTCGAAAATGGGTTTGCACGGCGGAGCGCTGGTTCTGCTGGGCGCATCGGCGGCGTTGCCGCATGGCACGATCAAGCCGCAAAAGCTGAAAGAAGGAGACGTGGTGCTGATCGATGGGGGCTGCGGGGTGGATGGGTACGCTTCCGACGTGACGCGGACGGGAATTTTCGGGAAGCCGCCGGAGAAAGTGGCGCGAGTTTACGAAATCGTGCGAAAGGCACAGGATGCGGCTCTTGACGCGGCACGGGCCGGAAGGCTCTCGGGGACCGTCGATGATGCGGCTCGCAAGGTTGTGACGGACGGCGGGTACGGGCCGGACTACAAATATTTCACGCACCGGCTGGGTCACGGGATCGGACTGGATGGACACGAACATCCCTATCTGGTGCGAGGAAGCAGGACCGTGCTGGAGCCGGGGATGACATTCTCGAATGAGCCGGGGATCTATGTTCCAGGTGAGTTTGGGATGCGTTGTGAAGACGACATGGTTATCGCGGCGAACGACGGGCCGGCGCAACTTTTGACGCCGGGGTTTCCCGTGTCGCTGGAGAAGCCGTTGGGGTGAGGTAGTTTTCAGTTTTCAGTAGGAAGAGGAAGAGGTTTTTGGTCGGGATTGTATTCGTACGGGTAAGGAAAGGGAGGACTGACTGGAGAGTTGTTCGCGGGAGACGTTAGGCGGAGAAGGCTCGTGCGGCGCAGAATTCGATGATGCGCTGTTCGGCCCAGAAGCGCTCGCTTCCGGGATGTTTCGAAATGAAGCCGCAATGGCCGCCGTGTTGGGGTGCGACAAACTGGATGGCGGGATTCTCGCTGATTTTGGCAGCTAGGAATGAAGCGTAGGGGACGAAGGGATCGTCCTGCGCGGTGATCATGAGCATGGGCACACGGATCTGCGCCGCGACGCGTTTC
>Ga0209577_10004815_pt1 | contig 12663 bp, 17 predicted proteins | sample GraSoiAngelo_109_FD_185874 | JGI IMG/M metagenome (GOLD analysis project Ga0209577, IMG submission 185874) | Grasslands soil microbial communities from the Angelo Coastal Reserve, California, USA - 14_0903_12_20cm (SPAdes) (version 2) | ecosystem: Environmental > Terrestrial > Soil > Grasslands... | reverse complement strand
AGTTTGTAATGCATGGCGTATTTCTATGCAGAGCTTCGCAGCGCAGCAACCCCCTATCCCAATTCCTAGCTGAAAGATGTGCTGAGTTTGTAGACGACACTACACCGCATAATCGTGACGCTGTTTCTGGGACCCAAACACACCTATCGAACTCAACAACTCTATAGTTTCTGTATGCGCTGAGTTTTTGGGTTAGCCCGTTCAGGATAGTGCGATTCCAGAGAGAATGAACCTCTCTCCACTATCCTCCGGAGCCGCCTGATGAACGATTGCTGTTGCCGCTACTGTCAGCAAGTCTTTCAGCCTAACCGTTATCATCCTCAACAACGAGTTTGCGACAGACCTGCATGCCAGAGCGAACGCCGCCGCGATTATCATCGGCAGAAGATCACTTCCGATCCGGTGTATAAGCAGGTCTGCCTGGAGAGTCCGCGGAAGTGGCGCGAGATGCACCCGGACTACTGGAAGAAATATCGCCAGGACCACCCTGAGCACGTGGAACGCAATCGCCAGCAACAGCGCTTGCGGGACCAAAAGCGGCGGCTGGCGAATCTTGCAAACAACAACTTGGCTCTCTGCCAAGTGCTGATTTTTCAATCGCTTGAGCTCTTTGGGCCGCCGTCTCCAGCTTCTTGCAAACAACATCCCTCTGGCGTCGCCGCTGCCGCTGGTTTATGAGCCCAACTATGCTGTCAGCGTTCTTCAAGTCGCGCGCGCGGATTCAGGCACTACGGAATGGTCCTGCTGGGTCCCTGCTCGAAAGCTTCGCACAAGTTTTATCGGAGACAGGGTACGCCACGAGGGTTGCTCGCAAACACCTTCGAACGGCGGAACACCTCATCTATTGGACCCATCGGCACGACGTGCCGGTGCGTAAGTGGAACGAACAATCTCTTGCGCGATTCGACCGCCACCTGAGTCGATGCCACTGCCCACACTACAGCCATGCAAAGCCACTGGTCCATGGTGCGCGCCTGTTCCTGACCCACCTGCAAGATGCTCGGATCATCACCCTGCCCTCGGTCGAGCCCCCAGCTCACGATCCCGCTCTGTTGTCGGCCTTCTGTCAGTGGATGCATCGACAGCGCGGCTCCAGCGAGAGGACCCTCTACAGATACAGCCCTTACATTCGCGAGTTGCTCCGGCGGCTTGGAGAGGAGCCAAGCCGCTTTCATGCCCGCAGGTTGCGAGCGTTCGTTCTCGACAAAAGTCGCTCCTGCGGGTGGTCAACGGCCAAAAATTGCGCCAAGGCACTTCGCATGTTTCTGCGTTTTCTGATCGCCGAGGGCCAATGCGCCGTTGGGTTAGATGCGGCCATCCCTACTGTGGCTCATTGGCGTCTGGCTTCTCTGCCACGCTACCTTCCACCAAAAGATGTGAAAAGTCTGATTGCTTCCTGCGATCGAGCCTCAGCCGTGGGCCGGCGGGATCGGGCGATCTTGCTATTGCTGGCCCGTTTGGGTCTTCGAGCGGGCGACATCGTGCATCTCCGCCTGAGTGATATTGACTGGAAGGACGCCTCGATTCAGGTTTGCGGTAAGGGCCGTCGCCACGCGCGATTGCCACTGACCCAAGAAGTGGGTCAGGCGATCGTGGCCTACCTGAAAAAGGGCCGGCCGCAGATCAATGCCGATACGCTGTTTATCCGCTGCCGCGCGCCATTTTGTGCCTTCAGCTCTTCTGTCGCCATCTCGGATGTCGTCGACAGGGCATTGCGCCGCGCCGGCGTGGTGCGCCCCAGTCGAGGTGCCGCGCATTTGCTGAGGCATTCGTTGGCGACGTCCCTGCTGCAGCAAGGTGCACCGCTCGAGGACATCGCCACCATCCTGCGTCACCGCTCGCTGGAAACCACGCAGGTCTACGCCAAGGTGGATATCCCAGCTTTGCGGCAAATTGCACAACCCTGGCCGGAGGTGTAGCCATGTTGACCGGAGCTGTCGAGACTTATCTGGCTGTTCGTCGGGCGGCTGGTTTCGCGTTGAGGTGCGAAGGTTCTCTCTTGAAACGCTTCGCTGCATTCTCCGAGGCAAGAAAGCAGCATTACGTTTCTACCGAGATCGCCATCGAGTGGGCAGGATTGGCACAATCGGTTCCGCAGCGCGCCCGTCGGCTTGGGATGGTAATCCGATTCGCCCGCTACCTCCGTGCCGAGAACGAACACCATGAGGTTCCGCCGGCGGTTTTCGGCGCCGAGAAGTTGCCACGACCGACCCCGTACATTGTGACAGGGAAGCAGATCCAGCAACTTGTCACCGCCGCCTCGCAGTCGAGGTTTCGAATCTGTAGATCGACCTACAGCACGCTGTTCTCCTTACTGGCATGCACGGGACTGCGAGTATCTGAAGCGATCCACCTGCGATTGGACGACATCACTCCAAATGGCCTGGTGATTCGGCGCACCAAATTTCGCAAGAGCCGCCTCGTGCCCCTGCACAAGACAGCACGAGCTGGACTGGAACGGTTTCTCCAGCAACGGCGTCTCTGCGCCTCCTTCGAGAACCATGTGTTCGTGTCGTTACAAAGAAAACCACTCTCGCTGGGCGCAGTGGATGAGGCCTTTCGCACCGCGGTGAAGCGAGCCGGGCTCCCGCCCGGACTTGGACGCGCTCGGCCCACGCCTCACTCCTTGCGTCACGCCTTCGCCGTCAGGGCTCTCGAAACCTGTCCGGATAGCCGTGATGCAATCACTAAACACATGCTGGCGTTATCGACCTATCTCGGTCATAGCAAGGTGGCTCACACGTATTGGTATCTGGAAGCGGTGCCGGATCTAATGCGAGACATCGCTGACCGTGCAGAACAATTTGCCATGGGAGGGCAGACATGCCCATGACAACAAACTGCGGAAACATGCGGCAGGGTCAACAGAGAACACGCCCCAGTGGATGTCGTGGAACCACCAAGAAATCCCGGCGCGGAACAGTGCCGGGACTTGCCGAAGAAAAGCGCCCACTCGTACAAGCCAAAACGGGCATACCGATCGCACCGCACATCACGGCCTTCTTCGAGCAACGCCTGCCTATCGAACGCCACGTGAGCGAAAACACAAGCGACTCCTACGCGTATGCCTTCCAGCTGCTCTTAACCTTCGCCAGCAAGCGCTTCCGGGTGACGCCCTCCCAGTTGGCAGTGGAGCAAATCGATGCGCCGCTGGTCCTCGACTTCCTGAACGATTTGGAAACTACACGCGGTAATGGACCAAGATCGCGAAACATCCGGCTGGCTGCGATCAAATCGTTCATGCACTTCCTCGAGTATCGTGTCCCATCGGCCATCGAGCAGATCCGGCGCGTCCTGGCGATTCCCGCCAAGAAAGCCGAGTCAAAACTGGTCCGGCATCTTGCGGCAGAGGAAATGCAGGCCCTCCTGGACGCACCCGACCCAACTGAGTGGAAAGGCATTCGCGATCGCGCCATGTTGCACCTGTGCTACGGAGGTGGATTACGCGTCTCCGAATTGATCGGCCTCCACCTGGACGATCTGCAATTCCAGCCACAACCCAGCATGCTCGTTCATGGCAAGGGCCGGAGGGAACGGTGCCTGCCACTGTGGAAAACAACCACAGCGGCGTTGCGAGCCTGGTTGGCGGTGAGGGGAACGGTATCGGTGCCGGAGCTATTCGTCAGTGCGCGCGGCGAATCGTTGACTCGCTCAGGCTTCGAATACATCCTGCGCAAACATGTCCGAACTGCGAGGCAGCATTGCCCCTCGCTGGCAACTAAGCGCGTGCACCCACACGTTCTGAGACACACCTGCGCCTTGACCGTTTTGCAGGCGACCAAAGACCTGCGAAAGGTCTCGCTTTGGCTCGGCCATGCACACATGCAAACAACGGAAATCTACACGCGAGTGGATCCTTCGGTGAAACTGGAAACCCTGGAATCGGTCGTGCCTCCGAAACTGCGCTCCGGGCGCTTCAAGGTTACCGACAAGCTGATCGCATTGCTACGGTCGGCCCATTTTATGCCGAGCAAAAAGTCCTCAAAATGAATTACTGGCGGGGCTTCCTGCAGGCAGACTCCGCGTAACAATACACTCTGCATTACAGCGTTCCTTGCCGGTCGCCGCATCCACCGCGTAAAACCTGGAATCGCGGCACCCGAAGTACACCACGCCATCCGCTACGGCAGGGGAAGATTGAATGCCAACCTGGTTGTGAATCTCAGGATCCTCGCCGGTTTTGAAGCGCCATTTCTCTTTTCCATCGGCAGCGTCCAGAGCATAGAAATAGCTGTCCCAGCTTCCGACGTACAAGCTGCCATCGGAGATTGCAGGCGAGCCGTGAACGACGTCGCCAGTCTTGAATTTCCATTTCAAATTGCCGGAAGCGGCATCCAGCGTGTAGACGTTAGTGTCTCCGCTGGGGTGTGGGCTTAACGATGGAAATTGTCAGGTGCGCGCGACCGATCCGGGGCTGAGCTGCCACTGTAATTCATCGTCAACTTCAGGTGTACGGCAACGCCAATCTTGCTATGGGGCAATTCCTCCACACGCACGACCTCTGCCACATACTCGCAGTTCATCCTTGGAGGCATTCACGCTGACCGGCAAATCTTCGAAGTGCTCATCCCGCGGATCGGACGGCCGCACGCGGACCGGCCGGGCGATTTTCGCCCTGCGGCTGCTCCGTTTAACCGTGTACTCCTTGGCCGGGGCTTCTGGCATGGTGATGGTGGCATTCGCGACAAGGCTTTACTATGACCACTATTCGGGCTAGTGAAGCGGTTGAAACGTCAAGCCAGTGCGCTGAATCTTATAGGGCACGGGATGCAGCAGATCGGAGCCCGTCACAGGGAGGGGCGATGGAAGAAAAGCTTCGCAAGGATGACTCGGCCTGGAAGAAACAACTCACGCAGAATCAATACTTTGTAACCAGGCAAAAAGGGACGGAGCCGCCTTTTACCGGCGAATACGAGGACACCGAAACGGCAGGAATCTACAAGTGCGTCTGCTGCGGCCAGCCACTGTTTCGTTCTGAAACAAAATACCACTCAGGCTCCGGATGGCCCAGTTTCTACGCCCCAGCCAACGAAGAGGCCGTCGAGGCGGAGAGCGACACGAGCCACGGGATGCGACGGACGGAAGTGAAGTGCAGCCGGTGCGACGCCCACCTCGGGCACGTCTTTGATGATGGACCGCAACCCACTGGGATGCGCTATTGTATAAACTCTGTCGCACTGGAGCTGGAGGAAGACTAAGAAAGCGTCCCGATTGTTACCCGGACGCTTTGTTTCGTGTTGCTTGTTCTCAGGAGAATTGCGAAAAGGAAATTAAGCCGCCGAACAAGAACATGCCACCATGGCGGCTACCGGATCGCTCTCGCGTTCCCATACGCCGAGCAGCAGCACTTTCGTGCCAGTCGGATACCTAAACACGTAGTAGGTGTTCGAAAGGCCTTGCACTTCATAAAAGCCAGGCCGGCGCGGATCTGGCCGCGAGGGCGCACCCACAGCGAGAAGTTGACGCAATTCAGCGATCTGTTCCTGCGAATGGTTCCGCAGATCTTCCACGAGGGGCGGTTGTTTTGGAGTGGTTATCGTCATTATGTTTCTCCACCACATTCAGCTTATGTTCTCCTCACTAGTAAAGACGTGGAAAATCGAAAAATGTTTCATCGCTCCCAACAATTTTTCCTGACAATTTGGCCTAGTGCTTCCATCATTCCCGGGGCTGGAAGCACCGCCTAACACCGGCAGCTATATGAATGTTCTGCAAAAATGAGAAACACGCGCCTGGTTTTGCCGTCTCTCCGCGACGTTCTTGGTTCCCGTCCTAGCCTTTTTCTGCTGTAGTGGAACGCGTGTTACTATCTTCTCTGGTACTTGTGCGGCGCTTGCTCCCCTGAGATAGTGTTTTAAGTATCCTCTTTAGATAGGATGGCCAACGTGACAAAAGGTGTGACGAAGAAAAGCTCTACTCGAGGCAGGACTTCTTTCGGCAAAGATCGTCGCCGCAAACATCATCATTTTCTCGTGAGTGTTTACTATGCCGACGGGGAAAAGTTCGGCCGCGTTTACACGGACAAGGATAAAGCCACGCGCTTCGCGGAGCGCCAGCGCCGCTCGCCGGTGGTGAAGTCTGCCCGGATAACCCAGGTTTCCTGATCTTTTTCTTGCCGTGCGTGTTCGGTTTTCGGCCGGGGCGGGCGAGGAAGGCTTGTCGCTGTGGCGCGGTCATGCTATAAAAAGAGGGTCGTTGAGCGGCCTTAGTATAGTGGTAGTACGGAACCTTGCCAAGGTTCAGGTGTCGGTTCGATTCCGATAGGCCGCTCCATTAAATCAAGCACTTACAGACTCTCCTTTCTCAGCGTGGGAACACAAAGGAACAGAAGCAGGTACTGCCGCTGGCCGGATCATCTCAACCACCTTCAGATGTGCTGCACGTTTCGCGGGCGTTAGAGCCTGTGCGTACAGGTTCATTGTGATTCCCGCGTTCGCGTGCCGCATTAGCTCCTGAGTGGTTTTCGCGTTCTCATCGCTGCTGGTGAGAAGCGCTGCCAAGGTTCTGCGGAAGGTGTGCCAGCCTATCTTCTTCGTGATCCTCAGGCGTTTGGCGATGGGCTGCACGTAGCACTTCAGCAGTGTTTCCGGCCAGTAGGGTTGTTTGCCGTTCATCTTTGGGCTGGCGAATACCCAGTCTCCCAGCTGGCTGTAGGGCGTCTGCCCGCTCCATTCGAGGAGGGCAGTAGCCAGTTCGCCATGCATCGGAACCGGCTTCTGAGATGCTTCCGTCTTCATTTCGCCAACATGCTGACGAACCACGGCGCGACTCAAGTTGATGGCTCCACTGCCGAATTCAACATCAGACCACTTCAAGCCCAGAGCTTCAGATACTCTCAATCCGGTGGCGGCGGTCAGGAAGACCAGCGCGCGGGCGGGGTTCTGAAGTTCAACCAGAAGTCTTCTTAGTTCTTCGGCATCCAAAACGTCAGGCGTTTTCTCCCGCTTCGCGCTCTGCCGCACGAGGCTGATGGGATTCTTGTTCAGCCATTCGTGACGACCAGCGTGGGCGAAGATGCCGTGCATGACGTTTCTGACCTTAGCCCTTGTTGCGTTCGCTAGCGAAAGTCCATGTAGCCAGCTTTCAACTTCAACGGTTCGGACATCCGAGAGTCTATGTTCGCCCCATTTGGGAACGACCCAGACATTGAGAGTTGTCTCCACAGTTCGGCGCGTGGAGTGAGCTTTGCAGGGTAATTCGTTATCTTTGTAGTGCTTGACCAACTGCTTGACGGTCAGCGGCAAGTTGTCCTGTAAAAATATTATAATCAATCGTTTACAGTGTACGGCAATTTGCCGAATCTCTCTTGACAGTACCGGCAGAATGCCGTACACTCAGTTTTACGAATGGAGGCAACCATGGCATTAGTACAGAGGGCGGAACGTCTGGAGGTAAGAACCACCTCAGCACAAAAACGTCTAATCGAACGGGCTGCCGAATTGCGCGGCACGTCTGTCACTGACTTCGTTGTTTCCAATATCCAGGCAGCCGCTGCCGAGACGATTAGGGAGTTTGAATCCCTATTTCTGCGCGATGAAGCTCGGGAAGTCTTTGTTAAGGCTCTGCTCAATCCGCCTCAGCCGAATGAAGCACTGAAGGCGGCAGCCGCCCGACACAAGCAGATGGGGCTCTAATTTGGAAGAACAGCCACAAAAACCAAAATTGTACATCGAGCCGCTCAGAGCTAGTCACCACCGAGCGGCTTTTTCCTGTGGTGTTCCCCTGCTGGACAAATATCTTCAAACCCAGGCGAGTCAGGATATGAAGAAAAGACTCGCTGCTGTCTATGTCCTTACGCCTGATGGAAAGACCATCGCAGGCTATTACACGCTGTCTGCCTACTCGGTGCGGCTTGACAAAATTCCAGAGGAAATTGCGCGAAAGCTGACTCGAATGCCCGAGGTACCAGCAACCCTAGTTGGACGGCTCGCTAGAAGTAGTGCGTTCCGCGGGCAGGGAATCGGCGAGATTTTGCTTGCGGATGCTCTGAAGCGTAGCTTGGCAAACTCCAAGCATGTTGCGTCATGGACGGTCATGGTTGACGCCAAAGATGCGAACGCCGTTGCCTTTTACAAAAAGTACGGATTCATGGAAATTCCTGCCAAACCAAGTCGTCTCTTCCTACCGATGGAGACAATCGCTAAGTTGCCCTGAAGATGACATAGAGACTGCCCGAGAACAGCAGTGCCATGACGATGCCCATGGTCGTGCCGCTGCCCATGCCGACGATGATGACCACGGTGACGACGACCACGATAGTGATGACTGTCATCGACTACAACAACGATAACGACCACGATCGTCGACAAACTACTGAGCGAGCCGTTTCCTCTGGTCCTCCAAAGTGCCCGGACGCGATCAAGAGCTATTTTTATGTCTATTCGTGTTCAGTGTTGGTGAGTACGCAGATTTTCTGGACGAACAGGCGAGGACACTCTTCGAGCAACATCCCGACCTTATTGCGAAGAATTGGGTTCTCATCAGACCTTGCCGGAAGCGGCTCATCGGTTTAAGTGAGGATAGCCCTCCGGAGTTTCGCAAAAGATCGTTCGTCTGTTCAAACGCACCGATCTGCGCATCGTGGGCCTGGCGCCGCTGGTCTCCTGGGATTTTCATATCCCTCTTTTCTCGCAGATCTACGAAGGGAACCAGAACTCATGAGCCGATTGGTCAAGTTCTCTCGTGTGAAGCACCATAAAGGGAAGTCAGCCCGCTTTCGCGTCCGGTGATGTTGTCGATGATGCTGACGCAACCGATATCCACTCCATTACAGAACGGCATTCGCTTTCTCCCTCATCTGTTATCCGCACCACCATCGGTGCATCTTGCGAGGCACTTTCCCCTTGCGGGGAGCGATGTGGATTTACCCTGTTCCGTGGGAATGACGCGATAGGTTAGGTCTGTTCTATGCGCCGACAGTGTTGTTTACCCATGACCGAGAACCCGGAAGCCTCGGTGCTCACTGCAAAAAGAGCCCCGCAGCATATTAGGCTCTCTCGGGCTAACGACGCTTACGAACATTTGTGTATTCTGATCCTGCTATCAAGCCTAGCCCCTCTCCACCTTATGCTGGCAGATACACCGTGGCCTCACGGTTTCCGTGCCACTCTTGCGAATGTGGGTCCATTGTCCGAGGGCTTCGAACGGTCTGTTGCCTCGCCGCTCCAACCTCGTAGGCTATGTGCGATGGGACACACAGTCTGATCGATTTCCTCCTTGTCAGACAATCATTCCAACAGCTTTCAGGTCGCAATCCGGGTTGCCCGTCAGAACTCAGGAAGAATTCAGAAACAGTCCTGAACTGTTTCGCAACCTAGCCTTTAGTGTCTGGAACCTTAGACTGCCACAATTCGATCGGATTCCCCTCAGGGTCATGCAGGCGAGCGAACCGGCCGTTGGGATAAGGCTGCGGGTCAATCTTAACCGCGATTCCCGCAGCTTGTAGCTGGGCTGCTATTTTGTCGAGATCACGGACTCGAAAGTTCACCATCCAGACCTTGTGGGCATCTCCGAAATAGTCGCTCGCCTCCTCGAAAGGAGCGAAAACGGTGGGTCCTGCCTCTTGCTGCCAAACAGAATCCTCGTAGCTCGATGGTGTGAGCGAGATCCCCAGGTGTTGCTGGTACCAACGCCCCAATGCTTTCGGATCGTGAGCTCGGAAGAACAGTCCTCCAATTCCCGTCACTTTTTCCATTTCCGTTCCTCCATCGATCCCATCACGAACAGCGGCCCCGGCAGGGGGAGGGGAGGCCTTTGGCTCTCTGGCTGTCTGCGCAGCGATGCCGGGTTGGTTCCGGCTCCAGATGAAGCTCGACCCGAAAATAAATGACAGCGTTCGAAGCAGTTGGCGTCTTTGAAAACGCATCCCATCCTCCTTTCGAGAACGCCCACGGAGCCGAACAAATAACAACAAGGCCGGTGGATTCGAAGTGCCTGGGCTATACCCGCGAGAGATGGTGCGGCATTTTCCTGACTCCTTGTCTATGAGGATGTGGCAAACTTTGACACCGTACAGGTTGCTTCGCTCTACGCTTCCGCAAAGCGATTACGACTGGAGATCCCCGCTAGTTCGAAACGCGCGTGGTTCCTAAAAGTCGCGGCGTGATGCTTGTGCGCTTTCCCGCACCTACGACGATCACTTTATAGACTTGTTTCGAGCCCACTGAAACGGTTCCTCGTTGATTGATTACTTCCCGAACTGGGCATCCCATTCCTTGACCTTCGCGATAGTGTAATCCACTTCTTCCTCAGTCAGCTCGGGGAACATCGGGAGAGAAACGCACTGTGCTGCGTTCGCCTCGGCGTTTGGCACATGCGGCTTCAGATCCGCCAGCTTGTTCCATGGATAGCCTTCCTGTTTGTGAATCGCGATAGGGTAGTGCATCTTCGCATCGACTCCCGCCGCAACTAGGAATTGCGATAGGTGATCGCGCTTCGGCTGCTCCACAACGTAAAGGTGATACGCGTGGCGATATCCCGGCAATTCCTTCGGAAGCTTGAGACTAGTGCCTATGAGTGCGTCGGTATAACGTTTGGCCCACGCTCGTCGCTGATCGGTCCACTTCGTAATATGCTTTAGCTTCACGCTCAGGAATCCTGCGTGGAGATCGTCCAGCCGACTATTGAACCCAAATGTGTGCACGGACCGTTTCAGCGAGCCGTGGTTGCGCAGCCGCCGTATGGTATTGTCCATTTCCGGCCGGTTGGTGATGAGTGCTCCGCCATCGCCATACGTCCCGAGGTTCTTCTGGGTGATGAAGCTCGTGCACACTGCATCGCTCAATTCACCCTGTTTGAATCCGTCTCCATGCGCATCAATGGACTGTGCGTTGTCCTCGACAACCCAAAGCTTGTGCTTCCTCGCGATTGCGCTGACGGCCTTCATGTCCGCGCAATGTCCGTAAAGATGCACAGGCACGATACCCACGGTGCGCGGCGTGATCGCCGCTTCAATCTTCGTGGGATCGATGTTATTGGTCGCCCGATCGGAATCCACGAAGACCGCTTTGCCCCCCGCGATCCAGATGGCTTCAGCCGTCGCAAAGAAAGTGTTCGCGGTTGTAATCACTTCGTCGCCGGAACGGATGCCTAGTGACATGAACGTAAGCCACAACGCGTCCGTACCCGAGTTCACCCCGACGGCGTATTTCATTCCAAAATAGTGGGCGAGTTCCTTTTCGAAGCGCTCCAGCGTCGGGCCCATCACGTAGTTCTCGCTTTCAATGACGGCATGGAAGGCTTCGTCAATCTGGTTCTTGATGCTCTGATACTGGCGGGCGTGCCCATAGAAGGGAACCGTCATTCTCGGTGCAGGCCCCGGTTTGGACGCAGTCATGATTCTTCTCCCCAAATTCACGAAACAACGGAGTGGTGTTGCTGCCCCCGCAATCTATTCGGAGGAGGCACTGCGGGTCAAGTATTTAATCGGTTCAATAAACGCTGTTGCGAGTTCCCGACCTATCAACATTCAACTGGATCTCTAAGCATTAGGCGCGTTTGTAGGTTTCAGGTCGGTATCTCCGCGGGAAAGTCTACAGGCTGCAGCGAGTTACTTGTTCGTGCTCCGCCTTCACGGTATGCTATACCTGTATAGCGAGGTGCTTATGTTGGCTATTCGACTGCCGCAGTCCATTGAAAAACGCCTGGAGAAGCTGGCCCGGCGCACCGGGCGCACTAAAACTTACTATGTCCGTGAAGCTATCCTCGAACACTTGGAGGATCTCGAGGACATGTATCTGGCTGAAGGCGTGCTGGAACGCATCCGTAGCGGTGAAGAGCAGACCATCCCGCTAAAGGACGTCGTGAAACGTCATGGCCTACAGCGTTGAGTTGTCAGCCGAGGTTGACCGCTTGGTATCCTGGCACCGCCAGTCACCGAGGTTCTCTTGACTATTATAGCCAAAATGGCTAAAATGGCTGTCAGAGGTACTGACCATGCCGCGAGGCCGCGTTCTTCTGGTCGACGATCAGCCATCAATCCGGGCGTCTTACGGCCGTGCGCTTGCTCACGCCGGATTTGAAGTGACCGAGGCGAGTGGCGGCGACGAAGCATTCCGGCGTCTGGAAAGCGCTCCTTTCGATGTCGTTCTCACGGATCTTCTGGTTCCCAAGATTAGCGGTCTCGCTTTTCTGGAAAGAGTGCGTGCGTTTTCTCCCGAATTGCCCGTGATCGTGATGATCGATAAGCAGAGCAACGAGATCGCGGTCGAGGCCACGGAGTTGGGAGCCCTGCAGTTGCTCGTCAAGCCCATCGGTCCCGCTTTGCTCAAGCGAACGGTCGCTAATGCTATGCGCATGAGACAGGTGCGGCAGGACGCAGCGCCTGCCTTTCTCGCTCGCCGGGGAGAAGCCCTCACGCCCATCAAGATTACGGCGACGGAGGCCAAGAATCAGATGGGCCGCGTGCTAGAGACGGTCATGCAGGGCGGCGTGGTGCTCATCACCAAGCGCGAGACTCCCAAAGCGGCCGTGATTCCGATGGCGGAATACGAGAAGTTTTCTCGTGCGACGGAGGCGAAGCTCAACGCGTTGAGCAGCGAGTTCGACGCGCTTCTTGCGCGGATGCAGACGCCGGAAGCTCGCACGGGAATGCAGGCAGCGTTTGACGCGACTTCAGAGCAGCTGACCAAGGCCGCTGTAACTTTTGCGCGCAAGCGTGCCTGA
>Ga0209577_10004812_pt1 | contig 12670 bp, 10 predicted proteins | sample GraSoiAngelo_109_FD_185874 | JGI IMG/M metagenome (GOLD analysis project Ga0209577, IMG submission 185874) | Grasslands soil microbial communities from the Angelo Coastal Reserve, California, USA - 14_0903_12_20cm (SPAdes) (version 2) | ecosystem: Environmental > Terrestrial > Soil > Grasslands... | reverse complement strand
CAATTGCCGCACGATGTGCCGTCGAGCGGCCCCGAGCGCGGCGCGAATGCTGATTTGTTTTTGCCGAGAAACGGAACGCGCGAGAAGAAGATTGGCGACGTTGACGCAGGCGACGAGGCCCACGCATGCCGCCATCGCGCTCAGCATCATCAACGCGGAATGCGTTTGACCAACGATCGCGTCGCGTAACGAACGGACACGCACGCGGAAATACGCGTCGCTGTCGGGGTATTGCTGAGCCAGGCGCGCGCTGATCGTATCCATGTTCGCCTGCGCCTGCGCCATTGAGACGCCGCTTTTCAAACGCGCGATGCAGCCGAGGAAATTATTCCCGCGCTCCGCCGTCATCGGCTTCGATCCATCGCTGCCTTCGCGCAAAATCGCGACGGTGATCCAAAGATCGGCTTGAGTATTGTCGCGACCGAGCGGGAAATCGAAACCTTTCGGCATCACCCCAACGACCTGGTAACTGTTGCCGTCCAAAGTGACGGACTTGCCGATGATCGACTGGTCACCGGCGAATTGCGTTTGCCACACCGCGTAGCTCAGGATGACATCGCGATTCCCGGGCTCATCTTCTTTCGCGGTGAATGTCCGGCCGATTAGCGGTTTGACTCGGAGCAAGTTGAACAATTCGCCGGAAACAGCTTCGCCGACGACATGCATTGCCTGTTTGCCGTCAGTCAGCGTGAGACTCCGATTGACGTAGACCGCGGCGCGCTGAAAGACGCGATTCTGCGCACGCCAATCCTCAAAGTCAGGATATGAAACGGACGAACCTTCGACCTTATCCGGGCCTTCGCGCACATCATAGAGCGCGAGGTCAACGAGATCTTGCGGCTGCTGGAACGGCAGGGGCCGCAGCACAACGGCATTGACCACGCTGAAGACCGCGGTATTGGCGCCAATCCCGAGGGCAAAGGTAATGATGACGATGAAAGTGAACGCCGGCCGTTTCGCCAGCAGGCGCAGAGCATATCGCAAATCCTGCAGCAACATGACCGCGATCTAATCCAAAACGGCAAAATTAATTCGACCGGCAATTCGCCAGTCTAATTCTTGTTAGATCTCGCCTTGGACGCACTGAGTCGTCTGATTGGAAGCGAAGCCGGCGGTGTGCGAAGGCACCACAACCGGCTGCACCACGAACTGCCAGATCGAAACGATCGCACTCAAAATGAAGAGAGCGTAAATTACCGTTTCGAGCAGGGATCGATTCTTGTCTTCAGACTCAGACTCCATGATAAGATCGTAAGTTGTAGATTTATGGGTGTGCATAGGTTGCCTTGCCTTATGCACTCTGCGTGCCAACGAGTTTTTTGCGTTGTAAGCGGCTGAGGTCGTGCCAATTAAAGTTCGATGAATAAATTCGTCGCAATCGAATTTATTCCGCGCTTGGGAAATGTCCGTCCCGAAAATGGAACCGAAACACAGACTTTCCAGTCTGTGCGCTCAGCGGAGTTGCACTCCGCTGTTTTCAATGGAGGGACGCGCGCTGTCGCGTCCCAACTCTTAATAGCGATGTTGTAGCTGCCGCCGTCTCTGGCGGCAGAATCTGAATTAATTGAATGTTCTGCCGCCGGTGACGGCGGCAGCTACAGCGAAGGAGAACTTGGCAGACAAAATGTCCGCTTAGCGCACAGGGCAGATCCCTACGTTCCGGCTGCAGTCGCCGCTTTCTTGGATTTCTTTTCCGCGCCGCTGGATTGCTCGCCTTCCTTTTTCGATTTTCGAGTTTTCTTCTCCGCCGCCTCATCGACCTCTTGATCGACGAGAATGGTGGCATCTACCCACTCCAGATAGGCGACCGGAACAGCATCGCTTTTGCGCTGCCCAAGTTTCACGATTCGAGTGTAACCCCCGTTGCGATCGGCCGTGCGCGGCGCGATTTCATCGAACAACTTTTTCACCGCATCCTTCTGCCGTAGAACCGCAAAAGCGGTGCGACGGGCATGGATCGATCCTTTTTTGCCAAGCGTGACCATTTTTTCCGCGAGCGGGCGCACCGCTTTGGCTTTTGCCAAGGTGGTGCGAATGCGTTGATGCTCGATCAAACTGCAAACCTGATTTGCCAGCAGCGCTTTTCGGTGCTCGGCAGTGCGACCAAGCTTTATTGTTTTCTTCTGGTGTCGCATCGCGAATTAGCTGACGCGCGATGGTGATGGTTGCTCTGTGCCCGCTCCATTGGAGCTGGCGGCGACATCGACTCCGACCGGCGTTTCCACCAGACCGGGATCAAATTTCATTCCCAGTCCCAATCCGAGTGCCGTGAGTTTGTCCTTAATCTCGTTAAGCGATTTCTTGCCGAAGTTTCGATACTTCAACATTTCCGCCTCGGTTTTTTGGGCGAGCTGGCCCACGGTGGTGATGTTGGCGTTGTTCAGGCAATTGGCCGCGCGTACGCTCAGCTCAATTTCGTTCACGCTCATGTTGAGAAGCTTCTTCAGCTTCATGTTCTCCTCGCTTACTCCGGCAGGCGTTTCGTCGAACTCGATCACGTCTTCGTTGAAATTGACGAAGACATCGAGGTGATGCCGCAAAATGGCTGAGGCCTGAAGCAGCGCGTCTTCCGGTGTGAGACGCCCATCGGTCCAAACTTCGAGAATGAGCTTGTCATAATCGGTGCGCTGGCCGACGCGGGTGTGTTCCACCGCGTATTTTACTCGCGTTACCGGAGAAAAAATAGAATCGATCGGGATCAGGCCGATCGGCTGATCGGGCCGCTTGTTTTCTTCGCCAGTGGCGAAACCGCGGCCCACGCGCACTTCCAGCTCGGCATCGAACTTATGTTTTTTGTCGAGAGTGCAGATGACCTGATCGGGGTTCAAAACCTCGTAACCCTGGGCGAGTTGAATATCGCCAGCGGTGACTTCGCCTTCCTTGTTCACGCTGAGCGAAAGTTTGCGCGGCTCGTGCTCAGTCGCCTTGAACTTAATGCGCTTTAAATTCAACACGATGTCGGTGACGTCTTCGACCACGCCCGGCAAAGTGGCGAATTCGTGTTGCGCGCCAGTAATTTTTACCGCGGTAATGGCAGCGCCTTCCAGCGATGACAAAAGCACGCGCCGAAGCGAATTGCCTACAGTATGGCCGTAGCCCGCCTCAAAAGGTTCCGCGACAAACTTCGCGTAAGTTTCCGTCGCACCCTTCTCCTCCTTGGAGAGGGTCTTTGGCATTTCAAACCGACCGTAACGAACTGGCATGTGATCCTTTCGGAGAAATGGAGTTCTGGAGTATTGGAGTAATAAGCAAAGACACCAAGTCCGTTACTCCATCACTCCAATACTCCATTGCTCTATTTCTCTTTCGCTGGGTTTCCCCTGGCGAGTAAAGCTTCGCGTCCAGCGACGGAAACCCAGGGACCAACAGCGCAACTAATTTAAAAACTCGCTGTCATCCCATCGACTGTCATCCCGAGCGTAAGTCGAGGGATCCCGCCGCGAAAGCTTCATCCCTCGACTTCGCTCGGGATGACGGGTTGTAGAGGCCGGACGACTAACCCTGCGCGATCTCGTCTGGCAGCTCGTTGATGGTGTCGCTGGTACGGGGGAAGTGCGCGGCCAATAATTTTCCTACTTCACTGATGGCGAGGATGATAGCGCGATTAAAATCCTGGTTTTTGAAATGGGCTCGCATGTCGTGCACTAATTTTTTCCAAAACTCCTCTCCGCATTTCTCGTGCACCCCCACGTCGCCTACCACTGCGTATTTATGGGCGCGAGGCGCGACAAAAATCAGGACCGCGTTGCGATCACGCGTTTTTTGCATTCCCAGCTGCAGAAATCTTCTCTCTGCCCGCGGCAAAGCATCATCCTCGAATTTTCCCCGTTGAATAAAAACACGAATCTGGCCGGAACTTTTCCCCTCCGCCTTTTTGATCGCCTGGGTTACCCGGTTGTGATCGAGCCGCCGAAGAAAATGATGCGTCCGCATCTTGTTACCAACTGCCGCTCGCGCCGCCACCACCACTGGATCCGCCGCCGCCGCTAAAGCCACTACCGCCCGACGACCAGCCGCCGCCGCCACTTCCCCAATTGCCAGAAATGAACGGACCGCCGCCGCCGGTATAACGGTACCCGCCCAAACGACGCGAGGCGCGCACCGCCAGCAAAATTATAGCGAGAACGAAAAAGAAAACCAGCAGCCCAGCGGTACTGCTCTGACTGCTTCCGCTCTCGCTCTCGCGCACCGTCTTTCCACTTCCCTTGTACTCCCCGCGAATCGCTTTAAATATGAGATCGATTCCAGCAGTAAACGCGCCTTCAAAATCTTTCGCACGGAACCGAGGCGCAACGGCGTCGCGAATAATCTCGTTGCAAGTGATGTCGGGCAGCGCTCCTTCCAGACCGTAACCCGGCTGGATTCGCATCCGGTGATCATCCACAAAGACAAAGAAAACAACGCCATTGTTTCGTCCCTTTTGGCCGACCTGCCATGCCTGAAAAGTTCGCTGGGTGAAGTCTTCGATCGAACTTTGCGAAGGCATCGTCCGCCAGATTGCAACTACGATCTGATTGGAAGTCTCGCGTTCAAATTGCGCCAATTGTTCATTGAAACGCTGGGCCGCGCCGCGTGAAACCACGCCAGCGTAATCGTTGAAATAACGGTCCGGTTTCGGCGGAATGGTTTCAGTGCCATGCGCAATCACCGCGCTGGCGAAGAGCGCGAGAATTCCAAGGCACAGTCGTGCTCGCATTGTCGTCATCCCGAGCGAACCCGCCAATCCGGCTCGGACCGAGGGATCCCGTTGCGTCATCTTTAAGGTGATTTCCACGGGATCCTTCGACTCCGCTTCGCTACGCTCAGACTGACAGGCAAGGTTACGGGGTTGCCGCCGGTGTGGTCGCTGGCGCAGGTGCCGGGCTTCCAAAGTTAAAATTCACCGTTGGCGGTTTCTCCGCGCCGGCTTGCGCTTCAAAAAATGGGCGCGGTTGGAATCCAAACATGCCGGCGAACAGGTTTGTTGGGAAGGTACGAACCGCAGTGTTGTATTCCTGAACGGCGCTATTGAAATTTCCGCGCTCAACCGAGATTCGATTTTCGGTTCCTTCCAACTGCGCCTGCAAATTCTGGAAGTTCTGTGTCGCGCGCAGTTCCGGGTAGCGCTCACTAACGACGAGCAAGCGCGAAAGCGCGGCACTCAGTTGTCCCTGGGCCTGCTGAAATTCCTGCAATTTGGCCGCGTCCACCGGCGCATGATTCGGATCGATCTGCACCCGGCCGACGCTGGCGCGCGCGCTCGTCACTTCGGTCAGGGTCGATTTCTCAAAATTGGCCGCGCCTTGCACGGTGTTGACCAGGTTCGGGATCAGATCCGCGCGCCGCTGATACACATTCTGCACCTGCGCCCAGCTTTGATCGACTTTCTGCTGCAAACCGACCAGCCGATTATAGCTGCCGGCGACAGCGCACCCGCCGACCAGGATGAGAAAAAGAATGATGGCACCAATGCCGAGACACCCAACAAGACCTTTATTCATAGAAGATAGCAACCTGCTCGCCGGGAATTAGCCGACGCGTCTGCGCGAAGTCTCCGAAATTGCGGGGCCAAGTCAATCCTCGGACGCGATGGTTGTAGCCGGGGTTGGGGACTCCGGTTGGCCGGCATCAGCGACGCCGGCAGCAGCGATTGGTCGCGGCGCGCCTGGCAAATAGCGCGTACGCAATTCCTCGGCGTTCGGCAATTCATCGAGATTGCGCAAACCAAAATGCTCCAGAAAAAATGGCAATTCCGCGCGCCCGCTGATTTTCACCAGGCCGCGTTCCATCAAATTTTGCAGCACGCCTTCGACGGTGACGCCGCGGACCGCTTCCACATCGGCTCGGGTAATGGGTTGGCGATAGGCGATGATGGCGAGTGTTTCCAGCGCCGGTGGCGAGAGTCGCGCTGGTTTCGGGCCGGGAAAAAGCTGGCGCACCCAGCGCGCGCAATCGGGATGACTAACCAATTGCCAGCCGTCTGCTTTTTCCGCCAGCTGGAATCCGCGCGGGGCCAGGGTGTAATCGACTTGCAGTTGCTCGAGCGCGACCGCAATTTCCGCTTCTTTCACGCGCGCAAATTCATTGGGGACGAGCTCGTCACCTTGGCTCGCGCTGATGAGCGCGTCACGCACCTCGGCCGTGGTCAGCGGTTTTTGCGCGCTGAAAAGGAGCGCTTCGATTACTTGAGAAAGGGTCATAACCACACAACGCTCCTCATCCTGAGCGAAGCGAAGGACCCCCCCGTTAAGATATTGACTACACAAATTCTCTTGAGTGATCCAGCAGCCTGGGCGAGGTCCCTCACTGCGTTCGGGATGACGAAGTGTTTGACCAAAAGTGCCTGGATCGCATTCCAAAGCATCATAACCAATTAACCCTAGTTATCCTGAGCGGAGCGAAGGACCTCCCATTCGAGACATTGAATACACAAACTTTCTTGCGTGATTCAGCAGCTTGGGTGAGGTCCCTCACTGGGTTCGGGATGACGGCGCGTTTAGTCATCAGTTCTCATTACGCACCAATTGCTTCCTCGATCGCTTCTGCAATTCGATTTGCCTGCCGATCGATCTCGTCCGGTTCGCGGCCCTCGATCAGCAAACGAATTTTCGATTCCGTTCCGGAGTAGCGCAAAAGGACACGGCCTTTCCCGGAGAGTTGCTGTTCGGTTTCACCCACCAGTTTCATCACCGCCGGCAACTCCTCCAGGGGTGGTTTGCGTTTCACCCGCAAATTCCGTTGCGCCTGCGGATATTTTTTCAGGCACTGCTTCAGCTCGCCCAACGGTTTTCCGCTTTCCTTCATGATCCGCAAAACCTGGAGCGCACTGATGATGCCGTCCCCGGTGGTGGTGAAATCTCGAAAAATCATGTGGCCGCTTTGCTCGCCGCCGACGTTGAGATTGCGCGCCATCATTTCTTCAAGCACATAGCGGTCGCCCACTTTGGTGCGGATGACTTTGCCTCCGTGTGCGCCGAGGGTTTCGTCGAGGCCGAAATTGCTCATCACGGTCGCAACCAGAGTACGGTCGCGTAATTTTTTCGCGCGCAATAGATCAACGCTGGCGATGGCCAGAATCTCATCGCCATCAACCAGTTCGCCATTTTCATCGCACAACAAAGCGCGATCCGCGTCGCCATCGTGGGTGATACCAACGTGGGCGCCGGATTTCTTAACCACCCGCTGAATTTCCTCCGGATGAGTGCTGCCGCAGTCGGCGTTGATATTGGTTCCATTGGGCGTGTCATGCGCGACGATGATATCCGCGCCAAGCTCGCGCAAAATGCAGGGAGTGGATTTGTAGGCGGCGCCATTCGCGACGTCGACCGCGATCCGCATTTTTTCCAAAGTCATTCCGCGCGGAAAACTTTGCTTGGCAAATTCGACGTAACGGCCAAGCGCGTCGTCAATTCGAGTGGCGCGCCCGATTTTGCCCGCTGTCGGCCGGACCGAATCGATCTCGCCGCTAAAAACGAGCTGCTCGATTTGCTGCTCGACCTGGTCATCAAGCTTATAGCCATCATGGCGGAAAAATTTAATGCCGTTATCGGCGTAAGGATTATGTGAAGCGGAGAGGACGATTCCCGCATCAGCGCGCAGGGAGCGGGTAATGTAAGCGACTCCGGGAGTGGGCAACGGGCCGATCACAAGCACATCCACCCCCAGTGACGTGATCCCGGCAACCAGCGCATTTTCGAGCATGTAACCGGAGAGCCGCGTGTCTTTGCCGAGCACAATCTTTGGTCGCGTTCCGCTCGGATGCGCCCGGGGATTCGATTTCAAGAAAACATGCGCGGCGGCGCGACCCAGCTTGAGGGCAGTCTCGGCCGTGACCGGTTCGACGTTGGCGACGCCGCGAACGCCATCCGTTCCAAAAATCTTTCTGTTTTCGCTCACCCGGCTAATTCAACGTCCCGATATGACATTCGTAAACCGGAAACTACGGCGATGACGAAATCTCCGGCCCGGGCATGCCTATTTTGTCCGTTTTTTTGCCGCGCGGGCCCGCTCCCGCACATTCCTGCCCTGCGCATTCATCTCGTTTAGCTTACGGTGCAAAGTGCGGCGGCTGATTCCCAACTGGTTGGCCGCGACCGTAATATTTCCGCCTGTTGAATTGAGGGCCTGGGTGATGAGTCGTTTTTCTGTTTCTGCCAGGTCTAGCGGATTCGCCGTTTCCGAAACCGTGATTGCGCCGACCGATGTTCCTGCCGCCTCCCGGATGGCGCGCGGCAAATCGCGCACCGTAACTTTGGGCCCGCTCGCCATCACTACGCCGTGCTCGATTGCAGTGCGCAACTCGCGCACGTTTCCCGGCCAATCATAGGCCAAAAGCGTATTCATCGCGTCCGTGGTAATATCGAGCACCGGCTTCTCATTTGCTTTCGAGAAATGCCGCAGGAATGATCTAACGAGAAGTGGGATATCCTCCTTGCGCGTGCGCAGCGGCGGCATGGTGATGCGGACGACGTTGAGGCGAAAATAGAGATCATCGCGAAATTTTCCCTCCCGCACTAGTTGCTCAAGGTTCTTGTTCGTCGCCGCGATGACCCGCACATCTGCACGCAGGGTTTGCGTGCCGCCGACGCGTTCGAACGCGCGTTGCTCGCTCATTACCCGCAACAACTTCACCTGTGTGCTCGGATCGATCTCACCGATCTCATCGAGAAAAATGGTGCCGCCGTTCGCTTGCTCGAACCTTCCGATCCGCCGCTCATGCGCGCCCGTAAAAGCGCCGCGCTCGTGCCCAAACAATTCGCTTTCCAGCAAAGTCGGCGACAACGCCGCACAATGCACCACCACAAATTTCGCCTGATTGCGCCGGCTCAACTTATGAATCGCGTGCGCCGCCAATTCCTTGCCAGTCCCGCTCTCGCCCTCGATCAAAACATTCGCCGACGAGGGGGCGACCTGCCGAATCGTGTCCAATACTTCCCGCAGCGCGAGCGATTCGCCCAAAATATTTTCCAGACCAAAGCGTTCGTCGATTTGCTGGCGCAAGGTGCGATTTTCCTGCTCCATCCGGCGCGATTGCAGCGCACGCGCAATCAGCATTTCGACTTTGTCGAGATTAAGTGGCTTGGTCACAAAATCGTAGGCCCCGCGTTTCATCGCTTCCACTGCGGTATCGACCGAACCGTAAGCCGTCATCATGACGCAGATGGGCGGGTGCGGCATTTTCAGTGCGCGCTCGATCAATTGCATTCCATCTTCCCCCGCCAGCCGCAGGTCGGTCAGGAGCAAGTCGACCGTTTCGCGTTCGAGGACGCTGATTGCGCCGCCGATGTCTTCGGCCACATAGACGTCGTATTCGTCTTCGAGCAAACGCCGCAATCCGTCACGGGTATGCTTTTCGTCATCGACAATCAAAATCGTTGGCTGCATTTCAAGCGCGTCAAATTTCACGTTGAGCAATTCTGACTCAATCGCTCAATCTCTCAAATTAGTTCGCGCGTTTCAGCGTTACCCGGATTCCGGTCGCCTGCTTCCAACATACGGACGCGTTGTTCCTTGAAGGGCAGGCGAATGGTCAACGTCAATCCTTTGCCTTCGGTGCTCTCGATCGCGAGCTCGCCACCGTGTTCGCGCACGATCCGTCGCACAATCAGCAATCCGAGGCCGGTTCCGCTTTCTTTGGTCGTATAATAAGGCTCGAAGACATGGCTTAACGTTTCCGCCGACATTCCTCCACCGGTGTCGATGAAACTGACCCGCACGTGGGATTCATCCATGTCCGTCCGAATCCTCAAAATGCCGCGACGCTTCATCGCTTCGAAACTGTTTTTGATGACGTTGTAAAACGCCTGCTTCATCTGGCCGCGATCAAGCTGGGCCAGTGGCAAATCGGAGCGCAATTCCGTTTCCACCACGATGTCGCGCGCTTCGATCTCGGCCGAGAAAAAGCGCACCGCTTCCTCCACCATGGCGTTGATATTTTCAGGCTGAAGCTGCGGACGCGACGGTCGGATCGCGCGCAGAAACTGGGTGACGATGGAATCGAGTCGATTGATTTCGCCTCGACAAATCTCGATCGAATGCTGCAATTCGTCGCGTTCTTTGCCTTTCAACTTGCGCGCCTGCCGTTCCATCAATTGCAAGTGAATGTTTAACGAATTGAGGGGGTTTCCCAGCTCATGAGCCACGCCCGCCGCCAGCAAGGTGAGCGCATTCAACCGCTCGCTCTCGAGTGTTTTCTCCGCCGTGCGCCGGCTCTCGGTAATGTCGCGCACGATAATGGCGTAGCCGACCTGCTCCGTTGTAGCTGGGATCGTTGATCCCGGCCGGCCGGAGTCGCCGATTCCGGCTACAGTATCGCGTCGTTCGATCATCAGAGGCACGATGTAAAAATTGATGAACCGGTTTCGTGGATAAAAAATCTCGAGGTCGCGGGTAACGGGACCACCGCTGTGGGTGAGCGCGTTCCAATCGAGGCCGCGCACTCGTTCGTCGAGCTGTTTGCCAATGGAACCTTCGCCGTCGAGGCCGAAAAGCTCGCAGGCGCCGCCATTGAGGTAAGTGATTCGCCCAGATGAATCGGTGACAATGATCCCTTCCTGGATGGCGTTGAAAACCGTTTCGAGAAATCCCTTTTCCTGGGCCAGACGCAGCAAATAATTCTGGACCTCCTCCGGCCCGATCTTGCCGAGCCGTCCGATCAGTTTTTCGAGAAAGCCGGCTTTCATGGCCATTGTTCCAAAGATTCAATCCTGCCGAAATAGGGCCAATCATCGAACGAAGGCGCGAGACCAGCGCGCGCGGGATTATCGCGAACGTAATTCCACTTTTCCTGAAAGCTCTCTTCTGAACGCAGAACGTGATCAAAGAACTCGCGTTGCCACAAACTGGTATCCGCGCTCGTCTTTGTAGCCGCGGTCGTTGGCCGCGGCAGAAGCGCCCGAATCCTGCGGCTCGTCCACGATTTCCATTCCTGCATAAAATCAGAAAGCGCCTTCGCATCACGCTCTGGCGCACAGAAAAAATGCACGTGATCGGGCATGATGACGTACGAACCAACTGCCCATCCATGGCGCTCCCGTGCATGGCACAGTTCGTCCACCAGAACCTCGGCTATGGCATCTCGCGCCAGGATCGGTCGGCGCCTAAACGTGCACACTGTGACGAAATAGATGCGAAACTCAATCCATATGCGATCGAGTCGCTGCAGGTGCTTGTGCATCCTGCCATGTTGTAGCTAAGTTTATGGATTCGGCAAAGAGCCGCGGCCGGCGACCGCGGCTACAACGCAATTAGCGCCCCGCGCCGTCGTGTGCGGGCTCGGGAACCTGGCCGGTCTCGGCTTCGGCGCGTTCTTTCAGCGCGGCTTTGCGCGACAGCTTGACCCGTCCTTTGTCATCAATGCCGATGCATTTTACCCAAATGATGTCGCCCACCTTGGCTACGTCTTCCGTTCGTTTTACCCGGAAATCGGCCAGCTCGGAAATGTGCACCAGCCCGTCCCTGCCTGGAAATACTTCGACGAACGCGCCGAACTCTTTTACTGAAACGACGCGGCCCTGATACGTCTGCCCGATCTCGATCTCGCGCGTCATGCCGCCAATAATTTCCTTCGCCCGCGCCATCGATTCGCCGCTGGTCGCATAGATGTGGACCGAGCCGTCGTCCTCGATGTTAATTTCGGCGCCGGTCTCTGCCACGATGCCTTTGATCGTTTTGCCTCCGGGCCCGATGAGCGCGCCGATTTTCTCGGGATTAATTTTGATCGTCTCGATCCGGGGCGCGTATTTCGAAAGTTCGGCACGTGGTTTGTCGATTGCGGCACGCATGATCTCGAGAATTTTGCTGCGCGCTTCCCTCGCGCGTTGGATCGCTTCGCCGAGAATTTTCAAACTGATCCCAGGCAATTTCAGATCGAGCTGGTAACCGGTCACGCCCTTGGCCGTTCCGCAAAGTTTGAAATCCATGTCACCGAAATGATCCTCGGAGCCGATGATATCGGTTAGAAGCTCGTAACGTTTCAGTTGATCGTTGTCGTATTCGGTAACGAGACCGACGGAAATTCCCGCGACCACGTCTTTCACCGGCACGCCCGCGTCCATCAGGGCGAGCATTCCGCCACAAACGCTCGCCATCGAAGTCGAGCCGTTCGATTCCATCACTTCGCTGGAAATACGGATAGCATAACGAAAATCATTTTCGCTCGGCACCACCGGCTCAAGCGAACGTTCCGCCAAGGCGCCGTGGCCGATCTCGCGACGGCTCGCGCCGCCAAACCTGCCAGTTTCGCCGACTGAGAACGGCGGGAAATTGTAATGCAGCAAAAACCGTTTCGATTGTTCGCCGCCGCCGTAGGCATCGATCATTTGCGCTTCCTCGATCGGGGCGAGAGTGGCGAGAGCGAGGGCCTGCGTTTCTCCGCGCTGAAAAATAGCTGAGCCATGCGCGCGCGGCAGCACCCCAACTTCGCAGCTGATTTGACGCAAATCCTGATAGCCGCGTCCATCCATCCGCTTCTGTTTTTCCAGGACGCTGACGCGGAACGCTTTCTTCTGGACGTAGTCGAAGGCTTGCGAAATGGCGAAATCATCCGCCTCGGGATATTTTTGTAGCATCGCCGCCTTCACTTCCTCGCGTAACGCTTGCACCGCCTTCGAGCGCGCAACTTTCCCCTGCGTGTAAAGTGCCCCCTCAATGCGATCCCCTGCGACCTGATAGGCGATTTCGAGCAGTTCCG
>Ga0209577_10004811_pt1 | contig 12671 bp, 8 predicted proteins | sample GraSoiAngelo_109_FD_185874 | JGI IMG/M metagenome (GOLD analysis project Ga0209577, IMG submission 185874) | Grasslands soil microbial communities from the Angelo Coastal Reserve, California, USA - 14_0903_12_20cm (SPAdes) (version 2) | ecosystem: Environmental > Terrestrial > Soil > Grasslands ... | reverse complement strand
CTCGCGTGACACGGGTTGGGCGCATTCTCCGGAAGTTCAGCCTGGATGAGCTGCTGCAACTGGTGAATGTCTTGAAAGGCGACATGAGTCTGGTGGGCCCGCGTCCCGTTCCGCCTTACGAGGTTGCCGGCTATCGAAGCGGCCACCACAAGCGACTGGCAGCTCTGCCGGGCATCACGGGCATTTGGCAGGTAAAGGGGCGCTGCCGGGTCACATTCGAAGAGATGATTCGCATGGATATTGAATACGTTCGCGACGCGTCCCTGTTGCTCGATCTCAAAATCCTTTTTCTTACGATTCCGGCAGTCTTATCAAGGAGAGGTGCGGAATGAACACCACAATCCTTTCACTGGGAGTGAGGGAAAATCCTGCGACCGCGAAACCCCTGGGCATCGCGGTCGTAGGTTGTGGCTATTGGGGAATGAACTACGTTCGAATCTTCAACGAGATGACGGATGCGCGCGTGGTTGCGGTTTGCGACCAGAGTTCCGACCGCCTGAAGGAAGTTGCGCGGCGATTCCCCGGATTGTACTTGACCACCGAGGTCAATGATGTGATATCGCAGCCAGGCGTGGACGCCGTCGTGGTTTGCACGGAAGCGACGACGCATTACAGCGTAACACGCGACTTATTGCTGGCCGGGAAGCACGTCTTGGTGGAAAAGCCGCTAACTACAACATCGACCGATGCCGAAAAGCTGATTGACCTGGCGGAGTCCAATTCCGCAATTTTGATGGTGGGCCATACGTTTGTTTTCAATGCGGGCGTCCGGAAAGTCAAAGAGTACGTCCAGAAGGGCGATGGCCGGGTCTATTACTTATACGCCCGCAGAACTAACCTCGGTCCCATCCGCCGCGACGTGAATGCCGTCTGGGATCTGGCTCCGCACGACATCGCCATCTTCAACTACCTGCTGGACAGCTCGCCGGAATGGGTCAGCGCGGTAAGCGGCAAAGTATTGCGGAACTGCCGCGATGACGTGGGATTCATTTCGCTCGGCTATCCAGGCAATATTCTCGCTCACGTTCACGTCAGCTGGGCCGATCCCGACAAAGCGCGGGAGGTCGTGGTCGTCAAGAGCGACAGGCGTATCGTCTTCAATGACCTTAACGGGCTCGAGCAAGTGCGAGTGTTCGAGAAGGGTGTAAGCCTTATGGACGAAGAGCCGCTCAACTATGGAGAATTTCGCTTTCAGATTCGCGACGGCGACATCATCAGCCCTCGCATCGAAGCGGTCGAGCCACTCAAGGACCAGTGCCGCCATTTCCTGGAGTGCGTTAGGACGGGGAAGCGCCCGGTTAGCAGCGGAGTCGAGGGGAGGAAAGTTGTGCGAGTTCTCGAGGCCGTGAATCGATCCATCGAATGCAAGGGACTACAAGTGGAGGTAGAAAGCAAAGGTGATCATGTCTACGCAAATGTCAATGCAAGCAAAGCAGCGGCCGCAGATTCCCTTCGTTGATCTTGCCGCCCAGTACCGTACCATCGCTGAGGAGATCAATGAGACGACGTCCAGAGTAATCCAGGAAGCCGACTTCATCCTGGGGCGGGAGGTGTGCCTTTTCGAGGCGGAATTTGCTGCCTTCTGCGAAGCTCGATACGCGGTCGGCGTGGATTCCGGCACTTCAGCATTGGAACTGGCTCTCCGGGCGTATGACATCGGGCCCGGCGACGAGGTCATTACCGCCGCCAACAGTTTTATCGCCTCGGCTTTGGCCATTTCCCATGCCGGTGCGAGACCGGTCCTGGTGGATGTGGATCCATTTACTCATACGATTGACGTGACTGGGATCGAAAGGGCAATCACATCGCGCACCAAGGCCATTCTTCCCGTGCATCTCTACGGTCACCCCGCCCACATGGATCCCATTCGGCTACTCGCCGAGCAACGCGGGCTGATCGTGATCGAAGACGCATGCCAGGCGCACGGTGCCCGCTACAAAGGAAGGCGGACCGGCTCTTTAGGTCATGCGGCAGCCTTTAGCTTCTATCCGGGAAAAAACCTGGGGGCTTACGGCGACGGCGGCATGGTCGTGACCAATGACGCCGAAATTGCAAAACGCCTCGAGATGCTGCGCAATTACGGGCAGAAGGAGAAATATCATCACCTAACCCAGGGCTTCAACCGCCGGCTCGACACACTTCAGGCGGCCGTGCTGCGAGTGAAGTTGAAGTACCTGGAAAAGTGGAACGCCGCACGCCGCTGGCAAGCCGAACTCTACCATCGTCTCCTGGCAGGAACCGAACTTGTGCTTCCGAGTGAGGCTGCCGGCGCCCAATCGGTCTGGCATCTCTACGTCATCCGCACCGAGCATCGCGACATGCTGAAAGAGCATCTTGCGAGCCGCGGCATTGTTGCCGGCATTCATTATCCGGTCCCGATTCATTTGCAGCCGGCTTACGAGAATCTGGGGTACAAGCGGGGGGATTTTCCGGTCACTGAACAGTACGCCCAGCGAATCCTTTCATTGCCGATGTACGCGGAGCTAACGCCTGAAGTGATTGAATACGTTGCCAAAAGCATCCTAACTTTCCTCTCCGCAAACCAGGATAGTCATGCGTTGTACGAGCAGCTGGTCAGGCACGCTACCCCGTCCCTATGAATTCAGCGGGAATGCGATCACCCGGACCAACCAGCCGACTGTCTCTGGCGGCTGGAAGCAAGCCAAGCCCAGCGGTGGCGCCGTGGACCTACCCGCGCCTCCGCTCACTCGGTGCGAACTCTCTCGTTGTTGCCATCCTTAGTCCCTTTCTCGCGCTGACATCGGGGTATGCATCGAAGGTTCTTCTGGCGATTGTCATCCTCGACATTCCCATTCAACTCGGCACTACGCTTTTCCTTCGGCCCCACGAAGCGGATTTTGGCGCTTTGAAGGGATTAAGCATCTCAGCGACAACCTTAGCCCTAGCCGGGTTGTATGCTTCCTGGTTGATCCGGACCATGGCCAAGAGAACGCCCGAGGCTCGTCCTCCACTCCACATCAATTGGCCTCTGGTGTTCTACTTCGCCATCACTATTCTCTCGATGCTTGTGGCCCAGGATCTGGCCCTCTCTCTTTTCGAGGTGTACCTGCTGCTCGAAGCCTGCTTGGTGTACTTTTACGTCGCCAACACCGTCCGCACTCGCGAAGGCGTTTTGTTTGTACTGCGGTACCTGATGATTGGGGGCCTGTTCGAAAGCCTGGTCATCATCGTCATGAAGTTTACAGTGACACCGTCGACCCCCTGGAACATGCCGATCCATATCATTGCCGAGTTCACGGGGCGAGATGGTGGCATGCGACTTGGCGGCACGATCGGCGTACCCAATGTTGCGGGCGCCTATCTCAGCATCTTGCTAGCATCCGCGGCCAGCCTGCTACTTACAAACCTCGGACCCGCGTACAAGTGGTTGGCGAAGTTGGTTTTAGGTCTCGGCGGCGTGGCACTGATCTACACGTTCTCGCGAGGGGGATGGATCGCTTTGGCTTTGGCGGTTATAGTGCTTTGTTTCGTCGCTTGGCGTCAGCGCGGGTTTTCCCTAAGAGTGCCCATCGCCATTCTCGCGATTTTGACGCTGCTATATCTGCCCTTCCACGGCGTCATTTCAGAGCGCATGTTTGGGGACGACAAAGGATCGGCGGAATCTCGCATCCCCTTGAACAAACTGGCGTTTCGGATGATCGAAGATAACCCAGTAATGGGAGTGGGTGCCAACAATTTCACCGTGGCTATGGATCGTTACGTGACCGCCGAGTTTCGTCATGACTGGCTCTTTGCGGTTCACAACAAATACTTATTGGTGTTAGCGGAAACGGGAATTGGCGGGCTGCTGGCCTATCTAGCCTTTCTGCTAGGTACCATGCGCACGGGTTGGAAATGCTGGAGGTTCCAGGACCCTCTGTTCTCGCCACTGGGCCTTGGGTTCGCGGCGGGCATTGCCGGTCATATGGTGCACCTGACCGTTGACTTATTCCACGTTCGACCCATTCAACAACTGCTGTGGTTGCTTGCCGGTCTCCTGGCCGCGATGCACAGGATGTGCACGCAGCCCCCGGCCCCGGATTCACTTTCCAAAATCGCTTCATGATGCGGCTGAGCAGATAGTCACCGCACAGGGATTGAGTCCGTTCTAAAACATGGAACCGAATCTCGCTATCCCAAGTTCCTCCAGAAGAGAGCACATGGGCCGTTAAATGGCCCGTGCGATGGCATTGATCCCCGGCTCACGACGACTCCCTCGCCGATGAGGTTCGAAAAGAGAGCGAGGTTAATGCTAGGCCCAGGCGTCCAAACGCATTGGGGAAGTGATCTGTCATACCGCCGTCGTCGCCCACGCTTTTCTCAGAGCAGCTCGATTGGAAATCCATGGCTAGGAGACGCTGGCGGACCGTGTTGCAAGTAACGTCAGCCGGGGCACGCGGGGCTGAACCATCTGGCATTCACTAAGCCCAGCGGGACAGACACGACGCTCCTTTCAGCCCATACCGCCATCATTGTTCGAGGAAGAACCAGATGAAGGTGCTGATCATGACGGCCATCTATCCGACGCCGGCGAATCCCGCGTTCGGTTCGTTTGTTAGAACACAAGCCGAATCGCTCAAGCGCGCCGGTGTCGACATCGAAGTGCTTGTTTTGCGTGGCCGCTTCCGAAAGTTGATTTACCCCAAAGGGGTTTTTCAATTGCGAAGACGTCTTGCCGGGAGCCCCGCTGATCTTGTCCACGCTCATTACAGCTACGTTGGCATGATAGCGCGCACACAATGGAAAGTGCCCGTTGTTGTCACCTTTCACGGCGATGACCTGCTGGGGACGGTCATGGAAAGCGGCGAGAAAACACGATCGAGCGCGTTGATCGTAGCAGCTGGGAAGAGGCTGGCCCGGCACGTAGATGCCGTCATCGTTCAGACTTCGGAGATGGCCAGCAAACTCGAGGAAGCGAATGTTTTCGTTATCCCTCATGAAGTCGATTTCGAAGTCTTCAGGCCGACGGACAGGGAACAAGCCAGGGCCACGCTGGGGCTGGCGGCAGGAAAGAAATACCTGCTCTTTGCAGCAAACCCACAAGTTCCGGTGAAACGCTTTCCACTGGCCAAGTCTGCAGCCGATTATCTTCGAAAGCGCGACCCTGCCATTGAATTGCTGGTGGTTTACAAAGAGCCGCAGGAGCGCCTCGCGCTCTTCATGAGTGCATGTGATGCGCTGGTTTTCCCATCCTATCAAGAGGGCTCACCCAACGTCATTAAGCAAGCCATGGCTTGCAATCTTCCCATCGTTGCCACGGATGTCGGCGATGTTCGCCAGATCATTGAGAAGACGAAGGGGTGCTACGTTTCGAAACCGAGCGTCACGGAATTTGCTGCACGGATCAATGAGATTTTGCAGCATCGCGAAAGAACCGATGGCCGGGAACACATTCGTCATCTGGATTCCGCTGCGGTGTCTGAAAGAGTCATTGAGGTCTACGAGCAAGTGCTACGAAATCGCGAGGCGCGTTTCGTGGGCCGGACCGAGAACAACCTTTTCATCGCGGGAAAGTAAACCCAAGAAGAAAGCCCGGAAACTAAACCATGTGTGGCATCTGCGGTTTCTACGAATACAAAACGCATGACCCGGCGGACCGACAGGTTCTTGGCGACATGCTCAGCGTGATCCGTCACCGGGGTCCCGATGATTCCGGCGTGTACTTCGGCAAAGATGTGGCCATCGGAATGCGCCGCTTAAGCATCATCGACCTGAGCGGGGGCAAGCAGCCGATCTGCAATGAAGACGGGTCCATCGTCACTGTTTTCAACGGCGAGATCTACAACTTCCAGGTGCTTAGGGAGCAGCTACGGAACCGGGGCCATTCACTCGCAACGGCGAGCGATACGGAAGTGATCGTCCACCTATACGAGGACTTCGGCGAAGATTGCGTGCAGCACCTGCGCGGGATGTTTGGCTTTGCCCTATGGGACGCGCGCCGACGGCGGCTCTTCGTGGCCCGCGATCGCCTGGGAATTAAGCCTGTATATTTCGCACAATCGGGCGGGCGGCTCATCTTCGCGTCCGAGATCAAAGCAATTCTTCAGCATCCTGCGACGCAGGCTAACCTGAACGTCGATGGTCTGAGCAAGTTCCTTTCGCTGAAGTATGTGCCAGCGCCCCAGACGATGTTTGAGGGCATTTATGCATTGCCACCGGGTTGCAGCCTGACGTGCGATGCGAATGGCGTAAAGGTCCGGCGCTACTGGGACTTGTCGTTTGCCAACCATAGTAATGGCGAGCGCAGCGAAGAGAGCTATGCTGACGAACTCGACGCCCTTCTGAGAGAGTGCGTCAAGCTGCACCTCATGAGCGACGTCCCGTTCGGCGCGTTTTTGAGCGGAGGACTCGACTCCAGCACGGTAGTCGCACTCATGAGCCAGTTCCTGAACGAGCCCGTCAAAACCTACTCGGTAGGATTCGAGGGCGATGCCGAAGCATTCAGCGAGCTGCCTTACGCGCGCATGGTTGCGAAGAAGTACGAGGCCGATCATCACGAAGTGTTTATCCGGCCCAACGACTTGATCAACCTTTCAGAGAAAGTGATCTGGCATCTGGATCAGCCCATCGCCGACGAAGCGTGCTTGGCCAACTACATGGTCGCGGAGCTGGCCTCGCGTCAGGTGAAGATGGTCCTCACGGGAGAAGGCGGGGACGAATTGTTTGCCGGCTACGCGCGCTACGCCGGTGAAAGGCTGTCCCCCTTGTTCCGGCATCTTCCGCGGGCTGCCAAGTCAGTGGCGCTTGCCGCGAGCGGGTGCGTCCCCGGGCTGCGCCGCCAGAAGCTTGCTCTGTACGCACTTTGTCAGCCGGATGAGGTCAACCGCCTCGTCAATTGGTTTCCACTTTTCAACTCGGAAGCCAAACAAGCTTTGCTTTCGGAAGATTTCAAACAGAACCTGAACGGCGGCGACGCGAGCGCCGTGTTCGCCGAACATCTAGCTCTCACGGATGCTACGGACCCGCTGAACCGCATGCTCTACGTGGATACGAAGCTCTGGCTGCCCGACGATCTGCTCGCCCGGGGCGACAAGACGAGCATGGCCGCGTCGCTGGAGGCTCGTGTTCCACTTCTGGATCACAAGCTGGTGGAGTTTGCAGCCGCACTCCCGCAGCATCTGAAAGTAAAAGGCCTGACACGCAAGTATTTGCTGAAGAAAGTGGGCCAAGCATTGCTTCCGCCGGAGATCATCCGCCGGAAGAAGAAGGGATTTCCCATGCCCATTTCTCTATGGTTCCGGAAAGAGGCCCGGTCATTTCTCCGTGACGTTCTTTCTCCCTCGGCATTGCAACGCCGAGGGCTCTTCAACCCCGCATTTGTAGAAAAATTGCTCACCGAGCACGAAAATAGTTTCGCCGATCACGGCTCGTTGCTGTGGGGTTTACTCAGCGTCGAACTGTGGCAGCGCGCTTTCATGGATTCACAACAACGCCCGGAGCGGCTGACGAATGCTTTCGCAGCGCAGGCTTGATGAGACTGCGGCGGTAAGGCAGAGATCGGGATAGGAACATTCGTGAAAGCGACCGCCAATAACCGAATACTGATGCTGTTGGAGAATCAAACTTACCCGCGGGACTTTCGTGTTCTCCGAGAGGCCACTGCACTGACTGCTGCAGGCTACCGGGTCTCGGTCATCTGTCCGGCGGGCCCGGGCCAACCTTTTCGGGAAACATTGAACGGTGTGCGCCTTTGCCGCTATGCGCAGCCGCCGGCAGCCAATGGTTTCCTGGGATACATCTGGGAGTACGGATACGCCATGGCAGCCACGTTCGTGCTCTCCTTGCTGCTGCTCTTCCGCGAGGGTTTTGATGTTGTCCATGCTCACAATCCACCGGACACGTTTGTCTTCATCGCCGCCTTTTACAAGTTGCTTGGCAAACGATTTGTCTTTGATCATCACGACTTGTCCCCGGAAATGTATCAGGCACGTTTCCCGGGCGGTGGAAGTCTGTTCGTCCACGACGCGCTCGTCTTGCTGGAGAAACTCACGTGCCGTCTTGCCGATCGCGTCATTGCTACAAACGAGTCCTACAAGAAAATTGAGATGGAGCGTGATCTTGTGCCGGAAACACGCATTACGGTCGTGCGCAACGGGTTTGAACTGCACGATCTCCCCCCAGTCGAACCTGACCGCACTTTGCTGCTGAAGGGGAAAACTACCATTGGCTACATTGGCGTGATGGGGTTTCAGGATGGCGTGGACTACCTCCTGCGCGCACTGAGCCACCTGGTCCGGGATTTGGGGAGAACTGATTTTTTTTGCATCCTCGTGGGTGGCGGAGACGCGTTCCCTTACCTGAAATCACTAGCTAAGCAATTGGACATCTCCCAGTACGTGTTGTTTACCGGGATGGTGGATCATGCGGAAGTGGCGCGCTATCTCGGTGCGGCCGACCTTTGTGTTGCTCCCGAACCGTCAGCTCCCTACAACGATCGCTCGACGGCGGTCAAGCTGATGGAATACATGACCCTGGCGAAACCCATTGTGGCTTTCGATCTAACGGAGCATCGCTTCACTGCACAAGGAGCGGCGGCTTACGTGAAACCAAACGATGAGCTCGAATTCGCTCGAACCATCGCGGAACTTATGGACGACCCTGCACGCAGAAAAAGGATGGGCTTGCTGGGGCGGCGGAGGGTGGAAACCGAGTTGGCCTGGCAATATTCAATTCCGAAACTACTAGAAGTTTATCGGGCCATCCTGCCTGCGCCCGCCGGTTCACGGCAGGCTCTGCCACATGGAGAAGAAATACAAAATCAGGCTCGACGCCCGCCCCTCACACGAACTGCCAGCTGCGAACCAGGCGATCCGAGATGAGTCACGCCCGGGAAAATCAGTTGCCGGGGTCTTGCTCCAGGGCACCCCGCGAAAAGAGCGTCCCATTGAAGGGGGGTAAACGTACTTGAACATTGTGCGTGTGGATCCTCGTAACGATCTATTGTGGCGCAAGCTCGTGGAGCAAGCTCCCAGCGGCGTTTTTCACTCGCCGAGCTGGATTCGAGTGTTGACGGATACATATGGCTGGGAGGCCAGTGCTTACGTGATTCTCGATGACTGCGGAGAGCCATGCGCCGGAATTCCTTTCTGTCGGATCACGGACGTTCTGGGAGAACGGATCGTGGTCCTGCCCTTTTCGGATTATTGCGATCCGTTGGTCAATGACGCGCACAGCTGGCGCTTCTTAATCGACCAGCTGTTGCCCGAGCACTGTCCCATTACCGTGCGCTGTTTGCACAATGATCTGCCTCTTGCCGATGAGAGATTCTCTCTCGTCAAGGAGGCCAAGTGGCATGGTCTGGATTTGCGGCCGGAGCCGGATGCCCTTTGGCGGGCCATGCACGATTCCACCCACCGGGCCATCCGGAAATCTCAGCGCGAGGGCCTCGTTGTTCGCCTCGCGCAGTCGGAGGAGGAACTGCGGGCATTCTTTGAGATGCATCTGAAAGTACGGAAATACAAATACGGTCTCCTCGCGCAACCTTACAGTTTCTTTCGGAATATCTGGCACCATTTTGTGGAAGCGCAACATGGGTTTCTTCTGCTAGCGCTCTCGGAGGATAAGATCGTCGCCGGAGATTTCTTTCTGGAGTGGAAGGACACGCTCTACTACAAGTTCAACGCTTCTCTCCCCGGTGATCTTTCTCACCGGCCGAACGACCTGTTGATTTGGGAAGGAATTCAAAGGGGAAAGGACCAAGGCCTGACTTATCTGGATTTTGGCTTGAGCGACATCGACCAGGAAGGTTTGGTGCGCTACAAACGAAAGTTCGGCACCCAAGAGAAGACCATCTCCTTCTTGCGACACGAACCCAATGGCGGGCCAACTCCGGTTGAGAAGGAGATGCGGGAACTTCTAGGCAAACTTACGAACTGGTTTACCGATCAATTGGTGCCCGATCCGGTGACTGAAAGGGCCGGAGAAAACCTCTATAGGTTGTTTACGTAAGCCGATCGCAAACATGAAGCGATTGTTCTCGCGCGATATTCCGTAGTCGTTCTCATCCCCAATGCAGGATTTATCGGATTGTATGTCCTCGCGTTGTGGGATGGCAACGGGTTTCAGAGTCGATTCCTGGAAACTCCCAGAGGCAGTCCTTCGATCCTAGCCTGAGAAGCCGATCTCCACAGGGACGAAAAAGTCGCCAAGGAGCTGCCTGCCAAAGACGGCAGGCAGACACTTGGCGTCTTAATAAAGGGACCGTACTAGCTAGGAGGGTAGAAGAATGAAGGCAAATTTCAAGCTGAGTTTATGCCTCTGGGCGATGGTGATTTTGGTTGGTGACCCCTTCGTCGACTTCGCCAGCGGCGGTACGCATTCAGCGTTGCTGAGAGTCAACTCTGGGATTCACGCAACGCTCGCCACGGATTGCACACTCTATGCTGCAGCCAACGGAAACGACAGTAACGACGGAACGAAACATGTGGACGGAACGATCCATCCAAAAACCTTGACAGGCGCGGCTGCTGCCACTGTGCCCGGTTCGGTGGTTTGCCTGCTCGGAGGCCGGTATGAGTTGAGTTGCACGTTTAATGTTCCAAACAGCGGCACCTCCTCAGCGTGGATTACCTATAAGAGCTACGGCGATGGCGATGCGCTCATTGTTTGGATGGGCGGTTTCACCTGCGGCGACTATCCGATGATCAAGATCGATTCCACCGGCGCCACCGGGAGGCCGACCAACTACCTTCAGTTCATCGGGCTGACACTCGACGGTCTAGGGACGGCTCTGGATGGGTTTTCTTGCAGGTCGAACCATGACCTGCACTTTTACAACAACACCATCAGCAACACCGGGGGAGCCGGCATACAGACTGTGGATTGCAATTATGTTATCTCCGATCACAACATCATCCATCACAACGGTTATGTCCTGCCAGGTTCACCTGGCGGGTACAGCTGGACGAGCGGAATTTCGTATAACAACAACACCTGCAACGACACTTATACGGGATTTCACTTCGTGGCCGCCAACAACATCATTGTCGGAGAGGTCGATCAAAGCCAAATGATCCAGCCCCCACCCCGCCTAACTCCCACCGACGGCAACGGGGTCACCGTAGATATCGACCAGGCGTGCGCGACACCCCCTTCGGCGCTGGTCGTCAACAATGTGGTTTATGGCAATGGCGGCCGCTGCTTCATCGCTAACTCCGCAGCGAGTGTGTGGGTTGTGAACAATACTTGCTATAGGAACGACTTGGATACTCTGCAACCTGGCATCGGTTCCCTCACGACCAGCAACTCCAACAACGTATTTTTTGTGAATAATATCAGCGTCTCCTGGCAAACTACCAATCCGCCCTTCGACAAACGAAACACAAATACGAATATCACTTATGCGCAGAACCTATATTGGGGAGGGCCCTGCTATGCCGATCCTTCTCCCGGCACCGATTTTTGCTCAGGAAATTCGAATTTCATCCCCAAGGATCCGCAGTTCGTCGGTCCCCTGCCTTATTTTGATGGAGCCGCGGCTGGACAGTTCAAAACATCACGGCCACCTTCAGTCCTAACGCCCGTGAATAACGCTTCGTCAGGATGTACAGGGTCGGTACCTGCATGCGACATTGCCGGTCCATTTGCGGTCGTGTCAACCAGCCCTGCGTATAACCAGGGCATCGATCCCGCCACTCTGACTGCGGATCAGAACATCAAATGGGATCTGGCAACGTGGGTCTATAAAGACATCAGCGGAAAAACACGCACAGCCGGTGTCAACTGGGACTTGGGGGCCCTGGCCCACTAGTCCGGCGCCCCTAAGATTTCCTACCATCCGCCTGAAAAATGGCGAGGGCATTTTGACCGCGAAAAACCGCCGACTGCCATGCGATTTTTCAAGCCTCGGAAAATTTACTGCCGTAAAGCCCCGGCGTTCAGGCCAGGGATATAAAGCTTACTTTTTTCTTCCGCTCCATCCTAGACTCCTCTCGTCCCAAAAAGACTTAGGGCCGGACGGGCCCGATGTGAAGCCTGTGGAGATGCGGCGCAGTAAGGCTGATCTGTGAAGCAGGAACCCACCGAAGAGACCGGACTAAACATCCGGCCCCGTAGGAATCCTCGCCACAAGCGGCGGGGAGGACGTCAATGCGGAGGACTGGATTGATACGCCCCCAGATCGAAGGGGCCACCGGGGGGGCGCGGATGACCGTTGATGTCCAGGTAGATGTACCTCCTTAGATCCTTGACGATGGCGTCCGGCAAATTGGGTAGAGTGCTTGGGTCGATGCCCTTTCCTAGTGCGGGGCTTTGCGGCAGAAGCGTCAAGCCCGTGCCCAGCGCAAGAGGTGGGGGGGCGGTTGCGTAGGAGTTCGCAGCCAAGGCTTCCAGAAAGGGCGGGTTGACGAAACGCGGATTGGCTTCAGCGAATTGGGAAGCGTCAGAATAAGTGAAGCTGTTGGAGCTTCCAAAGCGCAGATTCGCATAGTAATGGACGCTGTTAACGATGCCCTGCTGATCGTAAGGCGGGCTTCCGGTACCGGATGTCACACTGACGTTGTTCACAATATACGCGTCGTGAGAATTGTGGGTCGCGATGGAGCCGGCGTTAGCGATCGATCGATCGAGGCCATTCTTGTAGCAGGTGTTGTTGACGAACCAGAAGTTGGTGACGACGTAGCCGAGGATGCAGCGGCCGCCGTTGCCATAGACGACGTTGTTGATGATCAGGG
>Ga0209577_10004809_pt1 | contig 12672 bp, 9 predicted proteins | sample GraSoiAngelo_109_FD_185874 | JGI IMG/M metagenome (GOLD analysis project Ga0209577, IMG submission 185874) | Grasslands soil microbial communities from the Angelo Coastal Reserve, California, USA - 14_0903_12_20cm (SPAdes) (version 2) | ecosystem: Environmental > Terrestrial > Soil > Grasslands ... | reverse complement strand
GGAACTTTGGTGCCATTGAGTGCGATTACGTTCTTGATGCCGACCTTCATGAGAAGAATGACGTCCGCTCGGCCTTCTACGACTATGATGTCTCCTCTCTCAGCCTCGGGTCCAGCCGGGAGTTTTTCGGGTCCGTATTCAATGACATCGACTCCGCGTAGGGATCCTGCAACTTCCTTCACGACCTCTTCGGTGCTGGGTGAGGATTCTACGACCCATTTTCGGAGAATGTCCTTGGCTTTGGTCAGTATTGCCTTGCGTTTTTCCTCTCGGACATCCTCCACCTTCTCGAGGCTGATCTTTGCTTCGCAGGGTCCAATGCGGTCGACGCTCTCAATTGCAGCGGCGATGATGGCCGTTGAGACTTTGTCGAGGCTTGACGGGATTACTATTGAGCCCGCTGTCTTGTCATGTTTGGAGTCTAGATTAATTTCGATCCGGCCTATACGTCCGGATTTTTGTAATTCTCTAAGATCAAGGTCTGGGCCGAAGAGCCCCTCTGTCTGGCCGAAAACGGCACCGACTACGTCAGGCTTCTCTACGACGCCTTGGACATCGAATTTTGCTTTTACAATATATTTTGTTGTCGAAGCGTACTGCGACGGTTCAACCATGAAAATTTAACCTCCATAATTCACTGACCTTCCTTAATTCCTCACTATACTTGTTAAGCTGAAAGCTTACCTTTCTAATCGGCGGGCTAGTATTAAAGCCCGTCTCCAGACTCAGGATTCTACCCGTTAGGGCTAAAAGAGAGCCGTATCGATCTCTTTCTCAAGAGAATCATCAAAATGCCCAAAGCCGCAGCCAAGGTAGGAGTAAACGGATTCGGAGTCATCGGAAAACGAGTCGCCGACGCTGTCTCGAAACAGAACGACATGAAACTTGTCGGAGTCTCTGATGTTGTTGGAGACTACCGCGTCAAGCTTGGTGAGATGAAAGGCTACCAGATCTACGCTTCAGTTCCAGAGAAACTGCCAGACATGAAAAAAGCTGGAGTTGAGGTTGCAGGGACACTTGAGGAGTTGTTGAGAAAGATCGACGTAATTGTTGATTGTACTCCAGCGGGATTGGGGGCAAAGAACAAGGTCATGTATGACAAGGCCGGCATCAAATCAATTTTCCAGGGTGGAGAAAAACATGAGCTGACTGGTTCATCTTTTGTCGCCCAGTGTAATTATGAGGAGAATCTTAACCGCGGTGCGACGAGAGTGGTAAGTTGCAACACAACTGGGATTTGCAGAACTGTAGGAACGCTTCAGAATACGATTGGCGTCAAGAAAGCGCGGGTCGTCTTGTTCAGAAGGGGTACTGATCCCTGGGAGAGCCACAAGACGGGTCTCATTAATACGGTCGTCCCGGAAGCTCACATTCCCTCACACCAAGGTCCCGACGCTCAAACGATTATTCCGAAACTGAACATTACAACAATGGCCGCAAGGGGGCCCTTTAACCTCGGGCACTTGCATTTCGCAATGGTCCAGCTCAAAGGGGAGCCAGAGAAGAAGGATGTTCTGAAGGCCTTGAAGAGCGCGCCGAGGCTGGCGCCAGTCCGGATCTCTGATGGAGTTGATAGTATGAATGCGGTGGCTGAGATGATGCGGGACCTGGGACGTGTGAGGGCTGACATGTGGGAGGTGGCCTACTGGGAAGACATCCTCGACGTGACCGACGGCGAGGCAAACATGGTGTATCAAGTACACAATGAAAGCGTGGTCGTCCCAGAGAACGTCGACGCTGTAAGAGCGCTTACCGGATTGGAGACTGAGGGAAGCAGATCCATTGCAAAAACCAACGAAGCCATGGGCATCGGCAACAAGTTCCTCTAAACTACTCGTAGCAAATCCGGCTGGACCGGATGCGTCCGCGGGGTTTCAGCCCTAAGATGCGATGAGAATGCCTTGAAGTGGAGTGTAACGATAACCAGAATCCTGATTGGTCTGGCTTTCCCTTGGCTAATCTTTGTAGTGATCGACCTCATCTGGTTCTACTTCCATCCTTTTACATAGAAAACCAGAATCAACACTGGATGGAACGACCAGTTTTCCACATTTGAAGGAATAAGCCGAATCTATCGAGAGATTGTATTAGACGAAAACTAGGCCTTTGCCAGAATCGATCTCGAATGTCTCTGCGTCTACCTTTGCCGACTTTTGATTGACCCTCTGCACCTTCAATTCCCGTTCGTTCGGATCCGAATCATCCTTCGACAAGTCAGCGAGACAGTCAGCCATGTCGGTCAAGGAGCTAGCCAAATCCTTCGGCAGCTGGGACATGTCTACGGTGACGATGAGCGTCGCACCAGAGTCTTTGAGCTTGCTAGCAAGTTCGGTGAAGCTCTTGACGAAGTCTTTCTGCGGTATCTTCGTCGCTAGTTTGTCGATGGAGTCGAAGACGACTCTGATCCTCTCTCCCGTGAATACCTGACTGTTTCGGACCAGAGTATCCTGAATGTTTTCGAAGTTGAAAGGTTGGTCCAAGTAAGTTGCCTCCATACTGAACGTATCAGACTGGGACGCATAACCGTCAACGATGATGAACCGGTACTGAGATTCGTATTGCGACGGATCAGATCCCAGTTTCTTTATCTGTTCGCGGAGAGTGGTGGGAGCTTGATCATAGGTCACATAGAGACATGGATCTCCCCTTTTCAGATAGTTGGCTGTGAGGCCTGAGCAGAGAGTTGTCTTGCCAGCTCCTGGTGGGCCGTTGATAATGACAAAGCCCGGACTCTCAAGGTTTCCTTGAGTCAATTCGAAAATGTGATCGAAACTTTGCGGGGTCTTTTTCGGCTTCTGAGGCGGAGTCTCCTTTGAGGGCTTGTCCGCTTTCGTAGGCTTATCCTGAGGCTTCTCAGTGGGCTGGTTTTGTTTCTGTTGAATCGGCGAAGGTGCAGTCGGAGGAATTGGCGAAGGTGGAGTAGTTGTAGCCTTTCCTGTTGGAACTTGGGTTCCAGGCGGATTAGCTGGTTTGATAGTGGGGGCACTTGGAATGCTCGGTGGTTGCTTGTTCGTGGAGGGCTTGCCCTGTTCCTCCCAGCCGCTCTCGTCGTCTTTCTGACCAATTACCATAGGTCTACTCGGGGGAGTGGCTCGTGGTTGGACGTATTCGGGAGTGCTCTCCCGCATTGGACTAAAGGTAGACCCGGTAGCTGTCGGGATGTCTTGGAGTAGCGATTGTAGGATTCTCGATAGAGAGGTTTCTTCCGAAGGGAATGACGCGTCGAGGGGAAGTTGTCTCGGCGTGGGTCCCTGCGCGGGTCCCGGGGTCATTTGTCTCATCGCTGGTGCCGGGGGCGGCGGAATTGGTTGGCTCATTACAGAACTCTGAGTTGGCCAGGTCGTAGGTTGATTCTGAGTGGTTATTGGGACAGGAGCCTGCGCTTGTACCGACCCGGGTGGCGTCGATCGTGTTTGAGAAGCTGCTTGACTAGCGTCTGTCCCAGTGTCTATCTGAACACTGGGGTCGTCCTTCTTTTTCTTGCCGAATATGGTTAGCATGTGATCAATCCGTTTCCTATTTGTGACCTTTCCACTTACAAGCGTCCTGAATGGTAATCTTGAGCCGAGAGGAAGCAGAGCGCAATCTTGGATATGGATGCTGTTACTAACATGAACCTTCAGTGGAAACAATTGCACAACACGAAGCCGTCGGATGGCTGTGCGGCCTGCGATGAGGCAGTAGGGTGCTACTGCTTGACTTTCAATATGTCAGACTTTGTGAGTATCCCTATGGTGCTCTCTCCCTTGGTTACGAGGACTCCGTAGTTTCCTTGCAAGAGACCTAGAACCATCTCCAACGGCGTATCGTCATTGACAATTGGGAGAGGAGAGTCCATGATGTCCCGGACCCGGTTGTTGAGCAGTGATTCGAGCGGTTCTCCACGCGCGGCACGGTCTAGGATCGTCTTTTCGGAGATGCTTCCAACGCATCGGGTCCCATCGAACACTGGGAGTTGCGAGTAGCCTCGCTTTCTCATCAGATCCACAGCGTCTCGGACGAATTGAGTCTTGGAGACGGAGATGACGGGTTTGCTCATGATCTCGCTGACTCTGGGTCGCGAGGTCTGGATGCTCTCTTTCTCAAGCGCTTCAACTAGTCGCTTTGCTATCGAGTATGAGGGGTCAACTGTTCCGGATTCGATCTTTGCGATTATGGACTGGCTGACTCCCGCTAACTGCGCGAGTTTGGTCTGGGTTAGTCCCAGCGCCTTGCGTTTCTTCGGAATCTCGTCGAGGGGAGGCAGCATGATTGCCCAGGGTAGTAGCAGTAACTATCTGATATTCCCTTCGGAATAGATTCCCGAACGAATATGTAATTCCTATAGGAATATCGGTACAACAGAACTTATATAATTGGAATAATTGAAACTACAAGAATACGTCATGTCCCCCAAAGCCCAGCTAGGCGGAATCTATCCCCGCTCGGAACAACTCATAGAACTAACGCGATCCTACGACAGAGCAAAAACCGATCTCGATACCGTAAAGAAACAAGTCGAACAGGACACGCTAGAGCTAACCGAGCTCCAAGACGACTCAGGATTCGAAACATTCTCCGATGGAGCCTTCGCCTGGCAAGATCAGCTGAGACCAATTGTCGAATCTCTAGACGGAGTTACAACCGGAACCCGTTACGATCGATGGTTCGACACTAACACATTTTACAAGAAACCAATCGTTGGAGGAAAAATAGGCGTCCACCCGTTTGAACCCAAGAATTTCATACGCGCCGATCTCCTACCAAGGACTAAAGGCTGGAAAGTAACCCTCCCCGGACCATACACCTTCTCCGAACTTTCAGAGAATCTCTACTACCCGAATCAATCCAACCTTCTCTCTGCCGTAGCGGCAGCCGAACATGAAATAATCAAGAGATTGAAAGATGCCGGTGTTTCGCGATTCCAGCTCTCAGAACCCTGCCTCGTCTACCGACCCTACAGAGAACAGGCATTGGGCAAATCAGAGCTCGACAACGCGTTGATAGCTCTCCGGAAGACAGTGGACGGCATCCAGGCAAAGTTCTCAGTTCACACTTACTTCGGCGACGCAACGACTATCCTGCCGGAACTTCTCAAACTTCCCGTCGACACAGTAGGGTTTGACCTGTTCGAAACGGACTATTCCAAGTTGAAGATCGAGACGACGAAGAAGCTCGCCCTAGGCATTGTAGATGGCCGAGAGTCAAACGCCGAGAACCCAAAGTGGATCGCTGAGACCGCGACACGAGTATCGAAACATGTCATCGGTGGAGATATTGTCCTGGTTCCAAACTCTGACCTGAAATTCGTTCCGCGAAAAGTCGCGGACATCAAAGCGCGAGCGCTTGCCCAGGCTACTAGGCTGTTTGAGGAGGCTCGGTAGATGTCGAAGTTGTATCCTGTTCAGGAAATCGGGAGCTTAGCGAAGCCGAGATGGCGGACGAAGGGGCTGACCCAGCCGCTCTCGAGTAAGGACCTAGTGGAGGCTGAGGAATGGGCGCAGCGACTTGGCATTCCGGACTTTCAAGACCGTTCCAAGCAACTTCTGGCCGCACAGGGGCTGAATGATCGCGTCAGAGAGCTTCTAGAGCTTTCCACAATCTATGGATTGAGGCTTTTCGAGCAGACCGGTCTCGACAATGTCGGGGTTGGAGGAGAACAGCAACGGGTCGAGATGTACGAGCATGTGATCCGGGGCGTCGAGGGAATGAGGGTCCTCGGTCATGTCCAATCGTTCGATTTCAAGTATTTCAACAAGGCTGTCGCAGAGTCCAAGATCCACCGTAAGCATCCGATCTATCTCCAAGAATTCCTCGACGTCAAAAAGAACGCGAAGGGACAGCTGAAGGTCCCGATCACTGGACCCTACACGCTAGTCGACTGGTCCTTCAGCGGTCACTACTCCGGCGGACGAACCAGCCTGAGTCTCAAGAAGCAGAAGCAGGAGGCGAAGAGAGAGTTCCTCCTAGACTTCGTCCAGCAGGTGATCCGACCAGAGATTCGCGACCTAGTCGATGCTGGGGCTGAATGGATCCAGATCGATGAGCCTGCGATCACTACACACCCGGAGCCCGCGGACATGGATCTGTTTGTCGAGGGCTGGAATGAGACGGTTCGAGGATTCAACTGCAAATTCAGCGACCATACATGCTATCCCTCCGAGATAGGATACAAAGTACTCGCACAATACGCTCCGAAACTCGACAAGTGTACCCACCTTGCGCTAGAATTTGCCAACAGAGACAGTACAAGTCTAGGGGTTGACGCTAAGCATCGGGAAGGATACCGGGACCTAGAGTACTTCATCCGGAACGGTTACGACGGCGAGTTTGGCGTCGGAGTAGTCCACGTTCACGACTTTTCCGGACACGTCCCGCCCGGTTCAGGAAAGGAAGCTGGACGGAATATCCTGGAATCGCCCGAACTCGTACGCGATCGACTGCTCTACGCTGCAAAGGTCGTAGGTGATCCGGCGAAGATCTGGGCCAACCCAGACTGCGGACTGAGGACTAGGACCTGGGATGTGACTTTCGCGAAACTCATCAGCACTGTCAAGGGTGCAGAGCTCGCACGGGAGGCTTCACGCTGAGACTCTCGGATGCAGCGAATAATCACCCCATTGTGACGGTTGAGCTAATCCCGGACCGCGTCATCCCGGCGCACCTGCCCATACTACAGGGCCGCGTTGACGCTATCACTATTCCCGCTTTAAGGAATGGCGAAGGTGATCCCAGCTATCCCGCAGGATTCAGAGTTACGCCTCAGACGAGGAGTCTCGCTTCTGCAGTCATAGTCAGGAAGACTGGTGCTGAGGCTGTTCCCTCGCTGACGTGCAGAGATTTTCGTCGATCAGACCTAGGCCTGGTTCCTTCACTCTTCAAGAAGGGTCTGGATAATTTCCTAGTCGTCTTTGGGGATCCCTATCCCGGACACCGGATCGAAGATTACGATTTTAGAAAAACAGAGGATCTGATTCGAGGGGTCCTCTCAGTCTTTGACGGTCCGCGGCCCTGCATTGGGGCTGTAACCAACCAATATGCTAAGGATCAGGAACGAGAGACTGCTCGGACGCTACGCAAGGTAGATGCTGGAGCGGACTATGTTGTAACGAATACCGCGTTTGACGATCGTCTCGTGCTCGACCACGTCGATAAGCTTCGATCCCAAGGTCTGAAAGCGCCAATCTTCGTACAGGTATCTATTCCGTCAGGATTGAAGAATCTGCAATTCGTCAGTCGAAAGTTCGATATCCCAGTCCCCGAAAAAGTGATTCAGACTCTCACTCGTAACCCGTTTGGAGGAGGAATCCATATCGCGGCTCAAGCATATACAGCCCTTCGCGGCGAAGTCAGCGGGATCCACTTTTCGTACCTTCATAGAAGTCACAACCCGATTCCGGCCTACGTTCACCTGCTGGATGCTATTGAGACTGATGGGCAGCTGACAGTCTCTATCCAAGCAGCCTTGAGACACTGAGAATTCTCTTATTCCAGTTCACGAATCAGATTCTAGACCTACTGCTCGGACCAATGAGGCGACTGTTATTGTTTGCGTCAGTGTCAGCTTTTGACCGGTTTCAGCGGTCCACCGCAGACTATGCAGCTCATGGATTGGCGATAGGTAAGCACGAGCTGTCCGCATTTGTCGCAGACCTTTGCCTGAATCTCTAGGCCTGCCTTCTTTGTAGGTAGCCGCGTGAGACAGCCCTTCGACAAAGAACGATTTGCGATTACCCGAACTTAGACCTTCAAGGCTCAACGAGAGCAAATCGTGGTTACAGAAAAGAACGGGTGAACGGGAGCAATCCGCGTATAGAATTCTATATTCTTACTGACGCTAGGGGATTGTGAACGTGAAATAACGATGCAAGGTTACGATCTCCACCGTATAGTACATTCCCGCATGGAATGTGAACGCTGTTCCGTCTATGACAATGTTGATGGAGATAGCTGCGCCCGGAGCTATGCTTGGTCCCGACCAATTGCCATTTGCATACTGGTCGCCTGAAGAGTCCTTGACGTGGTACGCAATGAGTGCGACTGCAACGCTACCAGGATTCATTAGGTTCAGTGTAACGTTAGTTGGGTTGTTGATCCGGTAAGAGTTCATCGTCAATGTCTGGAAGGGGGTAGGGATTCTGCAAGCGTGGTTACCAAGGATTTGGACTTCAAGAACTGTTGCACGGGCAGGCGGTTGGTTGCTCAGAGAATACGAGCGCGGTTCCGAACGCAGCTACTCCTGCGAGAAAAACTGACAAGGGACCAAGCGTATTCTTGTTCATCAACCCTTACAAGAATAAACGCGAGACAGCTGGAATTTTAGACAAGTTCAACTCAGCTAGCACAGGTTCAGTCACATGATACATGTCGTGTCAGGGCGTCTGTCGTACGACCTTTCCGAACGATTTATTGTCTCGCGACTTTCTCTCGAACAAACATGAGTTCAGAAAAGATAGGGTTCGCGCTCAGACCCGGAGTATTCTCGGCCCTAGAGATCAAAGATACGGCTGTTGCATTGGAGTTGAGTGATAAGGTTTCACGCATCTTTGTTCCCGACATGCGGATCGGCTATGAATCCTTAGAAATTGCGTCGTCAATTCTCGCTCTCACGAAAAGGGTCCGCTCGGGAAGCGGGGTCATACGATTGCTGGAACATGATCTACAGCTATTGACCCGTAGGGTCCAGACACTCCAAACTCTTTCGTCAAGCCGCCTCATCCTAGGAGTGGGAACTGGGCCTCCAGGCCCTCAGCCTGGCAAGACAGTGAGCGCCATGCTTGAAAGGCTCGACGAACTCAAGAAGGGGCTAGCGAGTTTTCCTCAAGGAGTCAAGTCTCCAGAAATCTACGTTGCGGCTCTCAAACTAGGAATCGCCAAACGCGCCGCCAGCAAGGCGGACGGTTTACTCCTGAATTTTTGTTCTCCCCAGCATGCTTCCAAACTGGTGGAGGCGGCGAGTATCGAGAGAGGCGAGGGAATTGACTTTGCGTGCTATCTGAAGATCTTCTATTCCTCGCGGGATGATGAAACGGCCCAGAGGCTGATGCTGCAGGAGTTTCTGAGCTACGACTCTGCTCCTCAGTACCACGAAATGTTCGTCCAAGACGGGATCGCGAAAGCGATTTCGACATTCAAGGAGAACGAAGGATGGAAGAATGGTCCGGTCAACGTGCCCAAAGAGCTACTGAGAGTAAGCCTGGCCAATCCTGAGAGCGACGAACTAGTTCAATACGTGAAGGCTTTCAGGCAAGCTAGAGTAACGCTTCCAGTAGTCTACCCATACTTTCCGAGCGGTGAAGATGCAAGGTTCAAACTTGAGACAGTGAATCGAATAGTGAAGTCATTGTGAAGGACTGGAGGCTAGAGGATCCTCTTCAAGTCAAATACGATCCGATAGATGTCGGCTTCACGAAGGTTGAGTTTTGAAATGCGGTCGACTGGAATTTTTGAAATCAAATATAGCTCGGAACCGGGACCCCAACAAAACTGTAGCTTGGAGACATTGCCTTCTTGGTAGAGATTAGCCAGAACGAGGCCAGAGTTCTGAAGACCCTCATCGATTCTGGTGGAAAAGCCCCTATCGAAGACCTAGCGAAGAAAGCTGGTCTGGCGGATTCCGCGGTCGCGCGCGCTGTTCTGAATCTCTCCCAGAGCCAGCTCGTCAAGGAGAAGGTTGAGAAGAAAACCGAGCTGAGTCTAACGGATGAAGGACGAACATTCGCCAGAGGGGGACTCCCAGAGCGAATAATCCTTCTGGAAGTCAAGAATCGTGGTGGACGGTTGAGCCTGAGGGAAGCTCTTCAGCATGCAAAGTTGGCCGAGAAGTATGGCTCGATAGCTACTGGATGGATTAGCCGGAAGAAGTGGGGAACCATCGAAAAGTCAGGACCAGACCTTGTGATTGTGGTCCGGAGCGACGCGCCGATCGACGATGACGAGGAGATCCTTGCCCGCTTGAAGAATGACGATCTGATTCTTGAGGAACTGCCGTCAAGTTTGAAGGAAGCGGCCTTACGGCTGACAAAGAGGAATCTCCTGGAGTCTAGAGTCAGGAATGATCGTGAAGTTGAGATCACAGACGCGGGACGGAATATGGGGGTGGGCGCTCCATCCCAGCCAGAGGTGAGTTCCCTAACCGGGGATATGATCGTCTCGGGTGAGTGGGAGAAGGTCAAGCTTCGAAGCTACAATGTCTCGTCAGCTGTTCCGCAATCCTTTCCCGGCAAGTATCATCCCTACTTGCGATTCTTGCGAATGGTGAAGAGGAAGCTTGTGGCTCTCGGTTTCCGAGAAGCAATCGGCCCGCTCGTCGAAACCGCGTTCATCAACTGTGACTGCCTCTATATGCCTCAAGATCATCCAGCACGCGAGATTCATGATCTTTACTATCTCAAGGACCCGTCAAGGGCCAGTCTGGAAGAATATGGGAGCTTAGTCGATAGAGTAGCGCAGACCCATGAGAACGGCTGGAAGACAGGATCGACTGGATGGCGCTACAAGTTTTCGAGAGACGAAGCGTCTAAGCTGATCCTCCGAAGCCATGGAACAGCGCTCAGCGTCCGAACTATGTTGTCGAAGGACCTTCAGATCCCGGGAAAATACTTCGCCATCGCAAGATGCTTCCGCCCAGACATGCTGGACAAAACCCACCTTACAGAATTTAACCAGGCCGAGGGCATCGTTCTGGACCCCAGTCTGAACCTGCGGAATCTCCTAGGTATCCTAGAGATGTTTGCGAAGGAGGTGGCGGGAGCGGACAAGGTTCGGTTCAAGCCTGATTATTTTCCGTTCACGGAGCCGAGTGTGGAGTTGCAGGCGTACCGGGAAGGCTTTGGCTGGATGGAGTTTGGCGGAAGCGGAATCTTCCGGCCGGAAGTCACAGAGCCGCTGGGCGTGAAGGTTCCTGTGCTGGCATGGGGTCTCGGGATAGACCGGCTGTACATGATGAGCCGAAGAATCCAGGATATTCGTCAATTGTTCACTTCGGACCTGGAGTGGATTAGAGAGCAGATGGTGAGCTAGAGACGCCAAGCGTACAGTTCTCGCTCACCGATCTTGAGGGTCTCCTTGGTAAGACTGTGCCCAGGGACAAAGAGGACCTCAACGAGATCTTCGCTTTCGTCAAAGGAGATGTGGAATCTCTTGAAGGGAACGCCGTTTCCATCGAAGTCAAGGATAGCAACCGTCCAGACATTTGGGCTGTCGAAGGAATGGCCAGGGCTCTTCGAGGCTACTTGGGAGTCGGCCGAACGAAAGAGATACGACTCGCAGGGAGGTCGAATCTGAAAGTTGTCATCGACAAGCGCGTTAAGCCGATTCGTCCCTTCATCTCGACCGCAATCGTCAAGGGTCTACAGCCAACCGATGAGGCGTTGAAGAGCTGGATCAATCTTCAGGAAAAACTCGACCAGACCTATGGGAGGAAGAGAAGGAGGGCTTCAATAGGATTCTATCAAGCCGACCTGATACAATCTCCACTCTCGTACACGGTCGCCAATCCCGACATAATCACCTTCGCTCCCTTAGGATCGGAGAATAAACAGAGTCTCCGAGACATAGTCGAGAACCATCCGAAGGGAGCAGAATATGGAGAAATCATTTCCCAATTTGAAACATGGCCCATACTCGTCGATGGCGCTGACAATGTCCTCTCGCTCCCCCCGGTGATCAATTCTAACGATCTCGGGAGGATTACTACGGAGACGAAAAACATTCTCATTGAAGTTACGGGTACGAACGCTGAGACTGTTCATAATACTCTGAAAATTGTGGTTTCAACTCTTGCAGAGAGAGGAGGAAAAATCTACAGCTGCCTCGAAATCTACCCTTACGGCTCCCCACGAAGATTCGTTAGTCCGGACCTGAGCCCAACACGGGCACAGCTTCGCCTGTCCTACATCAACACGCTTCTGGGAACGTCGCTTACATTGAAGGAGGCTTCGCGATTAGCTGAAAGAGCAGGATACAGGGTCCGAATAGCCACAGGGGATACTATTCAATTGGAGATTTCTTGCTATCGAACTGACATTATGCACTCTGTGGACATCATTGAAGACATCGCAATTGCTATGGACATTAACAAGTTGAAGCCTGTGTGGCCCAAGATCTGGACTGTGGGCAACTTTGCGAAAGAGACAGACGAGACCGAGAGTGTCGGCGAGACCATGATCGGACTGGGTTTCCAGGAGGTTCTGACTTACGCATTGACATCGCCAGCAGTAGTTTCAAACAACGTGCAGTCGATTGACGGAAAGTTGGTTGAGCTCTTGAATCCAAGAATGACTACCCACACCGTAGTGAGAAGCTGGCTTCTGCCTAGCCTTCTAGAGATTCTCTCTCACAATACACATGTTGACTATCCTCAGAGAATCTTCGAAATTGGACCGTATATCAGTCGCGGAGAAAACCTGATCCACCCAATCCAAGAAAGCCGGAAACTAGCCGCGGTAACAATCCACGCAAACGCTGGATTCACCGAAATTCGTTCTTCATTTGATGCGCTGGCACAGAACAAAGGTCGATCATTCCAGATCAAAGAGACAGAGCATCCCAGTTTCCTATCAGGAAGGTGTGGAGCGATAACATCAGATGGAACAGAGGTTGGAGTCATCGGAGAGCTGAATCCACGAGTCATCAAATCCTGGGGGCTGAATCTTCCAGCTGCAGCATTCGAAATGGAAATGTCCGCCCTAT
>Ga0209577_10004806_pt1 | contig 12676 bp, 10 predicted proteins | sample GraSoiAngelo_109_FD_185874 | JGI IMG/M metagenome (GOLD analysis project Ga0209577, IMG submission 185874) | Grasslands soil microbial communities from the Angelo Coastal Reserve, California, USA - 14_0903_12_20cm (SPAdes) (version 2) | ecosystem: Environmental > Terrestrial > Soil > Grasslands... | reverse complement strand
ACCGGCAAGTGGATCGTATATACGTCGGCGGACTCGGTGTTCCAGGTGGCGGCGCACGAGCACACCGTGCCCCCGGAAGAGCTGTATCGTGCTTGCCGCGCGGCACGCGAGCTGCTCGTGGGCGACCGCGCGGTCAGCCGGGTGATCGCCCGACCGTTCACGGGGGACCTGGGAGCGTACCAGCGGACGGCCGGCCGCAGGGACTTCTCGATCGCGCCTGTAGGGGAGACGCTGCTCGACCGGCTCGCGGCGGCCGGCGTGCCGCGGATCGGAATCGGCAAGGTGGACGACTTGTTCGCGCGCCGGAACATCACGAGTGAGCACACGCCGACCAACGGGGACGCGTACCGGCTGGTGGAGCGCGCGCTGGACGAGACCGAGCGGGGATTCATCTTCGTGAACGTGATCGAGTTCGACCAGACGTGGGGGCACCGCAACGACGTCGCGGGGTTTCATGAGGGGCTGCGGGAGCTGGACGCCTGGATTCCCCGACTCGAGGCCCGCGCCACGGGAGACGACGTGATCATCCTGACCGCCGACCACGGGAACGACCCGACGACACCGTCGACCGATCATTCCCGGGAAGCGGTTCCGATCCTGGCGCTGGGGGGTTGCGTGCGGGCGCGCCCGCTGGGCGAGCGGCGCACGTTCGCCGACATCGGTGCGACCGTGGCCGAGTTCTTCGGCGTGACACCGCCGCTCGCGGCCGGGAAGTCGTTCCTGGCGGAGATGCGGACGTGAGCGCGGAGCTGGTGCGCCGCGCGCGCGAGGTCCAGCGGCACGCCTATTGTCCCTACAGCAAGTTTCGCGTCGGTGCGGCGCTCGAGACAGGCGACGGCGGCGTGTACGTGGGGACCAACGTCGAAAGCGCGTCGTACGGGCTCACGATCTGCGCCGAGCGCATGGCGATCGGGGCGGCGGTCGCGGGCGGGGGAGGCACGGGGATGCGCGCGTTCCGGCGCATCGTGGTGGCGACCGATGTGGAGCCGCCCGCGTCGCCGTGCGGCGCTTGCCGCCAGCTGCTGGCCGAGTTCGGGCTCGATCTCGAAGTGATCGCCGTGGGGCCCCGGACCGAGCGGCGCTGGGTGCTGCGTGATTTGCTGCCGGACGCATTCGCGAAGACGGCGCTCGCGCCATGATGGTGCGGCGCGCGACGCTGATCGGCGGGGTGCTGCTGGCGGCGGCCTGCGTGGAGCGCGTGTCCGCGCCCGGTCAGTGCCCGTCGTTCTGTCCCTCTGGTCAGATCCAGATTGTCGACACGGTCCTGACGAGCATCATCTCGCGTGACTCATCGTTCCGCGGCTATGTAACCGCGCTGCACGCGCCGCAGCTGCTCGCGGCCGATCTCCCCGGCTTCGTGGACGGACGGGCGATCTTCCGGTTCAACGGGTACGGCCAGCGCTACCTCCTCGCCGCCGCCGATACCGGCACGATCCTGGGCGCGGACTCGGCGCGCCTGCAGCTCACCCTGGCGCGACGCGACACCGGGGCGCACAATCTGTCGATCGCGTTCTACCGCTTGCCCATCACGATTGATTCCGCCACGACCTTCGCCGACCTGGCGGGGCCGTTCACCGACTCGCTCGTCCGACGCGTGAACATCGACACGCTGCTGGCGCGTCCGGGACGCAAGGACACGATCACGGGCGACAGTGCGGTGGTGGATACCCTGAACCATGTCGTGGTGCTACAGCTCAAGTTCGACACGGCCGCGGCGCGCTACGTGGGAACCGATTCCGGGACGGTCGCGTACGGCATCCGCGTCTCGGCCGACTCGCTCGCCAGCATCGCGATCCCCAGAGCGTCGCTGGTATGGCACTGGTACCTGCGGGTCGACTCGGCCGGCACGCCGGTGGCACGCACGCCGGGCCCGCTCAGCGCCCCGTCGTTCGCGAGCTTCGTGTCCGACCCGCCGCCCCCGCCCCCCGATTCCACGCTGGCGGTGGGCGGTGTGCCGTCGGCCCGCAGCATCCTGCGCATCGCGTTCCCGCAATTCATCCGCGACTCGTCCCAGATCATCCGCGGGACACTCACGCTCGTTCCCGTTGCCCCGGTGCAGGGCGCGCCGTCGGATTCGTTCGTGGTCGAGGCACATACCGTGTTCACGGACGTCGGCGCCAAGTCTCCGATCGTCGTCGATGCGACGCGCACCGATACCGCCGTGATTCACGCGGGGATGAGTGACACCGTGCGGATCGAAGTGACGAACCTGTTGCAGTTCTGGGCGTCCGACACGACCCGGGCCACGACGCTGGTGCTGCGCGCCAAAGAGGAGGCGACATCCTTCTCCCAGATCCGGTTCTATCCCTCGGCCGCCCAGGCCTTCCGGCCGGCACTCCAGATCACGTTCGTGCGACGCTTCCCGTTCGGACAACCATGACGGCGGACCGGCGGACGGGCGGTCGGGGGGTCGCGACGGCGGTCCTCGCGGCGGTCTTCCTGACCACCAGTCCGCCTGACCGCCTGACCGCCCAGGATTCCCAGTTCGGGATCCGCGGACTGGGCACGCCGGGACGGTGGGAATCGGTGCGGTCCCGCTCCACGGGGGGAGCGTTCGCGCCGTTCGACCCGCTCTCCCCGCTCAGTGAAGCCGGGCTGGCGGACGTGCCGCAGCTCACCGCTACCGCGATGGAGACCGCCTCGTACCGCGACGCCGAAGTCGCCGGGACGACGAGCGCGTTGCGCGCGACGCGATTCCCGCTGCTGAATGTGGCCGGGCGGGTGCACCGGAGGCTTGCGATCGCCGCGGGCTTCACCACCTACCTCGATCGGACCTGGGACGTGACCCTCCGCGACTCGTCTGTGCTGCGGGGTACGCTCGAGCGCTACACCGACGAGGTCACGAGCGACGGGAGCATCGCCGATGTCCGGTTGGCGGCCGCCAGCCGGCTGTCGCGCCGCATCGCGCTCGGCGCGGGGCTGCATTTGCTCGCGGGCTCGACCCGCGAGACCGCCGAGCGGCGCTTCGACGACACGAGCTTTCACACGGTGCAGCAGCTCGCCGAAGTGCGCTATTCCGGCGTCGGCGTGTCGGGGAGCCTGTTGCTGGGCGTCGCCCCCGGACTGAGCGTGACCGGCTGGGTCCGCGCGGACAGCCGGCTGCGCGCCACGGTGGCCGACACGACGAGCGCCGACACCGACCTGCCGCGCATGGCGGGAGGCGGGATGCTGTTTTCGCCCAGCCCGAGTGTGCGGTTCGGGGGCGCGGTGGCGTGGCGCGGCTGGGCGCGCGCCGGTGCCGGTGCGTTTGACACCTGGAGCTGGTCGGCGGGAGCGGAGATCGGTGCGGGACATATGCCACTCCGGTTCGGAGTGCGCGGGGGTCAGCTGCCCTTCGGCCCGGGTCCGACCGCGCCCACTGAATTCGCCGCGGCAGCGGGGACCGGACGCGCGTTCGCCCAGGGGCGCGCCCTGCTCGACGTGGGTGTGGAGCGACTCGAGCGCCGCGGCGGGGGGCTCACCGAGCGCGTGTGGACGGCGCTCGTGGGCATCACCGTGCGTCCGTGAACGTCTACTTCCATACGTTCGGCTGCAAGGCGAACCAGTACGACACGGCCCGCGTGGAGCAGGCGTTTGCCGACCAGGGGGCGACGGTGGTGGAGGATCCCGCGGCGGCGGATGTCGCGGTGGTGAACTCGTGCACCGTCACGCGCGAGAGCGAGGCGAAGCTGCGGCGCTTCGTGCGCCGCCTGGCACGCCAGGGCGAGCGCCTCGAGACCGTCGTGATGGGTTGCGCCGCGGCCCGCGACAGAGGCGCCATCGCGGCGCTGCCGCGCGTACGCGCCGTCGTGGGTGGAGCGGACCCCGCGCAGGTGGTGCGGGCGGCCGGCCTGGCCATGCCCGCCAACGTAGGGGCGCAGCATGCTGCGCCCCTACATCGTGACGAGGTGAGGACGCGCGCCCTCCTCAAGATCCAGGACGGCTGCGACGAGCACTGCACCTTCTGCGCGACGACGCTCGCGCGGGGCGCGAATCGGTCGCGGGCGATCCCGGAACTGGTTCAGGAAGCACGGGTGCTCGCGGAGCACCACGCGGAGATCGTGCTGACGGGGATACATATCGGCACGTATGGGCAGGATCGGCCTGGGTGGACCAACCCCGGGGCCACGCCCCGGGGTTCACAGGAGGTTTCGGGTCCCGATTACCCCGGGGCACGGCCCCGGGGTTGGTCTCCCCTGGGAGACCTGCTCGAAGCGTTGATCGCCGCCGTCCCCGCCGTCCGCTTCCGGCTCTCCTCTATCGAAGCGACCGAGGTCGATGACACGATCGCCCGGTTCCTGATCGAGGCGCCCCGGCATCTCGCGGCCCATCTGCATGCCCCGCTGCAGTCTGGATCCAACCGCGTGCTCAAGCGCATGGGCCGCCACTGGTACACGGCCGAGACGTACCGAGCCCGCCTGGAGTGGCTCGCCGCCCGGCTGCCGGTGCTCGGACTCGGGGCGGACATCATCGCCGGCTTCCCGGGCGAGACCGACGACGATCACGCTGCGACCATGGCGCTGGTTGCCGCGCTGCCCTTCACCTATCTGCACGTCTTTCCGTACAGCGAGCGGCCCGGCGCGGCCGCGGCGCGGCTGGGCGTGCCCGTGCCGCCGCGCGTGCTGCACCAGCGGTCGCGCGAGCTGCGCCAGTTGGGAGAGGCCAAGGCCCGGCGTCATCACGCGGCCCGCGTGGGCCAGACCGCCGACGGTGTGGTGAGCGGGCACGGGGCGGGCAAGGTCGAGGTGCTCACGCAAGACTACGTTTCGCTCTATCTTCCCACTCAAGAGTGGAATGGAAGCGCCCGCTTCGAGGTGACAGTTCGATAGTCATGCCGCGCATCTACATCGAGACGTACGGCTGCCAGATGAACGTCGCGGACTCCGAGCTCGTGCTCGGCGTGCTCGAGCGGGAGGGCTACGTCGCCGTCGACGATCCCGCCGCGGCGGACGTCGTGCTGGTGAACACCTGCGCGGTGCGTGACCATGCCGAGCAGAAGGTGCTGTCGCGCGTAGGGGAGCTGAAGCGCTGCAAGCGGCCCGGCGGCGTGCTCGGCGTGGTGGGGTGCATGGCGCAGCGGCTCGGCCCCAAGCTGCTCGAGCGCATCCCCCAGGTGGACCTGGTGGTGGGCCCGGACGGGTACCGCGGGCTGCCGGAGCTGATCGCCCGGGTGCGCGCCGGGGGGGGCGAGCGGGCCGCGGACGTGGAGTTCAGGGGCTGGGAGCATTACGAGGATGTGCCGCCGGCGCGGGAAGCCGGCGCCTCTGCGTTCGTCACGGTGCAGCGGGGCTGCGATTATCGGTGCACCTTCTGCATCGTTCCGATGACACGTGGGCCGGAGCGGAGCCGCAAGTTGGCGGACGTGGTGCGAGAGGTAGAGCGCCTCGCGGGGGCGGGCACCACGGAGGTGACCCTCCTTGGCCAGACGGTCAACAGTTACGACGACGGGACGCACGATTTCGCCGACCTGCTGCGGGCCGTCGGGGCCGTGTCGGGCATCCGCCGGATGCGATTCACGTCTCCCTATCCAACGGATTTCGGGGAGCGCGTCGTGGCGGCGATGGCCGAAACGCCCGCCGTGTGCGAGCACGTGCACCTGCCGGTGCAGAGCGGCAGCTCGCGCGTGCTCAGGCGGATGCTGCGGCGCTACGATCGCGACCGCTACCTGGCCGTGGTCGCGGCGCTACGCGACGCCATGCCCGGCATCGCTCTCACCACCGACATCATCGTCGGGTTCCCCGGCGAGTCCGAGGAGGATTTCCGGGAGACCCTGTCGCTCGTCGAGGCGGTGGCGTTCGACGACGCCTTCACGTTCCGCTATTCGCCGCGCGAGGGGACGCCCGCAACACGCCTCAAGGACGTCGTGCCCGACCCCGTCGCCGGGGAGCGGCTCGAGCGGCTGGTCGCGGCCGTCCGGGGCATCGCCCGGCGCAAGAACGTCGCACTGGTGGGCAGCACGCACGAGGTCCTGGTCGAAGGGTGGGCCAAGCGCGGCGACCTGCTCCAAGGGCGGACCCGCGCCAACAAAGTCGCTCTGTTCCCGGGGCCTGACCAGTGGATCGGGTCGTACCGCATGGTGCGCTTCACCGGCACGACCGGCTCGACCTTCGCCGCGCGGACGGTCGGGCAGGAGTTCGCCGTCGTGGGGTAACGAACGTGACGTACGAGGTGGTGCAGCGCGAGTACGCGAAGTTGCGCCCCCAGCTGCCGCGGTTCTGCGGCTGCGACACGTGCCGCGGCGACGTGCTGGTATACGCCCTCAACCGGCTGGCCCCGAGCTACGTGTCCACGCCGCAGGGCGAGGTGCTGGTGGAGCTGCGGCTCGACAGCGACCAGGAGAAAGCCAAGCTCGACGTGGCGCTGCTCGAGGGATTCCGCAAGGTGGGGCTGGCGCCCCGCTGCGGGGCGAGGCCCGTGCAGCTGATGTAGGTCGCTAGGCGGCCCCAGGTGCGGCCGCCGATTCTCTTCCTGAGTATCGCCTTCGGGGCCGGGCTGTACGCCGGCCTCGACTTGTTTGCAATGCGCGGTGCGCTGTACGCGGTTGCGCCCGTCCTGGTCGCAGCCCTTTTGCTCGCACGCCGCGCGCCGCTCGGTGCTGCGGTCGGGATTATGGGAGTCGCCGGGACGCTCTGGGGCGTCGCGGCTGTCCGAGAGCGGGACGTCACGTGCGCGGGGACGTGGGGACGGGAATCGGGAGACGGGAAACGGGAGACGGTGGCCGCCGCCGTCCGCCTGCTCGACCCGGTCTCGTCGCAGGGCGGCGTCGTGGACGCCGACGCAGTTGCCGGCAGGTGCGGCGGTCCCCTGCGGCTACGCTGGCCCGAGGAGCACGCCGCTCGCGGCGGGACGGAGTGGGTGGTCGCGGGCCGATGGAGCGGCGTCGCAGACCGCGGCGTGCTCGTGGTCCGCCGGTTGGTGCGCCTCGACGCCACGCCGCGTGGCCGCGGGGCGATGCGCGACCGGCTCGCGGCGCGGAGCGCCGAGCTGTTCGGTGCGCGGGCACCCATCGTGGACGCGCTGGTGTTCGCTCCCAACGCCGCGCTCGATCCCGACATTCGCGAGCGCTACGTCCGCTCCGGGCTGGCGCATCTGCTCTCCATTTCGGGGCTGCATGTCGGGTTCCTCGCCGCCTGGCTGGCGCTGCTGTTGCGCAAGCTGCGGCTCGCGTCCGGTCCCCGCTTTGCGGCGACGGTCCTGCTGCTCGGCGCCTATCTGTGGCTGCTCGGGTGGCCCCCGCCCGCCGTCCGGGCCGGCGCGATGTTGCTGCTCGCCGAGATCGCTCGAGGGCGGCAGCGCGTGGTGGCGCCGCGCGGCATGATCGCGCTTTCGGCGCTGGGCGTGCTGCTGGCGGATCCGTTCGCGTTACGCTCGGTGGGAGCCTGGCTCTCGGTCGCGGGGATCGCCGCGGTGATCTGGGCCGACCGCGCGTGTGCGCGTGCGGGGCGCGTCCTGCGGCTGGTCGCGCCGGCGCTGGCGGCCACGCTGCTCACCGCGCCCATCAGCGCCTTCACGTTCGGCACCGTCGCGCCGATCGGCGTGCTCGCGAACCTGGTGGCGATCCCGCTGGCCGGGATCGTGGTGCCGGGCCTCGTCCTCGCGCTGGCGCTGTCGTGGGTGATCGCCGGTGCCGCGCGTCTGCTCGCCGCGGGAGCGGGGCTGGGACTCGGCCTACTCGACCTCGCGGCGGGCACGGCGGCGGCGGTGCCGGGCGGGCACGTCGTGATGGTCGCGGGGTGGGAGGCGGCGGCCCTCTGGGCCGGAGTCGCGCTGGTGGCGTGGTGGCTGTGGCGCTCGCCGCGCCGGCCGTGGCTGATCGCGGCGCGCGTCGCGTTCGTGACGACGGTTCTCGTCGCGACGACGTTCCGTGACGTCGTCTCCCTCGACGCTTGTCGTTGTTTAACGGTACATTTTCTGGACGTCGGGCAGGGGGATGCAGCGATGCTCCGCACCCCCAACGGACGCTGGATCGTCATCGACGCGGGTCCCCGCACGCCGGACTCCGACGCCGGCCGACGTATCGTGGTCCCGTTCTTGCGGCGCCAGGGGGCCGGTCGCGTGGCGGTGGCGGTGGCGACGCACGGCGACGCCGATCACCTGGGCGGGATGCCCGCGGTGGTGGAAGCGTTCGATCCCGAGCTGGTGCTCGAGCCGGGGGAGCCGCTGGGGCGGCCGCTGTATCTCGAGTTTCTCGCCAGGGTAGAAGAGTCGGGCGCGCGCTGGCACGCGGCGCGGGCCGGCGACCGGATCGAGCTGGACGGCGTGGCGCTCGAAGTGTTGAGCCCGGACTCGCTCTGGATGACGCTGCCGCTCGATGCGAACGAGCACGGCGTGGTGCTGCGGGTAACGTATGGGGCGGTGCACCTGCTGTTTCAGGCCGATGCCGGACTGCCGGTAGAAGGCCGGTTGGCGGGGACAGTAGGGCCGGTGGAGCTGTTGAAGGTGGGTCACCACGGCTCGCGCAGCGCGACCTCGGTCGCGTGGCTCGACGAGCTGGCGCCGCACGAAGCAGTCATCAGCGTGGGCCGGCACAACCGCTACGGCCACCCGACGCCCGAAGTGCTCGCGCGCCTCGCGGCGCACGGCGTCACGGTGCTCAGAACGGACGAGCGCGGCACCATCACCTTCTCCACGGACGGCCACGGTGCAAGGCTCAGAAGTCATCACGATTGAGCGCTTCATCATGGAGCAGGAGCGGCTGCACCCGGAGGCGACCGGGGAGCTGTCGAACCTGCTGTACGACCTGTGTCTCGCGGCCAAGATCATCTCGCGACACGTGCGGCGCGCCGGCCTGAGCGACATTCTCGGTCCCGCGGGCGCCGTCAACGTCTCGGGCGACTTGCAGCAGAAGCTCGATCTCTTCGCCAACGAGACCGTGCGCCAGAGCGTGCAGTTCACGGGCCGCGTGTGCGTCACCGCGTCCGAGGAAGACCCGGCGCCGGTGCCGGTCCCGCCGGGCAAGCCGTCCGGGAAGTACGTCGTGTTGTACGATCCGCTGGACGGCTCCGCCAACATCGACGTGAACGTCTCGATCGGCACGATCTTCTCGATTCATAAGCGCGTCACCAAACGCACCGGCACGGCGGGTCTGTCCGACTGTCTGCAGGTGGGCAAGAAGCAGGTCGCGGCGGGATACATCCTGTACGGCTCGAGCACGATGCTGGTGTACACGACGGGGCAGGGAGTGCACGGGTTCACGCTCGATCCGACCATCGGCGAGTTTCTGCTGTCCCATCCCACCATCACCACGCCACCGGTCGGCCGGTACTACAGCGTGAACGAGAGCAACTGGAACCGCTGGGCGCCGGCGGTGCAGCGCGTGGTGGGCGCGTTCAAGAACGGCGAGGGCACCGTCCAGCCCAAGAACGCACGCTACATCGGTTCGCTCGTCGCCGATTTCCATCGCAATCTCATCTCCGGCGGCATCTTTCTCTATCCTGCCGCCACCAATTACCCGCAGGGCAAGCTGCGTCTCTTGTACGAGGCGGCGCCGCTGGCGCTGGTGGTGGAGCAGGCGGGCGGTCGGGCCACCGACGGCTGCCGCTCCATTCTGGACATCGTGCCCGAGGACCTGCACCAGCACACGCCGCTCGTGATCGGCAGCCGGGACGATGTCGCGTTCGCGGCGCGCATCATCGGCGCCGAGGCGGCCGTGTCGGCGCCGTGAGCGAACGCAAGCCCGTGTACGGTCCGGAGGACTGGACCGGCGATCTGGCGCGCGAGCTCGGCGACGCCGGCGCGTTCCCGTTCACGCGCGGCGTCCACCCGACCATGTATCGCGGCAAGCTCTGGACCATGCGCCAGTACGCGGGCTTCGGGACCGCGGAAGCCACCAATACGCGGTTCCGCCATCTGCTCGCCGCGGGTCAGACGGGGTTGTCGGTGGCGTTCGATCTACCGACCCAGATGGGGTACGACTCCGACCATCCCATGGCCGAGGGCGAAGTGGGGCGCGCCGGCGTGGCGATCGATACGGTGGACGATCTGGCGCGTCTGTTCGACGGGATTCCCCTGGACCGGGTCTCCACGTCCATGACCATCAACGCGACGGCGGCCGTGCTGCTCGCGATGTACGTCGTGATCGGGGAGGAGCAGGGCGTGCCGCGGGGCAAGCTGCAGGGCACGGTGCAGAACGACATCCTGAAGGAATTCATCGCGCGCGGCACCTACATCTATCCCATCGAGCCGTCGTTGCGCCTCGTCACCGAGCTGTGCCGCTTCGTGGCCGGGGAGCGGATGAGCTTCAATCCGATTTCGGTGTCGGGATATCACATGCGCGAGGCCGGGGCCACGGCCGTCGAGGAGCTGGCGTTCACGTTTGCGAACGGTCTCGAGTACCTGCGGCGCGCGGTGGCGTCGGGGCTGGACGTGAACCAGCTCGCGCCACGCGTATCGTTCTTCTTCGCGTCGTTCACCGATCTGTTCGAAGAAGTCGCCAAGTTTCGAGCGGCCCGGAGGCTGTGGGCGCGGCTCATGAAGGACCGCTTCCAGGCGGGCGACGCGGCGTGTCGCCTGCGCTTCCACACGCAGACGGGCGGGTCGACCCTCACGGCGCAGCAACCCAAGAACAACGTGGTGCGGGTGGCGATCCAGGCGCTGGCGGCGGTGCTGGGCGGCACCCAGTCGCTCCACACCAACGCCTACGACGAAGCCCTGGCGCTCCCCACCGAGCAGAGCGCCACGCTGGCGCTCCGCACCCAGCAGATTCTGGCCCACGAAACCGGCGTGCCCGAGACGGTGGACCCCGTGGGCGGGAGCTGGTACATCGAGGCGCTCACCGAGCGCATGGAGCGCGAGGCCCGCGCGCTGCTCGACGGGATCGAGCAGGCGGGCGGGGCGGCGAAGGCGGTGGAGCGGGGCGTCTTTCAGGAGGCGATCGCCAAGAGCGCCTACGCCGCCCAGCGCGCGATCGAGTCGGGCGAGACCGTGGTCGTGGGAGTGAACGAGTACACCGACGAGCAGCCGATTCCGTCGATGCCCGGGCCCGACTACTCGGCGCTGGCGGCGGAGCAACGGGAGCGCGTGCGCAAGGGACGCGGCAGGAGGGACGCTGGACGGGTAAAACGCACGCTCGCCGAGCTCGAGGCCGCTGCGTCCGCGCCCGCCGCGCCACTCATGGACCCGATCCTCGATGCGGTGCGTGCCCGGGCTACCGTGGGGGAGATCTCCGACGTGTTGCGGGGCGTGTGGGGCGTGTATCGCGCCTCATGACGTCACGGCGTCGTACACGCGCCGGAACTCCACCGAGCGACCTCGGCCGTTGTCGAAGCTGACGATCACGAACAGCTGTTTGCCGTCCTGCGACCGCAGGTAGTCCTCGGTGACCTTCCCGCCGCCCGACACCTTCCGCTCCACCACGAAATCATTTCCTTGCCAGTGCGCCTTGATCTCGACGTCGCCGCCGCCGTCCACGGGTTGTTTGAGCTTGCGTCCGTCGCCGTACAGCACGACCGCCGCGCCCGTGTCGGCCGTGAACGCCATGGTCGAATCGCTCTGCGCGATGGTGAGTGTGGCGGGCGGTTGAAACGCGAGCTGCATGGTCTGACGCATGCGCGCGCGTTGCTCGTCGGACATCCCCCCCCCGCCCCCATTCCGCTCGCCGCGACCGCCGCCGAATCCGCCACGCCTCCCGCCCCCGTAACCGCCCCGCCGGCCGCCGCCGCCCCCGGCGCGCTGCGCGCCGCCCGACGTGTCCCCCGGCTCCGTTCGGTCGCGCGGGTTGTCGCTTTGGGCGGCGTTGAATGCCCAATGGCCGGAAAGATCCGGTCGCTGGGCGTGTGCCGCGGCGGGCCCCGTGGCGGCGAAGAGCGCCATCCCGGTGACGATGTGTAGCGTGACGTTGTTCATGTGAGTCTCCTTCGTCTTTGGAATCACGGGCCCGGTCCTCCCCGACGCCCCCGCCCTCCAAATCCGGGCGTCTTGAGTGCGTCAGGGAGCCGTTTCCACTGTTCCGGCGTGAGCACGGCACGGGCCCGCTCGAGCGCCTTGCGGATGTTGTCGCGGCCGGCCTGCAACCGCGGCCGCATGCGGGCGAACAGGATCCCCGGGTCGGGGCGGTCACCGGCGCGCTGCACGTCGGCCTGGAGCGAGTCCCGCACCGCGCCGTTCCTAGCGTCGAGCGAGTCGGCGATCGCTGTGAGAGCCGCCACCTGTGAGTCGGCGAGCTGGAGCGTGTCCTTGAGGCCCAGCATCACGCTGATCGGATTCGGCAGGATCTGGGCGAAGCGCGTGGCGAAGTTCGCCCCGCTGGCGGAATCCCCGCCCAGCAGCCCTCCTCCTTCTCCTCCCCTGCGGCCTCCGCGCCCGCCGAAGGCCGTGCGAAGCCGGTCGCGCGTGCGGTCCGGTCCGATGGCGAGGTGTGCCTGGATGCCGATCTGGAACGGCACGGTGACGCCGCCGTTTGCCCCCGCGATGGCGCCGAACCGCTGGTTCACGGCGTAGCGGAAGCTTTCGGACGTTGGATCGAAACCTCGGACGTAGAGGAGCACCGGATCGGGCGCGGCGCTGAACCCCCAGCCGCGCAAGTTCGCCGTGCCGTGCAGCCATTCGTCGAGGCCGCCGAGCAGGTTCACCGTCACCAGGGAAATCGTCAGCCGCCGGTCCAGCCCGAGCCAGTCGGGGCGCCAGTTGAGCTGCAAGTCGAGCGATGGCTGCCACGGGCCGCGGCACGAGTTCCGGGCGGCCACCTGGTCGAGCTGCG
>Ga0209577_10004803_pt1 | contig 12680 bp, 9 predicted proteins | sample GraSoiAngelo_109_FD_185874 | JGI IMG/M metagenome (GOLD analysis project Ga0209577, IMG submission 185874) | Grasslands soil microbial communities from the Angelo Coastal Reserve, California, USA - 14_0903_12_20cm (SPAdes) (version 2) | ecosystem: Environmental > Terrestrial > Soil > Grasslands ... | reverse complement strand
AAGTATGAGGAAACGCGGAACGGGGTCATTGGCACGAGGCCAGAATTCGGCCAGGTATATAACGAAAAGATTAGCGTTCGCCGCGGGGGCACTCAACTGCGAGAGCCACAACATCCAGCCCATCTCGATGCCCATCAGGCGGCCAAAGGCAACACGCGCGTAGAGATATGGGCCTCCTGCCTCGGTGAAATAAGAAGCCACTTCGGCAAAGCAGCACATGATGACCCCGATTACCGCCCCTGCCAGCAACACGGCCAACGGGCTGTATTTCCCGACAAGTCCTGCAAGTTGTGAGGGCAGGCCAAAAATTCCACTGCCGATGATGGAGTTCACCACCAGCGCCACCATGCTCCAGCGTCCGATAGCCCGCACCAGGGCAGTTGAGCTCGCTTCAGTCACAAAGACGCTTGTAACAGATAGGCGGAATCGTTCACAAAGAAAAAGTCCTTATTGCGGGAATGAGACTAACGCTTGGCTGCAAACTGGGCGGCATAATCGTCTACGGAGTGAAGGCGCACACCATAACGCGTCGCGTTATCCCGGCCCATGGGAATGACCTCACCAGCCGCGTAACCCAGCATCAGCGCACCAAACGTCTTCTGCAACGGATCGGTGGAACGATGTTGCTCCTGCAAAGCGTCCACTGGGACATGCTGCAAAGAAAATTTCTTGTGAAGTTCGTTTTCGAAGATGCGAACCGCTTGCAGCTGCGAGACCGGCTCCGGTCCGCCGAGTTCGAGAACTTGATTGCCCGTGTCGCTTGCCAAGGCAGTTGCCACGGCAAAATCTGCGACATCAAAAGCGGAGATGTAGCTCGCCGGCGCTTCTCCTGAACCATAGATCCGCGCGGTACCGTTAGCGGGATCAAAACCCAACATCGCGCTGAGCCACATTTCCATGAAGTAGGTTGGGCGAAGGATTATCGCTTGCATCTGGCTGGCCAGGAGGCGTCGCTCGCAGTCCCGCTTCGCCGTCTCCAGAGGCGAGTCGAACTTTTTGTTTCCTGAATAAGAGAGGTAAACGAACTTCTTGACCCCGGCTTGCTCGGCAGCGGCGATCAGGCCGAGCACGCCGTCACGGTCGACGCGCTTCAGTCCATCATCTTTAGCCTCGGGCATCGAGGTGGCGGTGCACACGATCGTTTGAACTCCGGCGCAGGCGCTGGCCAGAGTTTCCGGCCGGGTGAGATCTCCATCCACTACTTCCGCTTCCGCATCGAGAAGTGCCTTTGCTTCTGCGCGACTAGCACCACCGCGAACCAGCGCGCGTACCGCTGCCCCTTTCTTGCGCAGCCGCAGCGCAATCTGTTTGCCGACAAGTCCGGTTGCCCCTACTACCAGGAGCAAATTCGCCATGGATACCTCCCGGGTCGACCCGAGATTATAGAATGAAGCCGCTACTCGGCGTGCAATCCAGCACTACAGGAAAAGAGATGAAACGGACTTCTTGCCTACTGATCGTTCTTACCGTTTTGTTACCTCTTTGTGCACCGGCGCAGGTTCCCGAAGCATCGTGGCAGCCACTCGCAGCGCTCGCGCGAGTTGAAAAGCTGCCCAATGGCGTTGAATTAAGGACGGGGAAGTCGGCGGTGCGCGTGGTTGCAGTCAACGACGCAGTCGTGCGGGTCCGCGTGGCAAAGGACGGAACTTTCCCTGCCGATCATTCCTGGGCCGTTCTGCCGGAAGCAGTTCAGTCTGCGCCCAAAGTGCAGGTCTCCGATTCTTCCGCTGCCGTGGAATTCGCGATTGGCGCCGGGCGAGTCCGCGTGCAGAAATCGCCGCTACAAATCGTCTTCCTGGACGCAAGCGAAAAGGTTGTGCTGTCGGACGCACGCCCGATGGCCTTCAGCGGCAGCTCTTTCCTTGTCTGGAAGGCCATGCCCGACGATGAACATTTTTACGGGTTGGGTGATAAGCCAGGCTCCGTGGATCATCGCGGACAGGCCTACGGCATGTGGAATACCGATGCCTATGGCTGGCAGGAATCGACCGATCCTCTCTATAAGGACATCCCGTTCTTTCTCGCGCTACGCCAGGGTGTGTCTTACGGCATTTTTCTCGACAACACATATCGCAGCAGCTTCGACCTGGGTCGGGTCGAACGCAATGTGTATTCGTTTGGAGCGGAAGGCGGCGAACTGAATTACTACTTCCTGTTTGGTCCCGATCCTAAGAAAGTGCTCGAGTCCTACACGGCGCTGGTAGGGCATAGTCCGTTGCCGCCGCTGTGGGCGCTGGGATTCCAGCAATCCCGATACAGCTACTACCCCGAAGCGCGGGTACGCGAAATTGCTCGCACCTTCCGTGAGCACAAGATTCCTTGCGACGTGATTTACCTGGATATCGACTACCAGCAGGGCAATGCCCCATTCACCGTGGACCGCGAGAAGTTCCCGAATTTTGCAGGCATGATTCGTGATCTGGGCAAGCAAGGTTTCAAAGTCATTCTCATCACTGATCTGCACATCAAGAAGCAACCCGGTTACAAACCCTATGACGAAGGAATTGCGGGCGACAATTTCGTTAAGAACCCGGATGGCTCGGTCTACGTGGGAAAAGTGTGGCCCGGCGACAGCGTTTTCCCCGACTTCACGCTGGAGAGAGTTCGGCGCTGGTGGGGAAGTCTGTACAAGGACTTTGTGGATACGGGCGTGGCCGGCTTCTGGAACGATATGAATGAACCGTCGGTCTTCTTTCGTCCCGATAAGACTATGCCGCTGGACGTCGTCCATCGCGTGGATTGGGGTGGAACTGAAACTCATCGGGCCATTCACAATGTCTACGGCATGCAGAACGCTCGCGCCACCTATGAAGGTCTGCTTCGTTTACGTCCCGATCAGCGTCCATTTGTTTTGACGCGCGCGGCTTACGCGGGTGCGCAACGTTATGCCGCCTCCTGGACGGGCGACAACACCAGTTCATGGAATCACCTGCGCATGATGACGTCCTCATTGGAAAGCCTTGGCCTGTCAGGTTACCCCTTGGTCGGAGCCGATATCGGCGGTTTTGCCGGAACGCCAACACCTGATCTGCTCACCCGCTGGATCGAAGTTGGAACCTTCACGCCGATTTTTCGGGATCACACCACGAAGGGCACCGCTGACCAGGAGCCCTGGGTACACGGCCCTGAGCAGGAAGCCATTCGCCGCCGCTACATCGAACTGCGCTACCGGCTTCTGCCTTACATCTACACCAGCGTGGAAGAGACCGTGAGGACTGGTTTGCCGCTGGAACGGCCGTTGTTTCTCGAGTACCCGAATGACGAGAGATTCTACGAAGAAGTAGACAGCGGTTTCCTGCCTGAGTACCTATTCGGCCGCGACCTTCTTATTGCTCCGAAAGTAGTGGAGATGTTGGATCCCCTGCAGGTCGAATTGCCGCACGGCACATGGTACGACTTCTGGACTGGCCAGAAGCTGCAAGGGGGAACCGATATCCGCTTGGAGCCTCTGCTCGATGCGCTTCCGGTCTATGTTCGCGCTGGAGCCATCCTTCCCCAGCAGCCCCTGGTCCAGTACACAGGACAAAAGCCCGATGGCCCATTAACACTGCAGGTCTACCCCGGAGAGGACTGTCATGGGTCGCTTTATCTGGATGATGGCATCAGTTTCGCTTACCAGAAGGGTGAGTACTTGCGCGTGAACTATACCTGTGAAGTATCGCCCGGTTTGATTCGGGTGATGATCTCGCCGGCACAGGGATCGTTTTCTCCCTGGTGGAACCAGGTGAAGCTGGAAGTCTTTGGCATTCTAAGACAACCCAGGCAGGTTTCGGCCAGCGGTACTCCCCTTACAGGGTGGAGCTACGATCCGGCGAGCGAGCAGGTGATTGCGACAATTCCCGACCCGGTGAAAGGCGCTGAGATCGTGGTGAGCTATACGCAAGAATAGTGAAAGACATTTCGATGGGTCGCACAGAATCGACGCAGGCGGTCCCGCGTCAGCCGGCACCTGGCGCGTGAAAAACCGTATGTGCTGGCCTTTCACACCAAGGTAATGTGAATTACCAAAGCTCATGCACAGCGGACATCTGTTCGCTTGCTCCTTCGAGTGAGATGTTGAAATGTCAGAATCGCACGCGAGATGAACACGAACGACTACATGGACGACATCGATCTGCGAATCCTGCGAGTCACGGAAGATCTGCGTGCCATTCAGCGAGAACTGAACTGCGCCGCCATGCAAGCGCCGGCCGATCCCGAGTTAATGGAATCGCTCAGCCAGCTAACTGAGATGGAATCGATTCAAACTCTCAAGTCGGCGCTTGACCAGATGCGGCACTTCCTGTGGTTCTATATGCAGATTGTCACCAGTGAATCCGAGATGGATGAAAAGCTGCGACAGACTCTGCGTCAGAATGTCTCTGAAGATACACTGCCCGCTCGCGAAGTAAGCCTGTTCGACAAGATCAAGCAGGCTACAGATACCGCCATGATGCGGTATCTGATGGACGGAAAAGTTCGCAAGCCGAATTAGTTTCTTCACTACTCTATTCCACCGTCACTGACTTAGTCAGATTCCTGGGCCGATCGACATCCAGCCCGCGGTGTACTGCCATGTAGTAAGCGAACAATTGCAAGGGCACGATCTCCAGGATTGGAGAAAGCAATTCTGGAGCGGCAGGCACAAAAATCGTGTGGTCGGCGAGGCTGGAGACCTCTGTGTCTCCTTCAGATGCAACAGCGATAACTTGGCCGCCCTGCTTCTTGAACCCTCTTATGTTGGCCAGCGTCTTTCCGTAACGCAACCGCGAGCCGGGATCGCTAGGATCACAAGCGGCAAGAGTGACAACCGGCAGATTCTCGTCGATCAGTGCATTGGGACCGTGCTTGGTTTCTCCGGTGGGATAACCCTCGGCATGAACATACGACACTTCTTTCAACTTTAACGCGCCGTCCATGGCGATCGGATAATGCACCGCACGGCCTAAGAAGAGAAAATCCTCCACCTTGTGATATTTGTCCGCCAGAGCTTCGCACTGGCTCGCTCCTTCCAGCACCCGCTCGGTCTTGGTGGGAAGATCGAGAAGTTCCCGGATGTGCTGCCGCATTTTCTCTTGATTCAACCTGCCACGAGCGTGGGCGAGGTAAAGCGCGAACAGATACAAGACGGCCATCTGAGCGCTGAACGCCTTGGTGGAGGCAATACTGATCTCCGGCCCGGCAAGCGTGTAGATAACGCCATCTGCCTCGCGGGCAATGGTGGAGCCAATCACGTTGGAGATGGCGATCGTGCGCGCACCTTTGGCCTTTGCCTCACGCAAAGCGCCGGTAGTGTCGGCGGTTTCGCCCGACTGCGTGATGAGAATAGCTAATTCACCCGGGCCGGTCAGCGGATTGCGGTATTCAAACTCACTGGCATAATCCACGTCCACCGGGACACCGCTTAGTTCCTGGATCATGAATTGCCCCGTCATTCCAGCGTGACGGCTGGTTCCCGAAGCGACAATGTTGATGCGGTGCAGCCCGCGCAACTCGTCGACGCTGAGATGAACGTTCTCCAGCCGTACCAGCCCATCGGCGAGCGACACCCGAGGCGCAATGGTGTCGCGCAGGCTGCGAGGCTGCTCGAATATCTCCTTGATCATGTGATGGCGGAATTGGCGCTCACCACTCATGCCGTTTCTCCCCGTTGTTCGATTTTAGACACCCAGCCCGCGCACGATCGTTCGGATAACTTCATGTCGCTGATTCAACACGACGAAATCAGCGTCAGCACCGGGAGCCAGACCCCCCTGCTGCCCGGAGATCCCCACAACGTACGCAGGATTCAGAGTTGCGGTGCGCAAAGCTTGTTGCAGATTCAGATTGGCAAATTTCATGACATTGCGCAGCGCGCGATCCATGGTCAGCACGCTGCCCGCCAGCTTGTCGCCCAGAATACACTTGCCGTTCTTCACCTCAAGCTCGAAGGCGCCCAGGCGATAGCGTCCGTCGGGCATGCCGGTCGCGGAGGTGGCATCGGTTATCAGGACCGCCCGCTCGGGCCCCTTCAACTTGACAAAAAGCTCAACTACCGCGGGATCTACATGGATCCCGTCAGCGATGATATCTGCGCTCATATTCGTATTCGCCAGCACGAGACCGAGAATACCGGGATCACGATGGCTGAGCGGGCGCATCGCGTTAAAGGTGTGAGTTGCATGACGCGCACCTGCCGCCATCGCCGCACGGGCAGTACCTAGATCCGCGTCGGAGTGTCCAAGACTCACACATACTCCTCGCTGGCTGGCCTCCCGGATGATTTCCTGTGCACCTTCCACTTCGGGCGCGATGGTTATCATTTTGAGGTGCCCGCGAGAAGCCTGCCAAAAACGCTCGAACAGAGGGAGCGTCGGCTTCAGCAGGTGTTCCGGGGGATGCACGCAGTCTCCATTCGTCTTCCTTTCGATCGTCCGGGCAAGCCGGTCCAAGGCACCGAATGTGACGTCGAGAGGAGCGGTAACCGTAGTTGGAAAATAGCTGGTTACGCCATGTTTGAGTAGGAGCGCTTCGACGCAGGGCAGGGCTTCGGGATCAGATTCCATCACATCGTGCCCCGCTCCGCCGTGAATGTGAATATCAATGAACCCGGGCGCTAAAACAGAATCGCCAAAATCCACTAGCCGGGCTTTGGAAGGAACCGGGCGCCGGGCGCGGGATGTCACATCCACGATCACACCATCGTCGATCACCAACAGGGGCCGCTCAATGCGCTCCAGTGGCGTGTACAGCATGGCGGCAGTGCAAGCTAACATGGTGACGGAAAGGGAAAGAAGATCATTCTATCGGAAACAGCGAGCCTGTCGAATTAATTGAGAAAGTGATCCTTGCCTTGCTCAGCGGAGGTCACATCCTGGTGGCGGATGTGTCCGGGGGTACACTTGCCAGGGCCGCCGACAGCCAGGCGCTCCGGCTGTGCCCAAGCGAACTCTTCGCGTTTAGCGGAGGATGTCGATGCGTGTCACGGGATGAATTTCATTCCATCCGCGATCACGGTCGGTGACGTAGGCGCCCGTCACGCGGACACGATCGCCGGCATTGGGAATCCTGATCTGCGGATGAAAAGCGCCGCATGCGTCTTTGTTGGCGGCATCGGCTGGAGTGTGCTCGCAGATTACTTCCACCACAAGCTTGCCACCTGCGTGCATCACATTCATCAGATTTAGTATCGATTGGTGTTCGGGATCGAGGGCGATATGCAGATCGCCGTCCGATGCTGGGTGCAGCGAGACCACTCGACCCTCGACCGCGGTACACGCCTCAACTATCTCCAGCCTTTCTTTGTCATGGACATGCTTCCACAGGCCAGGATCACAGTTTTCAGCCGCCAACTTGACGAGCGCCTTTCCTGCATAGCGAAGTCTCGCAAGCACAAATAAAGCGGTCAGCGCTATCAGCACGGCCAGCGTGATTCGTACGGTTCGGCTCAAAGCAGGCTTCCTGCGGGTTCTCTCCTGTGTTTCTCTTCTCTCCTAGGCGAAAAGTGCCTCGGCGCTGAATGCTAGTCAAAGACCACGGTCTTGTTCCGGTAGAGCAGGACGCGGTTCTCGATGTGCCAGCGGACAGCGCGGGAGAGGACCATCTTTTCCAAGTCGCGGCCTTTCTGCAACAGGTCGTCGAGGGCATCGCGGTGGGAGATGCGCACGACATCCTGCTCAATGATGGGACCGTCATCGAGGACTTCGGTGACGTAATGGCTGGTGGCGCCGATGAGCTTTACGCCTCGCTGAAATGCCTGGTGGTACGGCTTGGCGCCTACGAAGGCCGGCAGGAAAGAGTGGTGGATGTTGATGATGCGGTGCGGGTACCGGTTGACGAATTCCTCGGAAAGGATCTGCATGTAGCGAGCGAGCACGATCAAGTCAGGACGGTGCTGTCCGAGTAAAGCGAGGATCTCCTGCTCGGCTGCTTGCTTGTTGTCCTTAGGAACGGGAATAACCTCATACGGAATGCGATAAAAATCTGCGATCGGTTTGTTGTCCGGATGATTGGAAATGATAATTGGGATTTCGCAGTGGAGTTCTCCACTGTGTTGCCGGTAGAGCAAGTCCGCCAGGCAGTGATCGTATTTTGAGACCAGAATCGCCATCTTGGGGCGGTAGGCGGAGCGGGCCAGGCGCCATGTCATCTCGAACTTTTCAGCGACTGGCGCGAAATGCTCGGCAAAGCTAAGGAGATCGAAGTCGAAGTCGGCGGGATCAAATTCGACTCGGGTCAGGAACAGACTGGATTCTTCGTCGAAATGCTCATCGGCGTGCAGGATGTTGCCGTTGTGTTGGAAGACGAAGTTAGCAATGCTGGCGACGATTCCTTTGCGGTCGGGACAGCTGACGAGGAGAATGGCGGTATTTTTCATGAGCGTCAAATCCTCATGCCAGCACTGACCTTCTGCAGCGCCACGCAATCCGTCCGTGAAACCAGATCCCGCTCCCGCAAGTGAACCACCGACACCGGCGTCAAGACGCTGGCGCGGCGCTTTGCCTATCATGGCCGGCGAGCGTGAATGCGGCCGCGCCAATGTACAGAATCGCGCCGAGCGGAACCGAAAAAGCAACCTGCGTTGAACCGGACCAGTCGGCGACCAATCCCATGATCGGCGGAACAAAAGCGCCGCCCACAATCGCCGTCACCATCAAGCCCGAAACCGCGTTTGCCTGCTCCGGTATACGATCAACGACCATCGAAAAAATCAGTGGGAAGATGTTGGCAAAGCCCAATCCAACCAGAAAGAAGCTGGCCGTGGCTGCGGTGCGGCTGGGCACCAGCACGCCCAAAATGCCGAGAACCGAGAGAGCGCATGTGACTCGGAAAAACGTCGGTGCCTTGATCCAGTTCAGGATCACACCACCCGAAAAACGGCCAATCGTCAGCCCGAGGAAGAATAGGCCGGTCCTAAGGAGCCCGACGCGAGTGATATCCAGTCCGAAGCGGTCTTTCAAAAACAGAGCAATACCAGAGCTGACGGAAACCTCCGCGCCGACATACAGGAAAATCCCCAATACCAGGCTTGCAACATATCTGGTGTGCAGCAGTGCGAAGGCAGAACGAAAGGTCGCGGGTTTCTGAGTGGGCAATCTGTGCTCTTCTATCCGTAGCGGCCAAAGCGCCAAAACGGTGATCAGGATGAACCTGCTGTAAATAGGAAAAATGACGGACCAACCCCCGTCCAGCGCGCGCGCTGCAATAACCGGGATGAGCGGACCGGACAGTGAACCAATGGCTTTGACAAACTGCCCGAACGAGAGATTGCGAGAATACGTTCCTTCTGGCGAGACATCGCGCATGATCGGGTTTCCGGCGACCTGAAGCGTCGTCGCGCCGGCGCCGAGCAAGAGAATGGTGACCAGGAACACAGGAAACGTCGACAGGCCCGCCAGTGCCGGGACCAGGAGGCCTATCAACATGATCAACAGGCCGAGCACCAGAACGAACTTCTTCCCCTTTTTGTCCTGGAAAATACCCATCGGAATCGCCAGAATCCCAAACATCGCGAATCCGACGAAAGGAATCAACTGGGCGGTGAGGTTCGACACCTGGAACTTCTCCCTGGCCAATCCGACGAACGGGCCGACCGCATCGCCGAAACCCATTGCGAGAAACGCCAGGAAGACCGGTACTGTCGACCGGTAGTTCATTTGGTCTGGGTGAGAGTCGCGACCGCGGAGGACGCCGCCTGAGCCCTCACTAGAGCCGCGGCGCCCGCGATACCGGCATCCTCGCCGTACCGCGCCAAGACGATCGGAATGTGTTGGGCGGATGGATTCACGCAGGCACCGCGCAACCGTCGCCGGATATCGTCCAACAGGTCTCGAAACATGTTGGCGACTCCGCCTCCGAGGACGATGATGTCCGGATCGAGAAGATCGATGATGTTGCCGAGCCAGTAAGCGAGCGCCCGTAAGGTTTCCTGCATAACTTCTGTGGCAACGACATCGCCTGAACGGTATGCCTGGCTGACCATTTCGCTCGTGACATCTTCCGAATTGCCATGTGAGAGTTCCAACAACTTTGAATTGCGACCATCCATCAGCTTCTTGCGTGCCCGCTTGGCGATTCCCGGGCCTGAGGCTAGAACCTCGATACAGCCGCGCTTGCCGCATGGGCAGGTAGGGCCGTTTATATCGATCCCCATGTGCCCGCCCTCGCCAGCAGCGCCAGTTGCTCCTTCGTAGATCCTGCCGTCGAGAACAATGCCAGTGCCGATTCCAGTCCCGATCGTGCCATAGAAGACATGGCGATAACCTGAAGCCGCACCCCATAGAGTCTCGGCCAGAGCTGCAGCGTTGGCATCGTTATCGACCGCCACTGGAATTCCGAAGGTCTGCGCGATCGCATCGGCGAGAGGAAACTGACGCCAGCAAGTAAGATTCGGCGGATTAATGACGACGCCCGTCTTGGGATCAAGCGGGCCAGGGCAACAAACGCCAATGGCAGAGACCTGAGGGTCGCGGGCATTTCGTAAAATGTCGCGAACCGCCCTCGTCACAGCCGCTAAACCAGTTGCCGCATCTCCCGTGGAGACCATTGGCACGCGCGCTTGTTGCAGGATTTCACCCTGTGCACTGACCAGTCCTGCAGCGACCTTGGTCCCCCCGATATCTACGCCAATCACGAGTTTCCCGCTCATGGATTCAGCCTGCATAGATGTAGGTCTGGTTCAGAAACCGTATTCTGCCTTTATCGTGCCGCCAGTCTTGCTGATCAACGCTAAGGCCGCGTGTTGTGCTGGAAGGCGCAACGTCGGCGCCCACCGCCGAGCTTGTCCCGAAGATCGAGATTCACATCCTTGGCAGTTTCGGAGGTTATCACATAAAGAATTGCATCCTGCAATACCCTGGGATAAATCATCACGCCGGGTGAGGAGTTGCCCGCCATCTCGAACGGGGCACCAACCCCAGCCCGGTTGAGGACATAGCGATACACACTGGCTGCCGCATTCAGATCTCCTGCCAGCTTTACTAGGTATGCCGTCCAGCAAACCCTCAACTCGCTTTGTGCAAACTGTCGGGCGAGACCTCACGATTCGTACACCCATTTGCCATCGACCATGGTGCGCTCGACCGTCGCTTTCATCAGCGCCAATGGGTCAGTCTTGAATGGGTCTTGTCGTAGCACTACGAGATCGGCGAGTTTACCTGCGGTGATTGACCCTTTGATGCCGTCTTCAAACGATGCGTAGGCTCCATTCAAGGTTCCGCATCGAATCGCTTCCTCCAGTGTGATGCGCTGGTTTGCACCCCAGACGTTTCCTTTCGGATCGGTGCGCGTTAGCTGGGACTGCAGCCACATCATGGGATCGGATGGGCTGGCCGTGTAATCGGAAGCATCCGTCGGCTGCAGTCCCGCGTCGATAAATGAGCGCATGGCAAACATGTTTCTCGTCCGCTGTTCCCCATAGAAGTGCATGACATCACCGTGAAAGTACACATAGCAGGAAAATGGGGCGGGAATCACTTTTAACGCCGACATCCGCCGAATAAGCGACGGGTTGATCAGCGTGCAGTGCTCAACGCGGAAGCGTGGATCCCGGCGCGGCGTTTCTTTCTGCACCTGTTCATAGACACCGAGAACTTCATCGATAGCTAGGTCGCCGTTGGCATGGGTGGCGAGTTGCCATCCTGCAGCGTGGGCCCTGCGTGACGTCTCCAGCAACTCTTCACCCGAGGTGACTTGCAGTCCCGTGTAGTTCGGAATACCGACATACGGTTGTGACAACCACGCCGTACGCTCAGAAATAGAGCCGTCGGCATACTGCTTGACACCCCCGATGCGCAGCCAATCGTCGCCGAAGCCGGAGTGAATACCCGCCTGCATGAAGTGCGGCAGGTCGGCTAGGTGAATCAAGCAATAGGTGCGAAAGCGCAAGTCGCCGGCATCGCGCGCGTCTTGATAACCCTGTACTGCATCGGAGCCAGCGTCGGCATCGCACGCAGACGTCACACCCTTACTGATGAACATCTTCGAGATCAGAGCGGCGCCCTGGCGCAGGTCGTCGCGCGTGACTTTTTGGGGAATCAGCTTGTAGAAGTCCTTGGTCGCGCTGTCCGCGACAAATCCTGTTAATTTTCCCGAACTGTCCCTCCCATAACGGCCTCCTGCCGGATCTTGCGTTTTCTCCTCGACACCAGCCAGCTTTAGCGCCTCGGAATTGACAAAGATCGTGTGTCCGCCACGATGGGTGATCAGCACGGGATGATCGGGAACAGCCACATCGAGGTCGTGGCGATTGATGGGCCGTGGCGTTTTGCCGTCGTCGTAGAGGAACCCGGCGACCCACTCGCCGGGTACAGTCTTCTGCGCACGTTCGCGAAGCGCTGCCTGGATGGCTTCGATGGAATCCTTATCACAGGGCACTTTCTTCAGATGATCGACTCCGGAGTAGATCGGATGCGCGTGCGCATCGTTGAAACCCGGTAGGACCGTTTTCCAACCAAGGTCCACCTTGCGCGTAAGTGCTGATGCCAGCGGCAGGACCTCATCGTTGGAGCCGACAGCGAAGATGCGGCCTCCGCTGATCGCGACGGCCTCGGCGCGTGGCAACTGACCGTCCACCGTCCAGATGTTCGCGTTGTACAAAACGGTTTCCGGTTCTATTCTTGTTCGCGGGAGCAACTTTAGTGCTGCAATCGCACTGAGAGCTCCGAGAAATGACCGGCGGGTGCTTGCCATGCTGTTATGCGCGCTGCGAATAGTACAAGAAA
>Ga0209577_10004801_pt1 | contig 12681 bp, 11 predicted proteins | sample GraSoiAngelo_109_FD_185874 | JGI IMG/M metagenome (GOLD analysis project Ga0209577, IMG submission 185874) | Grasslands soil microbial communities from the Angelo Coastal Reserve, California, USA - 14_0903_12_20cm (SPAdes) (version 2) | ecosystem: Environmental > Terrestrial > Soil > Grasslands... | reverse complement strand
GCGGCGGCGTTGGAGGGTTGACGGTGAGGCCGTTCTCGCCGCCGAACGTCGCCGGGAACCTGTCGGCCAGCGCGGGCAGGCCGACCGCGAGCGCGAGCGTCGCGCCGGCCAGGTACGGACCACGCAGCCGGCTGGCCGCGGCGCCAACCGGAACCCCGACGATCAGCGTGACGAGCACCGCTGCCACGAGGGTCGGCAGCAGGGCCCATCCTTCCTTGCCGATCAGCAGGGCGGCCGTGTACGCCCCGACCGCCATCAGCGCGCCGTGGCCCAGCGACACCTGCCCGCTGTGCCCGGCCAGCATGGTCAGGCCGGACAGGGCAGCGAAGTAGTAGGCGCCGGTTGCGAGCTGGGTGTTGCGGTAGTCGCTGATCAGCTCCGATACGAGCAGCAGCACGGCGCCGCACACGACCACGAGCGCGAGCGAGCGAAGCAGCGTGCTGCGAGTCATACGCGGCGCTCCTTGCTGGCGGAGAACAGCCCGGAGGGGCGCACCATCAGCACGATGACCAGGATCGCGAGCGCCGCCAGCGGTACCAGCGACGAGCCCTCGTAGCCGGACACATAGGAGAGCGCCAGGCCGAGCACGATGCCGCCCACCACCGCCCCCGGCGGACTGTCCAGACCGCCGAGCACCGCGGCCACGAACCCGCCGATCAGGACCGGATCGAAGCTGTTCGGTCCCAGGAACACCGCGGGCGCCACCAGCACCCCGGCGATCGCGCCCACCAGCGCCGCGAGCGCCCAACCCAACGTGAACATCCCACCGACCCGCACGCCGAGCAACCGCGCGACCTCAGGCGCGAACGCCGACGCTCGCATCCGCAGACCGAGCGAGGTCGCGCGGAACAGCAGCGCCAGCAGCACTGCCACGACGACCACCACGAGCACGATGAACGTGTCGTTCGGAGTGAACAGCAGCGTCGTCCCGCCGACCTTGTATCCCTGGAGCGAGAACGCTGCGGGAAAGGAGCGCGGGGTGTTGCCCCAGATCATTCCGGCGCCCGCGACCAGCAGCGTGTACAGGCCGAGGGTGACGATCACGGCATTCAGCGGCGGCGCCGACTCGACCGGCCGGATCAGGACCCGCTCGACGACCGCGCCGAGTATCAGCCCGGAGGCGAGCGCCACGAAGAACCCGAGCGGGTATGAGCCCGTCTTCGTGATCACGGCCGAGGCGATGAAGGTGGTCACCATCAGCATCGCTCCCTGCGCGAAGTTGACGATTCGGGTCGCGCGCCAGATCAGCACCAGCGCCAGCGCCACCGCGGCATACACCGCGCCGTCGGAGATGCCGCTGAGCGTGAGATCGATGAATCTCGTCACCTCGGCGCCTCAGAACCCCAGGTAGGCATGGCGGAGTCGCTCGTCGGCCGCGAGTCGCTCGGCCGGCTGGTCCGCGACCACGTGGCCGAGATTGAGGACGATGCCGCGCTGCGCAACCGACAGCGCGCCGCGGGCATTCTGCTCGACGAGCAGCACCGCCAGGCCGAGCCCCTCCGCGAGCCTGCGGATCAGGCCCATGATCTGCGCCACTAGCAGGGGCGCCAGGCCCAGCGACGGCTCGTCGAGGAGCAGGACGCGCGGCCTCGCCATCAGCGCCCGGCCGATCGACAGCATCTGGCGCTCGCCACCCGACAGCCTCGACGCCGGCTGACCCTGGCGCTCGCGAAGCCGAGGGAAGAGCTCGTAGATCTCCTCGATCGGCGCGGCGGCGCCGCGTCGCCACAGGCCACCCAGGCGAAGGTTCTCCGCGACGGTCAACTCCCCGATCACGCCGCGGCCCTCGGGAACGTGCGCGAGCCCCCGCCGCACGATCTGCTCGACCGCCAGCCCGGTGATCTCCTCGCCCTCGAGCAGGACCCGTCCCGCGGTGGGACGCACCAGGCCGCAGATCGTCCGCAGCAGCGAGGTCTTGCCCGCGCCATTGGCTCCGAGGACGGCGGTGACCGATCCGGCCGGCACGGTCAGCGACACCGCGTCGACGGCTCGAACCGGGCCGTAGTCGGTCGTGAGCTCTTCGAGCTCCAGCATCAGCCGGCCTGGCCTGCCAGCGACTCGGAGTCGCCGGCCTCGCGTCCCAGGTACGCCTCGAGCACGAGCGGGTTCTGCCTGACCTCGGGTGGCGGTCCCGAGGCGATTACCTTCCCGAAGTCGAGCACCACCATGCGATCGCAGACCGACGTCACCAGGTCCATGTGATGGTCGACGAGCATCACCGCGACGCTCTCGCCGAGCGTGTCGATCAGCCTGGCGAGCTCCGACAGCTCCTCTGCCGACAGCCCCCCGGCCGGCTCGTCGAGCAGTAGCAGCTCCGGTTCGGATACGAGCGCCCGGGCGAGCGCCACCCGTTTCTGCATCGCGAACGGCAGCGTGCCCGGAAGGCGATCGCTCAGCTCCCCGCACCCGACCCTGTCCAGCGCGGTCATCGACCGCTCCCGCAGGCGCCGCTCGTCGCGGTCGGATCCGGGAAGCGCCAGCACGGCGCCGACGAACCGCGCTCGGCGGAAGCGCTGCGCGCCGACCATCACGTTCTCGAGCACGGTCAGTCGAGGGAACAGCCCGACGCCCTGCAGCGTCCGGGCGATCCCAAGCCTGGTGAGGCGATCCGGGCGGACGTGGTGGAGGGGTTCTCCGCGCCAGCTGAGCGTGCCCGAGTCCGGCTTGACGAACCCGCAGACGACGTTGAAGAGCGTCGTCTTCCCGGCGCCGTTGGGACCGATGATCCCGAGCACCTCGCCCCTGTCGATCTCGACCGAAACGGCGTCGAGCGCGGTGATCCCGCCGAACGACACCGACACGTTGCGAACCATCAGATCCGTGCCGGTGTGTGGCTCCCTCTCCACGCGCCGCGCACGCTAGCGCAGCGAAGCCCGCCTGCCAATTCTAGACACGAACCGCTGCGAGTTCTTAATCGTGGGGCCGGTGTCCGCGGCCGCACGCTCCTACTAGTCCAGGTTGGCCCGGAAGCGCTCCAGCTCTTCGTCGTCAATGGAGTAGGTGTGCTCTGGAGCGGGGAACGCGCCGCTTCGGACCTCCGCGGCGTACTCCGCGACGCCCGCAACCATCTGCGCCTTGACCTCGGCGAAGCGCTTGGCGAAGCGAGGCGCGTGGCCGTCGTAGATGCCGAGTAGGTCGTGGAAGACGAGCACCTGCCCGTCGGTGGCGGGCCCCGCGCCGATGCCGATCACCGGAATCTCCAGGCCCTCCATCAGCGCGGACGCGACGGCGGCCGGAATCGCCTCGAACACGATCGAGAAGCAGCCCGCTTCCTGGAGCGCGAGCGCATCCTCGGCGACCGCTCGGAGGTGCGCCCCTGCGCGCGGTAGCCGCCAAGCGCGGTGGCGGTCTGCGGCGTCAGCCCGACGTGTCCCATCACCGGGATACCCGACTGGACGATCGCGCGAGCACGCTCGGCGCTGGTGCCTCCCCGCTCGAGTTTGACCGCGTCGCAGCCCGCCTCCTTGACGAACCGCTGCGCTGTGGCCACGGCCTGCTCGTCGGATGCCTCGTAGGAGCCGAACGGGAGGTCGCCGACGAGCAGCGGGGTCTCGAGGCCGCGGCGCACCGCCGAGGCCAGCACCAGCATCTCGTCGGTCGAGACCGGGACGGTCGACGGGTAGCCGAGCACGGTCATCGCGCCCGAATCGCCGACCAGGACGATGTCGACGCCGGCCTCCTGCGCGACCTGTGCGGACGGATAGTCGTAGGCGGTGACCATCACGATCGGCTCGGAGAGCCGCTTCTTCTCGGCCAGCCGCGGCAGCGTCATCGGGACGGGGTCCTGAAGGTTCTGCGGAACCGGCGTGCGTGGTGTGGCAGACATTTCGGCGCCTCCTCAGATGGTCGTGTCGACGGGTGAGCCGTCGGCGCTGGCCAGCAGCGCCGCCACCTCGTGGTCGACGTTCAAGATTTCGTTACCCGGGGTCACGTGCACTACCCGGGGGGCGTAGCCGGACAGCTCCTCCGAGTCGTAGGTGGCGTAAGAGATCACGATGATCGTGTCGCCGTGGTGCACCAGCCTGGCCGCCGCGCCGTTGACCTTCACCTCCCGGGAGCCTCGCTCCCCGGCGATCGTGTAGGTCTCGAAGCGCGCGCCGTTGTTCACGTCGACGACCGCCACCTGCTCGAACTCGAGGATGTCCGCCGCCTCGAGCAGCTCCGGGTCGATCGTGATCGACCCGACGTAGTGAAGGTCGGAGTCGGTCACCGTGGCCCGGTGGATCTTCGACTTCAGCATCGTCCTCTGCATTCAAGGTCTCCCGTTTGGAATCGGTTCGTTGTCGATAAGTCGCGTGTCGCCGACGCGGGCGGCCACCAGCGCGAGCACCTCGCCGTCGATCCGCTCGACCGGAGCGAGCGTCTCCGCGGAGACGAGTTCGAGGTACTCGGGCTCGATCCCGGAGGAGGTCAACTCGGCCAGGCCGTGGGCGCGCGCCCGCTGGGGATCGTGCTCGCCGCCGGCAACTGCCCTGCTGATGGCCTCCAGCGCGCGGTGAATCGCGGCGGCGCGGGGCCGCTCCATGCCTGACAGGTGCACGTTGCGGCTGGACATCGCGAGCCCGTCCGGCTCGCGCGCGGTCGGGCCGAGTTCGATGCGCACGGGCATGTCGAGGTCCCGGACCAGCCGCTTGATCACCACCGCCTGCTGGGCGTCCTTCTGGCCGAAGTAGGCGACGTCGGGCATCGCCATGTTCAGGAGCTTCGTGACCACGGTCGCGACTCCGTCGAAGTGGCTGCGGCCACGGCGTACCCCCTCGAGCACCTCGGTCACGCCGGCCACGGAGACCGTCGTCGCGAACCCGGGCGGATACACCTCGTCCTCGGGCGGCGCGAACAGAAAGTCGACCCCGGCATCGGCCGCCAGCGCCTCGTCGCGCGCCTCATCGCGCGGGTACGAGGCCAGGTCGCGTGACTGGTTGAACTGTGTCGGGTTGACGAACAGCGAGACCACCACGACGTCACACTCGGCGCGGGCGCGCCGCATCAACGACAGATGGCCCTCGTGAAACGCTCCCATCGTCGGGACCAGCCCGATGGTGTCGCCCTGACGGCGGTGCGGGGCGAGCGCCGCCCGGAGCTCGGCCACCGCGCGGATCGTCCTCATGCCGGTACCGGCTCCGATCTGCCTGCCATCGCGCGGGTGGCCAACACCAGCGCGTCAAACAGCTCCAGCAGCTCGGGCGCGCGCTGCTCGATCGCATCCCGCTGCCGCGACACGGTGGCCTCGTCGCCGCGGGCCACCGGTCCCGTCAGCGAGCGCTCGCCTCCGAGCCGGGCCCAGTTCTCGACCGTCGCCCGCACCAGCGGCACCAGCAACCGCCGTTCGAGCCCGGCGTCCCCGGCGAGCCGCTCGGCCGCGGCCTCGAGCGTCACCAGGAAGTTCGACGCCATCGAGGCGGCGGCATGGTAGAGCGCGCGGTCCTCCGGGCGGACCCGGACCGGGTGCGTGCCGAGTGCGCCGGCCAGCTCGCCGGCGAGCTCGAGCGCCCGGGAGGTGCTTCCGTCGATCGCCGCGCCGGCGCCCGCGAACCTGGCGCCCGCGTGGGTGACGGTCATCAGCGGGTGAAGCGAGAACGACTCGTGCGGGGACAGTGGTTCGAGGCTCGTCGCACCCGAGCAATGACCGACCACCGGCCCCGGCGCGATCGCTGCCGCGGCGATGGCGATCTGGTCGTCCGGGACGCACAGGAGGACCACGTCTGCGCCGGTTCCGTCGGCATCCCGGCCGAGCGGCCCGAGGACCTCGTAGCCGCTCGCGGTCAGCGCGCCGGCGAGCGCTTTACCGAGGCGCCCGCGGCCAACGATCGCGACGCGCGTACAGCACGAAGGGTCTTCGGAGGAATCCCGTTCCAGTTCGCTCACGGATACCGGTCGGTCAAGAAAAGATGCAATTTGGTGGCTCGAGGTCCGTCCCTCGCGGTGACGGCCTCGCGATTGATGATACCCCGTCAGGCCGCGGAGTTACCATCGCCCAGGTGAGGACGCTGAGCCCGTGAACCGCAGTGCTGACGAGCGGCGCGAGCTGCTCAAGGCCGTCTACGACGAGGCTCGCAGCTGCGAGCGCTGCCCCCTGCACCGGACCCGGACCCAGGTCGTATTCGGGTCCGGGAACGCCGACGCCGGACTGATGTTCATCGGCGAGGCTCCCGGCGCCAACGAGGACCGGCTGGGTCTCCCGTTCGTCGGTCAGGCGGGGAAGCTGCTCGACAAGCTGCTGGGGGAGATCGGGATGGAGCGCGGCGACGTGTTCATCTGCAACGTGCTGCGATGCCGTCCCCCCGACAACCGTGACCCCCAGCCGAACGAGATCGAGGCCTGCCAGGACTACCTCTTCAGCACGGTGGAACTGATCGAGCCGAACGTCGTCTGCACGCTCGGCAACTTCTCCACGAAGCTGCTGCGGCACGACACCACCGGGATCTCCCGGCTGCACGGCAGGGAGGAGGTCCGGGCGATCGGACCGCGGAACGTCCGCCTGTATCCCCTGTACCACCCGGCGGCGGCGCTCTACACCCCTTCGATGTTGGAGACCCTCCGGTCCGACTTCCAGCGGATCCCGGAGCTGCTCGCTCTGGGCGCCCCGGAGCAGCCCGAGCCGCTCGACGAGATTCCGGAGCTGGACGCGCCCGAGACGCCCGAGCCCGGGCACGCCCCGGGGAATGGAGCGGCGATGCTCGAGCCCGCCTCCCAGCTCGACCTGTTCTGACTACCTAGCGCGTGCCCACGTACGCGGTGTCGCCGACCAGCACGCAGCGCGTCGCCGACTGGCACGCGACGCCCTTGATGTCCGGCGGATTCGCCCCACCGCGCACAAGCCCGATCTGATCCACCGACCAGGTAGCCCAGTTGTTGGTCGTCGTCGCGACATAGCCGCGGAAACCGACGGCCACGCAAACCCCATTGGCAGGACACGCGACCCCCAACAGTGGCGCCGGATCCGTCGCCGGCCCGATCTCCTTGAGGTTCCAACGAAGTAGAGACGCGTCGGTGCTCGTCCATACCTTGCCTCCGTCGCCCACAGCCGTGCACGAGCTCGGCGAGGAGCACGAGACTCCGGACAGGCCCACGGCCGTCGGCTCGGCGTCGCCGGCGACCCACGACCAGCTGACGACGCCGTCTTTGATCGTCATGTCGCCGCGGTAGAGCCAGTCCTTGGTGGCGAGGACGCAGGTCGTCGTCGTCGGGCACGAGATCGCTTTGACGGTCTCTCCTGTCACCGTGGGAACCCCGCCCACCTGCCAGCCGGTCTGGGCGCCGTCGAAGGTGGTGTACACGGTGCCCGCTCCGACGGCGACGCATCGCATCGCGTCGAAGCACGTTCCCACCTCCGGACCGGCGGCGACGGAGCCGCCCGGCTCCCGGAAGTGCCAGGTGAGCCCTCCGTCGGTAGAGACCAGCGACTTCTCCTTGGAGAACGCCAGACAGGTCGGGAAGCCGGCGCACGAGAAAATGCTCGCGCCCAAAGCCAGGGGGGTTGTCCACAAGTCGCCGCCCGTGCCCGACCTCGCGATCGCGGTCATGCTCCCCGCGAGGCAGGTGCCGCTCCCGGCCCCCGTGGCGCAATTCACGACGTCGAGCTTCGGGACCTCGTTCACCTGAGCCCAGGCGAAGCCGGTGCTCGGCGAGCCGTACCACTTCGCGCCGTCGCCGACCGCGGCACATGTAGTGCCGGCGCAGCCGACCGCGGTGAGAGCCAGCGTGCCGGTCGGCCGCTTCGCCCACACTCCGCCGGAGCGGTCAATCGTGCGGATCACGGTTCCGAGCGCCCTGAGGCCGACACAAGTGTTGGCGGCCGGACACGCGAGCGAGAACACGGGCTTGTCCTCGGGCAACCTGACCGGCGGTTCCCACGTTCTCCACGGCGCCGGGATCGATGCCACGCTGCCCTTCGCGCCCGCGGCGGTGCACGTCAATGAGCTCTCGCACGCGATCGTCTGAAGTAGGCCGATCGCCGGGGCCGTGACCTTGGTCGCGTCGGTGCCCCTGAGGACCACGGTCTCGGCCGGGGCGAGATCGCCGGTGCCACCGACCAGGACGCAGACTCCGTCGGCCGGACACGCCAGCGCCCTGTAGTGCATGGCCGGCGGACTGCCCGCAACCGGCTTCCAGGTCTGACCCTGATCGGTCGAGCGCCAGATGCCGCCGCTCCTTCCGGCGATCACGCAGGCCGCGGTGGGCTCGCAGGCCACCGCGCTGGCCAGCCTCGTGGCGAGCTTCGTCTTCACGGTCCGTCCCCGCTTCTTCACCCGACGGATCGCCGTGGCGGCCGGGAGCGGAGCGGGGCGGGACCACGTCGCCCCGCCGTCGGTGCTCCGGGACACACTCGAGATCCCCGACGTCGGATTGAGAAAAATTCCGGAGACCGCGACGCACAGGCTTCCCCGGCAGGCGACGGATACGAGGTCCTCATCGTCTGCGAGCCCGGATACCCGCGACCAGGCGAGTGGCAGCGGCGCGCCCGGGGTGGAACGAAGCACCGCCCCGCCCTCGCCCACCGCGACGCACCGGCCCTGCCCCGGACACGAGACATCGAGCAGCTTCGGTCCCCGATCGACCCAGCTCCACGGCGAGGGAACTCCGGCGCGATGCTTGGCCTCGGCTCCGACCGGCGCGGCAGCGAGCATGATCGCCGTCAGAACGGCGATCCAGGCACCCCGATAGGCGCCACCCAACGCGCCCGGGAATCCTTCCCGTCTCAAATGCCCCACGAGGTGGCGTATCTTACAGATTGGAAGTAGCCGAGTTGCGCTGCTTCTCAGGGGGTGACTAGGCTCCCATGGAGGGCAAGCCAGATTCACCCGGGGGACTTTTGATCGAACCACTCGAATCAGCCGTGTCGTGATGCGCTTCGGACGCACCGCGTTCCTCTGCGCCGTCGCGGTGGTGACCGCGACCCTCGGGCTGTTGCCCTCCTCGTCGGTCGCGGCGGCGAATGGGGACCCGCTGGTGCGCGTCGAGAACGCGAAACTCGTCAAGGGCGGCGGCGAGGCAATCGTCACCGCTCGCATCATCTGGAACCGGGAAGGGATCGCGGATCCCGCCGAGCCGATGGTCGTCGGCGACGTGCGCCTGCTCGCGGTCGTGGGCCCCAACGCCCGGGCGAGACTGCTCAAGTCCTCGTCCCGGACCCTCGAGCGCGAACCAGTTCAGGAGGTGCGCTTCGTGCTCTCCTCGCCCGCTGCCCTCGACGCGATCCGGAAGGGCAACCGGGTGGTCCTCACCGCGAGCCAGCACGGCCCCGCGGCCGCCGGAGAAACGACGACACGGACGTTCGTCACCGTGACGCAGCTGCAGGTCGGCCAGCCGCGGCGAGTGGGGCTGCGGGATTGCGCCGAGGAGCCGGTCGTCCCGCACGCAGATCTCACGGAGTGCGATCTCGTCGGGGCCTCGCTGGCCCATGCCCAGGTTGGACACGGGAACGTGCGGACCGAGCTGCTGAAGGCCGACCTCACGGGCGCCGACCTGCGCTACGCGGACCTCAGCCACGTCGACCTCGCGGGCGGTCGCGTGAACGGGGCGGACGCGACGCACGCCAACATCGTCCAGATGTCCCTGGCCAACGGGGAAGGCATCGGCTTCATCGCGCAGGGCGACACGAAGCTCGACTTCTCGAACTTCTTCGCTGCGCGGCTCGACGACGCCAGGTTCAGGGACGTCCAGTTCCCGGACTTCCCAAATCAGGTTTCGTTCGGCAGCGCGCAGCTGAACGGAGCGGACTTCCGCGGAGCGACGCTGAGCGGCACGTTCATGGAGGTGGCGCAGCTGCGCCACGCCAACCTGCGCGACACCAAGCTGACGGGCGCCGACCTCTACTTCGCCGACCTCGGCCGCGCGAGCCTCCACGGCGCCACCGTCGATGAGCCCGCCCTGATGTGGGTGCTCATGTGCCACACCCAGCTCCCCGACGGCCGGATCGAGAACCGCGATTGCACCCGCGCACCCGGCGTCCGCCGACCGGCGCAGGGGACGCCGTTCGTCACCGTCGACGCGAAGCTGCGACGCCCCTCCGGTCGCGCGGTGATCGAGGGGACAGTTCACTGGAACGCCGCCGGTGCCAGCGTCAACCGGATGCGAGTGGGCGAGATCCGCGCGGTCGCGGTCGACTCCGGCACCGGGCTGCCGATCATCCTGTCTCGCAAGTCCGTGACGATCTCTGTGCAGCAGCCGAACACTTCGTTCTCGTTCGAGGTCGGCCCCGAGCGCATCGCCTCGCTGCGCCCGGGGAACCGGGTGGTCGTCACAGCGACCCAACATCCGCAGCACCCTGAGCCGCCGAGCACCGGTGACACGACGAAACGGACCTACGTGACGGTCAAGCAGCTCCAGAAGGGCCCGATTCGAGGTCGCGTGGGCAGCGTCGACTGCTCCGACCGGGCGCTCGTGCCGGGGTCGACCGCGCTCCAGTTCTGCGATCTCGTGGGAGCAGCGCTTGCCGATGCTGACCTCTCGGGCGGTGATGTGCGAATGGACGATCTGACGGGCGCCGATCTGCGTGCGGCGGGTCTCAGCGGGGTGCTGATCGACGGTGCCCGTCTGGCCAGCGTCCCCGCCAGTGGGGCGCAGCTAGATTCCACCCACCTCATCGCCGTGTATGCCCCGAGGCTTCAGGTGCGCTCGACCTCCATCACAGGCGCCTCCTGGGACGGCTCGACGTTGAATGCGGCCAGCTTCACGGGATCGGCGATGTCCGATACCCGGTTTGCGGCTGTGCACGCCCGGGACGCCTCCTTCGCCGACACCGAGCTCGACAAGGTGGATCTCGCCTACGCCCACCTGATCGGCGCCGACCTCCGTGGCGCGCGCGCGAGGCACCCGGAGCTGCCCACGTCGCTGTTCCTCGCAGACCTGAAACAGGCGGACTTGCGCGGGTCCTCGTGGGTGGACGACGAGGAGCACCGCAACCCGCCGCTCTCGGCGTGGCTGTGCCGCACGACGATGCCGGACGACAGCCGCAACGACCGCGACTGTCCTCGCCGATAACGGCGCTCCTCGCGCCCGGGTGGCGTATAACTCGGGCATCCAGGTCCCCGAGGGGAGGCGTCCGTGCTCCGCTACTCGATTTCTGCGTCACTGTGCGCGTTGATCGCGATGGTGTGCGCCGTCTGTGCCGCGCCCGCGTCAGCCCGTAACTCATCCCTTCCGTCGGTCGCCTCGGGTGCGCGGCCCGGCCCGGCTCTGCTGTACGCGGCGCCCGCGACCGCGCCTCAGCTGCAGAACGCCGGAGTTTGGAAGGCCCCGCCGATCCTGACCTCCGGAGCGGAGGCGTACCGCTTCGGTGAATTTGTGTATCAGGACTTCCTGTACGACGACGACGGCGGCGCGGGGACCCCGGATCCCGGGGACCCGTTCAGCCCCCTGGCGAACCTGTTCTCGCCGAAGACGGGCACGCTCACCTACCCCACCAACACGGCCGTGTACGGCAACAACGCGGCCGACCTGGTCGAGTTCCGGGTCAAGCCGCTTCGGACGGCCACGGCCTTCCGGGTGACGCTCAACACGATGCTCGATCCGAGCGTGGCGGCGTTCACGGTGGCGATCGGCGATTCTCCGGCCGAGCGCGACTGGCCGTACGGGGCGGGCGTGAGCTCCCCGGCGCGGTACTTCCTCACCGTCCACGGCAGCACCGGGGTGCTGACGAACGCGGCCACCGGAGCGGCGGTCGACCCCGCCCCGGCGGTGTCCGTCGACAGGCTCCGGCGCCAGATCCAGGTCCTGGTGCCGCACGCGGCCTGGAACCCGCGAGGATCGATCGTGCGCATGTCGATGGGGACCGGGTTGTGGGACCGGAGCGCGCACGCGTATCTGAAGCCGGTCGCCGCGGCAAGTGCCACTCAGCCCGGCGGCGCGAGCGAGAACAACGAGGCGATCTTCAACCTCGCCTTCCGCCTCCACGAGAAGGTGCCGACGATCTACTACCCCGGCACCGCGAACACGATCGCGGAGGGGGCAGTGGGCGTGAAGGCCGACGGCTCGTGGTGGCGCGAGCGCGACCAGGCGTATCAGCTCGCCTCGGGCGACGTGTCGGAGTTCAGTGCGGAGATCAACTTCGGGAAGCTGCTGCACCGGGTCACCGACAATTCCGCGGTCCCCAAGACCGGCAACCTCGATCGGATCTACGCCACGCACTTCAAGCTCGGGCAGGGGATCGACTACAACAAGACCTGCATCCCCAACGGGACTGCCAACTGCACCGGCCGATTCCTGGGGCAGCTCCAGCCCTACGCCCTGTACGTCCCCGACAAGCCGGTGCCCAGCAGGGGCTTCGGCCTGGTGATCAGCATGCACGGGCTGTCGGCCAACTACAACGAGTTCCTCGGCAGTCACGAGGCCGAGCAGATGGCCGACCGGGGCAGCGGATCGATCTTCGCCTCGCCGGAGAGCCGCGGTCCCGACGGTTCCTATCAGAGCTATGCCCAGGCGGACGTGTTCGACATGTGGAACGACATCGCCCGCCACTACCGGCTGAACCCCGACGTCACCGACGTCACCGGTTACTCGATGGGCGGCGGGGGCACGTACGCGCTCGCGAGCGAATGGCCCGACCTGTGGTCGCGGGCCTTCCCGATCGTCGGCCCGCCGAGCTCCGCCGGATCGTTCGCCAACTTCCGAAACATCCCCGTGATGGCCTGGTACGGCCAGAACGACGAGCTGGTCGGCCCCGAGCTGAGCGAGGAGGCG